>Ga0315279_10001247_pt1 | contig 43062 bp, 48 predicted proteins | sample YL17G06_20_MG_FD_203694 | JGI IMG/M metagenome (GOLD analysis project Ga0315279, IMG submission 203694) | Sediment microbial communities from Yellowstone Lake, YNP, Wyoming, USA - YL17G06_20 | ecosystem: Environmental > Aquatic > Freshwater > Lake > Sediment | place: USA: Wyoming | collected...
GCTGTTTGAAGGAGCTATAGGAAGACCCGTTGAAGTAATCATGGAAAAGTCGATAATCAACGGAGACAACCAATGCAAGTTTAGAGTAATACTGTAACGCGCAGTAGAAACCCAAGAGAGACATGCAGCATGCACACGATCAGGTTTTCGGAAACAGGGTGAACCCAGTTGAACCAAAAAAGAGGGTACAGACGCGGCTACCCGGTAGCAATACTCGCAGGATTGGAAGACGACCGCGCAGTGTTGTGGAAGGTCTTCAGCAACGTAGTCAAACCTGAAAAGACCCTCTGGCTCGACGGAACCTCGAATGACCCAAAAGCCGCGTATAACTTTCACGAATCAATCATCAACGCTCTGAGACCCACGCTGAAGGAAGGCGTCAGAAGCATCATCATTGCATCACCCGCGAGGACCAATTACGCCCAAAGATTCATTGATCACGTTCGCGGGCATCACGCATGGCTCGTTCAAGGCCCAAACAAGGCAATATTCTCTGAGGCAACTGGATCCGCAAGCACACTGTCCGAAGTAGCCGGCCTCACAAGAACTCCCATGTTCCATCAGCTAATCAGCGAAACCACCTCAGAGGAAACAGAGAATCTTATTGACCTGCTGGAAAAACGTCTCAACGCTTCAAATCAGAATACAATTATCCTGTACTCACTCAAGGAAACAGAAGACCTGATCTTTGGTCCACAGAAGTCTGGCAGGCCTAAGCCTGAATATCTCGTGCTCACCGACAAATACCTTTCAGGCAGCCGTGAAAAGAATAGGATACACAGGCTGATGCAGATCGCCACAAACAGAAACGTCAAAACAAGAATAGTTGAGGCAGAATCAACGGCGGGTCTGCGTCTCACACAACTTGGCGGAATGGTCTGTTTCGCACACCGTGAATAGACAGCGCGCGCGAACTTGATGCGTCTGTTCGATTGACAACATCGTATAGTCTGAACGTTATGTAGGGTTATTCTCTGACTGGACGGGGAATGGTTATCAGGGTCTGTGTTCGCCTCACGCCGATAAGGCGTTGGATCTTGTCTATTATGTTTCCCAGATCCTCCATTTTGGGGAATTCTATTAGAGCCACAACATCAAATTGCCGTGTCACCGTATGCGCCATTTTGACGCCTTCAATCTTGAGCGCACGCGCTCGTTTGGTGTTGTCAAGCTCAAAAACTTAGAGCGCTCCCTTTGCATCGAAGCCTCTAGGGCAGATCACACTTGATTCTTCCAAGCTTACGTTCTGCGTTCTCTTAAAGAACGCATGGCTTCAAGGAAGTTTTCAAACAACGATCCATCGATCTTGCCTTCGGGTTCAACTGTCAACAACCCAACGTATTTCCAATTGTTTCTTATCTTGTTCAAAGCTTCGTAGAACCCGAAGCTCGAGCGCTCTATTGTCCATTTGTCTCCCTTCAAACTTCCGCGCAGATGAACGTTCACGACATTTCTGATTAGCGATTCAAACCTGTCAAGTTCATCGTACAGGGCTGCCCATCTTAAATCCAAAGTTACGTGTTTGAAACGTTTGGCAAGTTCAAATGGAGTGCAGTCTTCCAGATGTGTAGGTATGTTTTCAACTGAAGCCTTCACTTTTGGAAACTGCGCCGCCGAATCCAAAAAGGATTTTTCAAGACGGTTTATGTCAAAACGGGTTTTCCAAGTATCCCAAAGATGAAAAACACAGACCCTGGCGCCCAACTTTTCTGCTATCAACAACGAATCATATATGACGCGTTTTCCTTTTTCCCAATCCTGTTCCCGGTCGGAACAAAGATAACTTCCAACGTCTCGACTTGCATGTACAGACAGAATTGGCAATTTTGCCTTTTTGACCAACTCTACGATTTGTTCAGCAGTGTATTTCGGAGTTTTTGTCCAATCGGCCCAGTCGGCATCTGTGAGCGGAGGGTTTTCACTGTCCCATTCGGGTTCAAGCTGCAGCTCAAAACCATCAACAACAGACTCTATAAAAACCCTTTTCAACACTTCAAGGGTGGCGAGGAGATCATAATACTCTTTGTCGCCAAATCCAGCAATGGGTGCACTGGAAGCCGAGATCAGGTTTATCATGTATACGCTCCTAGTTTACCTGCGAACCCACTTCTCTCACACTGTCTGTGCGCGCACTTGCACGTGCTCGTTTTGACGACAAGGCGACTCTTCCCGCTCACTTCAACCCCAGCTTTTTGTTCTGTTCTAAGAGACTAACTGCCTCCACAAGACGTCTGATGCGGGTTTCCTCCTTTTTCGCACTTGAAATCCATCCGACATACATTCTCTTATACGAGTTAGCCAACTTGTTGAAGTTGACCTGTGCTTTCCTGTTCTTCGCCAGCGCTTCCTCTATGAATGTAGGAATCACTAGCTCTCTTCGCACCTGGCGAGGCTTGAACCACTCTCCATTCTTCTTTGCCTCTTCAATTTTCGCCAATCCCGCTGCCGTCATCCTACCTTCATTGATCATTTTCTCAGCTCTATTCTTGTTCGATTCAGACCACCTGCTTCGATCCTTTCGCGGCGTGAATTTCCGAGCACATTTCTCATCATCAATTCTCCTGATTACACCGTCAATCCAGCCGAAACACAATGCTTCTTCAACCGAATCATCGTACGAAATACTTGGCTTTCCGGTGTGTTTCTTGTAGTAGATCAACCAGACCTCGCTTTTAGCAGCAAAGTTTTCTCTCAGCCATGCCCGCCAATCATCCCGATCGGGTACGTACAATTTCTCAATCATTTCGGTCAGAACCCAACGTTCCAATCATGTTCTTTTGTTTGCATGCTTCGCTGCATCTCTATTCTGGGAATTCCCTTTCTTCTTATTTCTGTACTTGTTCATCTCCAATTCGAGAAAGACTTCTCCCATTGTCCACTTGCCCATGAACTGTCTAAAAAAGTGTCTTTCGTACAGTCGTTTTGCATCTGGATTTGCAGTAGATGTCTCAATCCCAACTGCACCTCTGTTCAAAGCATCTTTTATCGCTGCTTTTAGTAGCTTTGAGCCGACTCCGTTGTCACGGAATTCTGGGGCAACGTAAAAAGCTGTGATGAAGGCATTCAAGCCTCCATCGATTACGTCCTCATGCAATACATAATGAATGAAACCGATGAGTTCGCCTTTTCTATCAGCTACGAGTAATTCCTTGTTTCTGATGGCTCGTTTAATGGATTTTTCTCTTTGGACTTCCCAATTCTGCCACTGTGCGATAGCCTTCTCAACGAGGGAGACGTCCCGCCAAGTTCCCGGACGGATAGTGATTGGAACTCGCAAATCCCACTAGAGCCTCCTCCAACAGTCAATCCATTTTTCTATGAGCCTGTAGATTTAAGAACAATTGGACGGATATAATGGTTCGTGAGAAAATGTCTGCGCTCAGACCTAGAGAAGATGCCTTCGGGCAAATACTCCACGCTGTCTACGGCGAGGCTGAAGCTTTTGAAATCGTAGAAAGAGACGATGGCTACATGGAAGCCATGCCTGCGAAAGGCTACTTTTCTGAATACAAAGATTGGCCCCAGATTGAACAGAAAGCAATGGAATTCGCTAAGGGCAAAATACTTGACGTCGGTTGTGGAGCCGGTAGAACTTCCTTGTATCTGCAAGGAAAAGGATTTGATGTAACTGGGATTGATATCTCGCCTCTTGCGGTCAAGGTGTGCAAGCTGAGGGGCGTGGAGAAAGTGAAGTTGATGCCGGTAGAAAAAATAGACTTCAGGCCTAAGACATTTGGCACAATTTTCATGATGGGAAACAACTTCGGCCTCTTCGCCAATTTCAACAAAGCAGGAAAACTGCTGAACAAATTTCACGAAATAACTTCGAGGAGCGCCGTGATAGTTGCTGACACAAATGATCCGTACAAAACGGATAATCCTGCACATTTGGCATACCATAAGCGCAACAGAGAAAAAGAAAGAATGGGCGGCCAACTGAAACTCAGAATAAGACACAAACAGTACAAAGGCAGATGGTTCGAGTATTTGCTCGTCTCAAAACAGGAAATGAAAGGAATCCTGAAAGGAACCGGATGGGAGATCAAGGAATTCATAGATTCTGATGGCGAGAGGCAATCACGTTATTTGGCCATCATTAAGAAAACCAATTGAATTGCGTAGGAGAGGAACTATGTCAGACTGGATCCGACAATTCAAATTTGATCCTGTCCCAGCCTTAGTCAATTCTGAGAACAAGTCAACATCATACTTTGCAAGGCGAGACCTCCTAGGTAAAGGTGTGGAAGCGGTGAGAAGTCTGTGGGAACTCCCTGAGGCACTGAAGATCGTTGACAGACAACAGGATGAAGGCGCATGGAAATATCACAGTGCAAAATTGGACATCCGTTCACAACAGAATTACAATCAGCTTGAAACATACAGGATTCTTGGAGTTCTCGTAGAAGAATATGGCTTCACACTTGAACACACGGCGATACAGAAAGCCGCGGACTTCTTGTTCAGTTTTCAAACAGCAGAAGGAGACTTCAGGGGAATATTCGGAAACCAGTACACGCCCTACTACTCAGCCGCAATAATGGAACTTCTAATCAAAGCAGGCTATGAGAATGACCCACATATAGAAAGAGGATTCTATTGGCTGTTGAACATGAGGCAAGATGACGGAGGATGGACAATACCAATAAGAACCTACAGCGGCAAAGACTCGCTTACACTTATGGAAGCAATGAAGAAAGAGGAGCCAATCAAGCCTAACAGATCAAAACCTTTTTCACATCTGGTAACAGGCGTCGTGCTTCGCGCTTTTGCAGCACATCCTGAGTATAGAAAAACATCTGAGGCGACGCTTGCAGGTGAACTGCTCAAATCGCGGTTCTTCAAATCAGACAAGTACCCAGACCGCAAAACTGCAGACTTCTGGACCAAGTTCTCATACCCCTTTTGGTTCACAGATTTGCTTTCTTCTCTCGATTCACTATCGCAACTAGGATTCACCTCTCAAGACCCAGACGTTAAAAGAGCGTTACAGTGGTTCGTGAATAGACAACAGGAAAACGGACTCTGGAAACTCGCTTTGCTTAAAACCGGCAAGAAAGACCTATCTCACTGGATTGGCCTGACTGTCTGCAGAATCTTCAAGAGATACTATGAAAACTGATCTTGAAGTGCAAAAATGAAATCTACACAGATAGCCATGAAACCAACTCCGCCATTCAATTTTGACTGCACAGTCTACGTTCCCCACTACTTTCCAACACCCGACTTTGCATGGCAACCCGGCACCATGTGGCAAACACTGAACTTCAACGATACTTTGATGGGACTGAGGATGGAGAACAAAGGAAGAATCGACAACCCGAAGATCAAATTGACAGTCTATTCCGAAACCAAGCTTTCTGAGGAGAATACTGGAAAAGTGGTGGAAGAACTAAACTGGAAATACGGTTTGAATGAAGACATTTCCGAATTTTTCAGAAAGTTTGAACATGACAAATTCCTTAAACCCACGTTCAAACGATTGAGAGGAATGAGAAACAACTGCGCAAATTCCCTCTATGAACTTTTAATAATCTCCATAGTTTTGCAGAACGCTATGGTCAGAAGAACAGTCCAGATGATGGACAACCTGTTCATTGCATACGGGACGAAACTGAAATTTGACCAAAAAAAGCTGTTTGCCTACTGGAGCCCAGAAGACCTCAACGAAGCAAGTGAGGACCAGCTGAGAGCTTTGAAAGTCGGCTACAGGGCGAAAATGATCAAACGCATTTCAGAAGCCTTTGCGAACGGCGAGATAGACGAGTTCAAACTAAGAGAAATGAACACCAAAGATGCAGAAAAGGAGCTGATGAAACTCTACGGAGTCGGCCCTGCAACGGCGCAAATCATCCTGAGTGGATACCTGCGAAGATATGACACCTTCAATTTGAAAGCCAGGTTTTGGGAGCAAAAAATACTGTCAAGAGTGATGTTTGGCAAGAAACTGGTTCCTCCTGAAGAGATAGTCAAGGAGTTTGACAAAAGATACGGAAAATGGAAAGGGTTGGCGTTTCATTACATATTCATTGATCTTTTTTGGAGACACAGGGAAAAGCCTATTCCATGGCTGCAAAAGGAAATCAGATTATGATATCCATGCTACGCAAAAAATATGAGATGACTCGTGGCGTCTAGGTTTTCAGGAGTTTGTACTGACGGTTTTCGCAGTCGATCATTTCGTTTTGGAAAAGCTTGCGCAGAGACTTGAAGACCTTTTTAGGAGGTTCTCCTGAAGCTTTAGCTATCTCTGCAAGCGTCAGACCCTTACCAGCATTCTTCAAGGCTGAGACAACATTTTCGTCGGTTTTGTTCAGTTTCACCATGTCCGTTATCCCCGAACTCTTGCACGGTCTTACAGTGTATCATCACGGATTTCTTATAAATTTTGTCAACACCGTTGGAATTACTTTTATTTACTTAGAGACTGAAACTGAAAACCAACTCCACCAAGAAGCGAAGACGACACATGACACCATACTACGTTTACATCATTCTATGTGAAGGAAACAACTTCTACACTGGATACACCAAAAACGTCAAATCACGTTTCAGACGACACATGAACGGAAAAGGCGCTAGATACACGAAAATGCACAAGCCCAAGAGCCTGGTGTACGTCGAAGAGTTCGGTTCCAGATCTGAAGCCATGAAAAGGGAGAAAAGAATTAAGAGGCTGAATCATGATCAGAAGGTCAAACTCACAAATTCTTACTCCAAGACCAAGCAACGTGTGAGAAAGAAACGTGCAAGCTAGGATTCAGCGCAGATGTAGTCTTTCTTTTCCAGCTCTAACGGACACCCGCCACCGCAGATTTGCAGTTGAGGGCAGTCTTTACATTTAGGTTCCACGTATTCTCTGTTTCTTATTTTCACTGAAAGCGGATTGTTCCAGATTTTCGGCCAGTCATCTCTGAGAATGTTGCCAAGACTTTCGAAGTAGCTTTGACACGGGTACACGTCACCGTTCGGCGCAACGCACATGTTGATGTTTGCAGCAGTGCATGATTTGACGCCTAACCCAAGCTTAACAGGGTCAAAACGGCAATATTGAGTAGGTGTGTACCAAAGGAATTTCAATCCAAGCTGATTGGCTTTGTCGCGGATCTTGGGCAGAAGCTCATTCAACGTTTCAAGCGGTAAAGCAAATTCTTCGCTTATTTCACTGGCTTTTCCCGAATATATCAAGCTGTTGCAGCCAAAGCCGTCGACTCCAAGTTCTTTTATGAAATCTATGGTTTCCAAGAATTGTGAGGCATTATACTTGCTCAAAGTAGTGTTTGTAGTAACGTAGATTTTTGAAAGAACCGCATTTGAGATTCCTGCGATGGTCTCTTTGAAGCTTCCTTTTGATGCAGTCATCTGGTCATGGATTTGGGCTTTGTGTGATTCCAAGGTCACTTGAACGAAGTCTAATCCTGCTTTTTCAAGCTTGTCAACGTATCTTTTGTCCTTCAACAGTCTTCCATTTGTCACGAGCCCTGTCACTGCGCCCTTGGTCTCAGCGTAAAGCAGCAGTTCTGGCAGGTCATCTCGCAACGTCGGTTCTCCGCCTGTGAAGGTCAAGATGAAGACGCCGATCTCGTGCATGCGGTCGATGACTTTTTTCCACTGATCCGTGGACAATTCATCGGTTTCATGTGGTCCACCAGCGTAACAGTGGACGCAATTGTTTTGGCATCTGAAGGTAACGGCAAGATCCATGCGCAAAGGTGCTGACAGCTTCTGAGTGAAGGGTTCAACAGTTTTAACGTCTAGATACGATATGGGACAGACTTTCTCGGTCTTCGCTAAAGTGCTTATGGTGAAAATCAGTTTTTCAAAGTCTCTCTTGGCCGTTTTCGAATCAACCCTGTAGATGCGGCGAATCTTCTTCAAAATGTGTTCAGTAGACATGCCTTGCATGAAGTGGTAAGCGTATGCCGTGGCAGTTTCATTGAGGTAGAGAACACGGTCGGCATTTATGACCAGCACGCCTTTGTCGTCAGGCTCCACGCGAAGCTGTAACGCTAGGCCGGCGAGGTTGCCTTTCCCCCGGTAGGTATAACGACCTTGCGGGATTTTTGGAGGTCGAAACATTCTTTGGAAGAAGCTCATGGCTTTAAACCATCCCCTTTTATTCCGACGCCTCCGCCCGCACAGGCGCACGCGCACGATACGCACGCGCATGCACAGGCACAGGTTGCGCAGGCGCAGACGCAGTCTGCATTTTCGTGGGCAGGTTCGTGTGAAGCTTTTGCAGATGAGAAGGGCAGGATGGCATTTGCGAATTTCTCCATGTTGACCACGATTGAGTTGGAAGTGTTTTCAACTGACTTGGCGATGTTGTTGGCGAAATCGGCGCCTGGAATCGATGGTGCCTTGCCTGATTGCATTGGCGTTTCAATGTTGGGTCTGTAAGTTGGATTTGGATGGTATTGTTGGTAGCCGTACCAGTACCAGAACCACATGGGGTTGGGTTGAAAGATTCTGTCTTGAAAAGCCGTTTCTGTCCGCGTCTTGTAGTTGGGATCGAGAAACAGCCAAAGCAGTTGTTCGTCGTAAGCGTTGGATGCCAGGTCAGGCGTGCCTGCTCCTTCAACTTGCTCCCACGCTTTTGCGGCAATCTGCCTGTAATAGTCAACGGTGTCGTTTCTGTTGTATCCGCGCATCTTCTCCTCGACGGCGTCTCTCAGATACATTATGGTGCCTGCCAGTTTTTCTTCGTCAAGGGTTCCATTTTCCTTGAGAGCGTCAAGAAAATCAATCTCATAGTATCGAAGGGGCGTTTCGTCGGTTCCCTTCTTGTTTTTGAAAGCCTCCATGATCTTGAGTTTGATCGAGGGTTTCGTCGACTCAACCCACACGGCCCTTTTCTGCAGCAGGCTGTACAGGATTTCTGTGACTATCATGGGTGGTTTCATGTCGAGAAGATACGAAGCTTCTACAGCCGTTAGCCCGCGTCTCATTCCAAGAGTTTCCATGCTTATCTTTGGCATCGAGTACCCTTTCTTGCGAACGACAACGACTACTATGATTATTATCGCGAGCAAAACGAAGAAGATCGCTAACCAAGACCCGTATTCATTGAAGAAAGCAGCGAGGCCCGTGGCTTTCTGCTCGAAGGATGTGTATCCCTTTGGAAATGAAACGCCGAATTCGTATTTCTGATCGGGCACAAGGTTCTTTTTCTCCCAGAAAACTGCCCATTGTCCCTCGGCCTCAGGAAGAATCCCGTCCCAAAAAATCTCCGCAGTGCCGACTTGATTAGGCTGCACTCCATTGGGCAAAACAATCAACACGCGCAAGTCGGTTACCGTTGCTTCAGACCACCATGTTGGTTTGAAAAGCATGCCAACGTTGGTTTCGTTGTCTTCGTAAATCATATGCCCAACGTTAGTCATCACAGTGAACCAAACAGTCTGCCCTGCAGCCAAAGGAGAATTGAGGCTGACTTGAACCTTGAAATCGCTTCCGGAGCTTCCATCTTTAGTCTGCAGCGCGTTGCCGTATTGATCAATGGCACTATCATTACCTATTGTGAAATCGCCCTTTGGTTGCCCGACGAGAATGTAGTTAATGTCTGGACCCGAGTCCAAGGTCAGGCTTATGTTATAGAACAGGTCGATGCTACCGTCTGAGTTGATCCATATTTTGACCCATTCTTGACCAAGATGATACTCTCTTGTCTGTGCCAAAGCAGAATTGAGAACAATAACTGAACAAAGGGCAACCGCCAAGAGAACGATCAGAAGACGGTGTCTCACCATTTTGGTTCCTCAGTCACCTGAAAGTGGTTTCCGCAGTATGGACATGTTGCGTAGGGAACGCCGTCTACGATTTTGATGGTGTTTGGATCGATTGAACCCGAACAGTTGGGACATTTTATTGTGACCGCCTTCATTTGACCTGAAACTTCAAACTGTTGAACTATGGTCTTGGGTTTCCTCGTTATGTAGAAGGCTATCAAGAACGCCAGGACAAACATCATTACAGCGATTATCAATCGTCTGATTACGTCTGATTGCTCCATTCCTTGGGCGCCTGTTGACCATGCGAATATGATGCCGAAAAACAGCAGCACAGCGATCGCGATTGACCCTAAGACTGTTTTTAGTTCCATAATCGATACTTGTTCCAAGCTCCAAGAATTTAACTTTACTCCAAACCAACCAACCGCAGCAATACAGCACTCATGCCTGATAGAAAAAACCAACCGTCAAAGCCATTGCGCCAATGAAAAGAACCAGTATTGCCCTAAAGCAAATGCCAGTGCGGTCATAATATGTTTCAAGCCCCCAATCCGCGCGCGCTACTTTCTTATTCAACGTCAAACTATCAAAACACTCGGGAAGAACAGAGAGCGCGCTGCAGAATTTCCGCAGAACCAGCTGGTTGGTCATCTTTTTCCTTTGAGCCAAATGAAGACATGAACGACGATGGCGTGGTCGACATAAGAGACATACCATCGCGTTAAGGTAACTTGCCGATGCTTGCCAGCTCATCGGCAACATCCTTTAGCCCGAGTTCTTCAAGTTTGGCTCTTGTTGGCCAACCAGTGTTTACATCCCAGCCACGGAACGCGTAGTATCTGTCTTTAAGTGCTTCAAATTTAGCCTTATCTATCGGCCCGTTTACGAGGCCTGTTGCACTGCCCGCAAGGCATGTAATGGCTTTCTTGAAGTATGGTTCATTCAAAGTGTCGTTCTCTCTTGTGCGGTTTTCTCTTTTCACCATTATCGCCCTACGTAGGTTCCAGATTCTTTCGCCCGCCTTCGCCATCTTACCTACATCCATATCAAACCCTGTCACGGCTGAGAACAGTCTACTCTCAAAGATTCTGAGGTCCATCTCGGGAGGGTTGTAGAAACCTGTCATCATACTCCAGAATTCACACACAGGCAAGGAATTCTTTAAGCACTGATTATCCTGAACCCATGCAGTTACCCGTTCAGCTCCTTCGTAAATGGTCTTGCTCAAATCAACAATCTGATAATTATCATAAGGCGGAAGTCCAAAGTGTTCCATTGCCTCTGGAGCAGAGTTTTTATATTCATGGCATGAATCAACAGGATCTCTCGTGTCAGTAGCCCAATGCAAAGCGCTTCCTAAATTGTCAACATGATGGAAGGCGTAACCACGAGCTGTATAGAACTCTTCATACAGATCCAAGAGTTTTTCACCAGATGCCAATCTCTTCCCAAAGTATTCGGTAAATCTTGCACCACCTTCTGCGTAGGGTCTTTCTCCGTCAGCGATTTTGTGAAACAGTACCGTCAAGAATTCGTGATTTGTTGCTGTACCCCCCAGCCATTTGGGAGCAGGTAAACGCATATCTTCCTCAATTTCTTTCCTTGTCAAAATACCCGCTTCAAGGGAAAGTGCCAGAAGGAACGGTAACGCTATTATCCCTTCAAAGGTGTTTATGCCAAGCTTCTGGCTGAGCACATTTGCTTCCCAGATCTCTTTGGCATCAACGCTAAACTTTGGAGCCCAAAGCCAATTTGCGCATGAGACACCACTCAGTCCTATCCCCGGAATGTCGTGGATGCTATGACATTGCAGGGGACATCCATAGCATCCATAGTGTTTTTTGAAATATCTCCCAGCGAAAATGTCTTTTGTTTCTTGCGGAGCCGTATAAGGAGTTCGAAACATCAAGCGTAATGAATAGATTTTCTTGTTCTCTTCTATTATTGTCCTCGCTAGTTCCAGAACCTTATCAGGTTTCGCGACTGTCACAGCACCTGTTCCTCTGACGGCAATCGCTTTCAGATTCTTTGAACCCATGACAGCTCCGAAACCGCCTTGACCCGCAGCAAACTTGGTCTCGTTCAAAATTACGGCTATTCGGCTGAGATTCTCTCCTGCTGGCCCTATGACTAGTATCGATGCCTCTGGTTCAGAGGCCATCAGCACTTTCTGCGCTTCAAATGTGTCTACGCCCCATAAATCGTTCGCATCCTTAATCTCTGCATCTTCATCGTGGATTGACAGATAAACAGGTTTATCGGCCTTGCCTAGAATGACAATACCATCATACCCGGCGTGTTTCATCTCTGCTGGAAACATTCCCCCGAACCCAGAATACGTGAATAATTCATCTGGATAGCATTGAGGTGATATCGCACAGACTTCTCCTCTGCCGAACGGACCGTACGTGCCTGTTAATGGTCCCGCCGAAATGATGAGTGGATTGCCAGGATTGAAAGCATCCACCTTCGGGCATCCCAGCTCCCAGAAAATCTTTGCGTTGAGCCCTACCCCTCCAATGAAGTCCTCTGGTCTGTAATCCGCAGTTGGCACTTTTTTTATTGTTTCATTTGTCAAGTCAACCTGCAGTACTTTTCCAGCCCACCCACAAGACTTCCCCACGTCCTTCACCTCTCAGCCTTCGACACAAATTTCAAAGCTTCAAACGGACAGTACTCGACGCATATCGGTCCACCTTCCCTTTCCCTGCAAAGGTCGCATTTGAAGGCGACATTCTTCTCCGCACTAATCTTTATCCGCGGCGGATCAAACGGACAGGCGGCAACGCACATTCCACAACCCGTGCATTCACCCTCATTGACGTATGTTGAACCGGTCGTCCCGTCAACGCACATGGCTTTGTCTTTCAATGGACAGGCAAAGTAACAACCTGGGGAGGAACACTGCCGGCACACATTATGGCCGTGCTCAGCCGTAAATGGCCGCCGAATTATGTGCGACCTAGCCAGTGCTGGTCCCAGAACACCTTCATGACATAGCGAGCACATCACCTCACACACTCCGCATCCAGCGCACACATGAGGGTCATGAACGAGCACTCCAGATTTGTGGACCTCTAGCATACTTTTCCCTCCACTTCTCACTCCGCAACTTGATAATACGACTTTCAACAATAAAAAGAACACGCGCTTACAATGAGTGAACAACGGAAAATTGAAACACTGATTAGCGAAGAGGCTTTCCTGTTTGCTCAATGCTTAAGAAACGAAAAACAAACGTGGATTCCCGGAGTTGGGAATCTGGAATTGGGATATGCACAGCGCGCGCTTAACGTGCGCCAAATCAATTTTTCTTGATTGACTTGATAACCTTCTTTGTCAGTTCTGTACACTGTTTCAACGCTGCTTTGTTCTTTAGGACTTCGCCCTTTTCATCACCTGCTCTGACGTTGACCGCTATGAAGGGAGGACGATCGTGTGAGACTAATGTCAACCCAAGAGATTCGATATACTCTACAACAGTACGCAGTGTTTCCTTCTTGAATCTGCCCGTGCCTGACAAGGCAAAAACGCAGAAAGGCTGTTGCTTTGGTAGAAGCCTATAGTCTGGCTCTGTGAAGGTGCGTTTGTAGCCTTTGTGTTTTCGCATATGAACAATGGTGTCCAGTCTTTCCAAGAAAGCCAAGAATTTTGAGGAAGCCAACAGATACTTGGGGAATATGAACATTATCGCGTCGGTTTTTTTCATCTCTGCGAGAATCTGGTTTAGATCATCTGTCAAGACACAGTCTTCGTGCACGCATTTTTCGCAGAGAACGCAAAACTCAATTTTCTTGCTTGCTAATTGGATTATTCTGGACTTGGAACTTGTAGACTCGAGGATAGACTTGGCTAATGCGTAGCAGTTGCCGTTTTTTCTGTGGGAACCCACTATCGCCAAAAGTTTCGTTTTCATAGACATAATTAAACCGATTTTCATTAAAGTCTTTTTGGGTATCAACTGGCGGCTGAAGAGGATGCGCAGGAAAGCCATGTAATGGCATTTTGTAGCGTGTGTTTCGCCAACTTTGGGTTTGGGGGTAAAGTTTTATCCCACACACAAGCGTAGAGTTTTATCCCCCCCCATTCAAGCTATAGGGAAATTATGCGATAGTTGTCATCGGTGTCAGAAAGTGTCAGAACAACAGGAAGCTCGTCCAACATCTCGAAGGAGAGTGCAGAAATTCGGTTTTATGTTTTGTCTGCTCCTAGTCATTGTCGGCATTCTGTTCAACGTCGTAATGATGTATAGCCAGCGCTGGTATGACAGTGCGGCTCCAATGTACATTTCAACGTTGGTTCTCTGCCTCGCAGTCATAATAGGAATCCTTGCACTTATGACAGAAGACTAGCATGTAAAGGCCGAACTGAGACTGCTAGACGAGAATGAGTCTTGGTTCCGTCGTTGCGTTAGCACGCGCGCTATCGCCTTTTGAATACGTTTATATCTGCAATAAATCAGTTGGACACATTTGACGAAATCGTGGAGGTGACCAGACATGGCCAAGTGGAAAGGTTCCAGATACAAATGTGAAGAAAGTGGTCTCGTAGTGGTTGTTGATGAAACATGCGGATGTGAACCCACCTGCGAGTTGGTTTGTTGTGGGGCTCCAATGAAAGAGGTAAAACCGAAAGCCAAGAAGTAGATTTCTAAATAAGAAGCTCCTGAATCCGCCTCCTACTCTTTCTTGGTGAGCATGCTTTTATGCGTATTTTTTCCATTCGGTTTTCAGTTCAGCTACAAAACCTTTCTCATCGTTCACGATTCGTTTTTTCACTTCTTTCCAAGTTGCAGGGCAATCCTTGTAACGGATGCCAACGATTCTGTGGATGATCTGATCTATTTCTCGCTTGTTCGCACTTGTAACTTCTATTCCAGCTTTCTTGAAAATGTCTTGAAGATGTCTGAAATAACAAGTCATTTCAAACCTCCGAATTCTAATCAGCATCTAGGAGTTTAAGACTTTCAAGTTACAGACCGAAGAGCCTAAACCACTAGACTATCTAGGGCAATAAGATTTTTCGATATGACGGCTCTCACACCTTTCTTCGGATCAACAACCTGATTTATCTCTAGGTTCACCGTTAAGCTGGCAAACATATACGCAGTCTCAAATGACCAATGATACTCATTCATAAGAGCCTCCACTGCAGCTTCCGTTGCACACTTGGCTGCTTCGTCCAATGTTTCTCCACACGCAAGAATAGCGTATGAACCCTCTGTTTCAAGCACTGGCCATAGAGGTTTCTTGCCCCTCACAAGACCGAATCTAACGACGATTTCCGCCGGCACCTCAATGGCAGAGACGCACAACTCTCCGTCTGCTTGAACTGCATGTACGTCGCCTGCTCCAAACAAAGCCCCTTCCACGAAAACGGGCAGATACACCTTGGTTCCAACCGTCAACTCTTTGACATCCATATTTCCACCATGTGCCCCAAGGGAACCGCAGGGCATTTCATTTTCAGGAGTCACGCCTATGGTTCCAATCATCGGCCTGGTTGTGAGTCTGATATTCTCGAATTCTATGTGATCCTCGTCGATCTTGATGATTTTGGTCAGAGGTTTAATCTCTTTTTCTGCAAGAATGCCATACTTGGGAACAGTTGCTATGACGCCTTTAGCCGGGATTTTGATGTCAACTATTTCCACGACCAAAGTGTCGCCTGGCTTAGCTTTTTCGATGTATATTGGGCCTGTGGCTCCATCGACCTTGGACCAGTCGAGAGTTTCAACCGAGTCCTTTTCGCTCCTAACTTGTCCGCCAAATGCATCTTCAGTTTCGATCGTAACAAGCTCCCCGGTCTCCACATGGGCAACAGGTTTATGTTTGGAACTGAATCTGTAGATCACCTTGTTTCTTGTTATTCTTTTCATTTGTTCACACACTTCTTGGCATAACGAATAGTGTTCCAGAGTTTTTAAATAAATGCAAACCATTTATACCATTCACGGTCAATATTCAGTTCAGAGTGGAAAATTTGCTTGTCACAAACAAAGATCTGCTCGTTCCAGCTCGCAAAAGAGGCTATGCCGTTGGAGCCTTCAACGTTAACAACTTGGAAGCCGTGCTGGCGGTTTCAGAAGCAGCAGCCGATGAAAAATCGCCCGCGATAATTGCCGTCACGCCGAGCGCTATCAAGTACGCCGGCTTGTCCTACATATCCAAAATCGCTAAAACAGCTGCTGAATCTTCCGCCGTGCCAATGTCGCTGCACCTTGACCATGGCGAAGATTATGACATAGCTTCCAAGTGTGTGGCAACCGGATTTACGTCAGTCATGATTGACGGTTCGCACTTGAAGTTCGAAGAGAACATTGCGTTGACTAAACGTGTTGTCGATCTTGCGCATCCGAAAGGAGTTTCGGTTGAAGCTGAACTTGGCAGATTGGCTGGAGTTGAAGAGAAGACTGTTGAGGAAAAAGAAGCCATTTTGACAGATCCAGATTCAGCCAAGGAATTCGTGCAACGCACTGGCGTGGATGCTCTTGCTGTTGCTGTAGGCACGTCTCATGGGGCTTACAAGTTTAAAGCTGAACCGAAACTTGATTTTGAAAGACTCAAGACTATAAGCATGAAGATTGACTTGCCACTTGTTTTACATGGTGCTTCAAGCGTTCCAGCATGGATCATTGAAAAAGCAAGCAAGTACGGCGCCGAACTTGGCGGGGCAAAAGGCATCCCAGAAGACCACATTAAGAAAGCGATTGGGTTTGGGATAGCGAAAATAAACATCGACACTGACCTTCGTCTTGCATTCACGGCAACTGTACGCGAAGTATTGATGAACTCGCCAAAGGAGTTTGATCCGAGGAAGATTTTAGGGCCGGCAAAAGATGCCATGAAAGAAGTTGTCAAAGGCAAGATGCGTCTGTTTGGAAGCTCTGGAAAAGCGTGAATGGTGAATGATCGGAATGAAAGTTGGAGTCTTAACCGGAGGCGGTGACGCTCCTGGGATTAATGCTGTTATCCGAGCGGTTATCAAGAAAGGAATACAGAATTACGGTTATGAAATCATCGGTATAAAAGACGGTTGGAGCGGACTGCTCACTGCCGAACATGAACATTTGGAATTGAAGGCAGCCCAAGGTCTTCTTCAGAGAGGAGGCTCAGTGCTGGGCACTTCCAGAACAAACCCCTTCAAGAGGGAGAAGGGTCCAGAGACAATTGTTAGAAACGCGAAGAAAGCCGGAATAGAAGCACTTGTTGTCATCGGCGGAGATGACACTCTGAGCGTGGCTCACAAAATGGCAGAATATGGACTGAAATGCGTCGGCGTCCCTAAAACCATTGACAACGATCTGGTAGGCACTGACTACACGTTTGGGTTCATGACGGCAGTCGGCATAGCCACGGAGGCCCTAGATCGGCTCCACACCACTGCAGAAACGCATCACAGGGTCATAATCCTCGAGGTCATGGGTAGATACACAGGCTGGATCGCATTGGAAGCAGGCTTGGCTGGCGGCGCAGATGTGATATTGATTCCTGAAAAACCCTTTGACATAGAAGAAGTATGTGAATGCATTCGACAGAGACAGAAAAGAGGAAGAAACTTCAGCTTAATAGTCGTCGCTGAAGGAGCCAAACCTAAAGGCGGAGTTGAAATAGTCTACAGCGAAAGCCTCGACGAGTTTGGACACATCCGCCTGGGAGGAGTTGGCTACTATCTGGGAAAAGAAATTGAAAAATGTATGAGAATCGAAACACGGGTGGTGGTACTGGGACATCTTCAACGCGGGGGCTCCCCAACAGCGTTCGACCGAATACTCGCGACGAGGTTCGGAATAGCGGCAATAGACCTAGTACATGACAAAAAGTTTGACCGAATGGTAGCCATCAAAGGAAACAAAATAGTATCCGTTCCACTGGAGGAAGTTGTTGGCAAAAGGAAAACTGTGGACCTAGAGCTATACGACATAGCAAGTGTCTTCTTCGGCTAGCCTCGATTCAAACCTAAGTTGAGAGAACAGAAGCCAGTTCCAGCAACTCACGATCCAACGGTTTTTCCGTCTTGCATGACTCTTCAAGATCGATACTGGTTATCTTGCCATTGCGCAACCCAACTATCCTATTTCCTTGGCCCTTCAACAATAGTTCGACTGCTTTGTCCGCGAAAAGATTGGCGAGAAGTCGGCTTCTTCCTGTGGGGCTTCCGCCTCTTTGCGCGTAACCAAGGACGCTGAGTCTTACTTCTGTTCGCGCTTCCTTTTCAATCTGCTCTCCAAGCTTGCGTGTGTCCCCGATTCCTTCTGCAGCCACGATTATTCCTGACCTTTTTCCTTTGGCACTGTTCTCTTCAAGCCGCGCCACGACTTTTTGGACGTCAACTTTGACTTCAGGAACCAGAATTATCTCGGCTCCAACCGTTAACCCTGTCGTCGCCGCCAAGAAACCACGTGCGCGTCCCATGACCTCCACTATAAAGACCCTTTCATGAGAAATGGCTGTATCACGAATCTTGTCAATCTCGTCTACCGCCGTGTTTAATGCTGTGTCAAAGCCTATTGTTTCATCAGTCCCGTAAACGTCATTGTCGATGGACGCTGGAACTCCAACTATTAACGCGTCTGTTTCTCTGCTCAAATCCAAGGCTCCTTGGAAGGAACCGTTTCCTCCGATAACAATTAGTCCATCAACCTTGTTAGAAGCAAGAGTTTCAGCAGCCTTCTTGATGCCTTTGGGTGTCTTAAATTCCAAACACCTCGACGTGCGCAGGATCGTGCCGCCGAGTTGAATTATTCCGCCCACGGAACGCGGGGTCAACGCTCGAAACGAGTTTTCCAGTAGTCCTTCCCATCCTCTTTCAAAACCTAAAACGTGAACGTTTTTTGAATAAGCTATACGGGTAACAGCCCTAATTGCGGCATTCATGCCTGGGGCGTCCCCACCGCTTGTGACTATGGCTATGGTTTTCAGCAGATTTCCTCCCTCAACGAACGATTTCGCTTAGCATTCACCTATGCGAGCATTACCAATAAAAGCCTGACCGTCCTGCAAGCTTGACCAACACAAGTTTTTGATATCTAGTAACCTGTAAGGTAGAACGCGCCCGCGGGAATGACCTAGCGATATTCCAATGCGGCTTTGATGTCTTCTGCTATCATTTTTCTTTTGGATTTTTCAATGAGATAGCTTTTGCCTCTGATTTGGATATTCATTTGTTCAGAAGCCTGACGGCGAGCAACCACTCACAGCTCGCGCTATTCTCCTTGAAAGGAATTTGAAACCTTGTGCCGCAATGCCTCTATGAAGTTTTCATGGTCGTAAACCCAAGAACCTCTCTTGAAGAGTGGAGGTGAAATTGTCTGTCGGCATCTTATCCCCAAGTCTTGTATTGCATAACTGTAACTTTTCACAAGCTTCATTTTTGTCATCGTTGAGAGGACTTCAACGAATCTTCTGAACTCTTCAGGTGGAAGAAAGACCTCCACTATGAGACAGTTTTCTCCAAGGTTTTTTCCCATTGTGAGTACGAAAAACTTGTCTAGAAGAGATCTGGCAAATTTGGCAAATGTTTCGTAACCGTGGAAAGTTATCGTGAAGTAAACCATGAGCGAAGGAGAATTGCCATAGCGCATGACGAACACTTCGAAACCCTCGATTAGGTTTCTTCCTAACAGGTGCTCTTTATAATGGAAGCGTGCCAGTTGACGACTAATCCCGAGATCCCTCGCTATTTCAGTTAAGTTTCTGGTTGCATCATATTCTAGGTTCTCAAGCATCTTGATGTCGATTTCATCTCCACGGTTAACGTAGGATTTGGACTCTACTAACGTTTGGGGCAGATCTGTCTTCTGTGTTTGAACTTCCTTTACCCATTCATCCCAAGCAAACGCCCATCTACCCGACTTATTGTCAAACCAGTTCAGCGTTATCCGTCCGCCCTGAAAACATGTTGACCAATAAATGTGAACGTCCCTGGCCACGTCTAAGCGTTTCAATTCATAAATGAACTCTTCAAGTTCATGGCAATGCTCCGCCGGCACTGCATAGACTGCTGTGCAGCCTTCGCCCATTCCGTAAGATCGGCAAACGTAAAGCCAAAACTGATTGATCGGTAGGCAATCGAAAAGAAGTTGCTCCATGCCTGGATTGGCCTCTAGGAAAACAACAGCCTTTCTCAAACCAATGTTCGTATGGTAGACTGATGTATGCATTCTCAAAAAAAATCTGGGATCAGACTTCATGTGTTCTATTCGTGACTCCAATGTTCTGCGGTGAATCCCCACTTTTTGAGCGACTTTTGAAAGGTTTCTTGGACCTATCTCCCACAATGCACGCAACATTTTGATGTCAAGTTTCGTAAGCTCTTTGTGCATAGCATTCTTCCTTCGTTCTGTACTGGTTCTACCCTAGATTGTATCTGCTTCTGTTTTTATTACTTATGTAGGTCCGCCAGGCGTATCAATAGGTCTATTGGGCGTGACTATTGTTCCATTGTCTACGAGAACCAATGAAGGAGAACCGATGACATCAATTTTCTGTTCAGTTGCTTGAGAACGTGTCACCACAACTGCGAAGCAGGTTGCGAACATGGCAGAAAAAACCAATAGGACCAATGCCAGAGCTCTCAGTCTCACAAGATCACCTCCTTTTACATTTAGTCAAAACTCCTGCTGTACCTTTTCCAATAAGAAAATTCATGCATAGTAAAGAGAGACACACAATTTTACAATTAGTCACAAAACCTAAAATAAGTTGCCGAAAGTAAAAAATTATAAGCAAGTGGCACTTGTAGGAAATCTCACTATCAGAAAGAGGCGCAAAGATTGGACAAATTCGATGGCTTACTATTGCGGGTCATTGACAAAAACATCAGATACATTTTCGGAGACATAAACGCAGGCGTCATCTACGACTATTTGAAAAAGAAAGGATGCGCCTTTCAAGAAATCCCCGCAAAGCCAAACACATTCTCAATGGCACTCAGAAACATGCTGGGCTCCGGAAGAGGACAGGTTCTCGGGGCTGCGCCCATCTTGGAAGAGGCGATCTTGGAAGCCTTATGTGCCGAGTTGAAAATCAAGTTCGATAGGCCGAGCGCAACATCGTTTGGAGACCATATCAAGAAGCTCAAAAAGGTTTACAACAATGAAGGGAGATAACACTCAACCCCCTCTTCAACAGCGGTTCATTGGAACCACGCGCGAGTGAGCGGCAACACGCGCGTGCATATGATTGGGGGTCAGATAGTCATGCGGCTAGATTCAAGAGAAAAGTTTGCCGTGAAGCACTCAACTAAAGTAGATATGATACAGGTCTTGAACGTTGATGATGAAGCTGGTTTTTTGAGGGTTGCGAAACAATGTTTGGAATTGCAGGGCAGCTTCGAAGAGGACACTGCTTCTTCTGTTGATGTGGCCAAAGGAAAGATGAAGATGAAAAAATACGATGTGATTGTTTCGGACTACATGATGTCTGGAAAAGACGGTTTACAGTTTCTCAAAGAACTAAGACAGAAAGGTGACAGGATTCCTTTTGTCATATTTACTGGAAGAGGCAGAGAGGAAGTAGCTATTAAGGCACTGAACCTTGGTGCTGATGGATACTTCAACAAGCTAGGTGAGCCAGAAACAGTTTATGGCGAACTAGCACATGGTATGTGCCAAGCTTTGAAAATTACAAGAGCGGAAGAAGCGTTGAGAGAAAGCGAGGAACGCTACCGGCTTCTCTTTGAACAGAGTCCAATTGGCATTGGAGTTGTGATTGGAGAAGTGATTTGTAGGCAGAGTTAGTGATGTTGTTGGTTGGATAAAACTTTACCCCAACACTCAAAGGGGTGGAAGTTTACCTGAAAGACGCTTATAAGCACTGGAAGAGGGTCCTTACCTAGTGAAAAGATGAGTGCTCCCGGATTAGTCAGATGTCAAAAATGTGGAAAGCCCTTAGGCTACGTGACTGTGTTGGCTAAAGGTTTGACACCTTTGATGCAACCTCTTCAAAACGTGAAGGTCGTTGCTGTCTGCATGGACTGTTCCCAGAAGAAAAAATGACCTTCTTGTTCAGCTATCTCTCCACTGTCACGCTCTAGACCACGTGTGCGAAATGTTGCCCTTCCGTTGAGGAAAGGGAAAGTGACTACGAAATAGTCGGTAAGTTGATGAAGGCAGGAACAAACGCGTAGTATCTGTGGCTCACGGTTCTTCACGCCATTATCCGCCAACCCTCATAGCTGACTGTGAAAGACGATTCTTCAGACGTGAAGGTTGAAACAGTCATAAGTGTAATGTTCTGACGACTATTCAATGTGATTTGGTTTGAAGGGAAACTGCTGATTGTTCCAGTTTCGCTGCCTATGGTTGCTTTGCAATCTGTGAAAGTAATCTGGCCAAAGTTGGCTAAAGTCGCGATGCGATTGACTAGTGTTGGTGCCTCCACGATCCATTCAGCGGAGAGCATAGAGGATGCGTAAATGAGGCTTTTCTTGAATGATAGCCCATCTGTAACGTCACAGATTTCTATCAACCACGTGTTCGTGGCTCGGTCTGACAGAGATATCGAAGCTGTAATCTTGTCCCCAGGTGATATGCTTAAAGAATCAATCGTCACAGCGTACCGAGGCAGGAGCTCATACCAAGCCGAGAATGTTGCTCTTCCACTTATTGAATCTTGTTCTGTTCCAACTTGAATCAACGTCTTGTCATATTGTCCTCCCACACCAATCCATGCAGCGCTGTAAGAGTTACCTATTGAAACGTCGACAGTTGGAACCGTCCAAGAGGCACTTACGTTTGTGACCTGTGGTTGCGGCGTATTCAGATCTGAGACTACACAATAACCCGACCAGTTGGAACTAGTCATTTGTTGACTTGGCGTACTTGTGGCGCGTGGAAACACCACGATCAGTGCAAATACCATTGCGATAGCCAGCAAAAGAGTCGGTAGTACTGCGGCAATCCTTTTGTTGCTGTGCTTAGGATTCGGTAGGGGCGGCAAACTCTGGTACTCTGAGACTGGGAACTCCCCATCTTGCCGCTTTGCCTTTGCAGTCATAATCTCTACGTTCCCTCCTCCATTTTCAATCCATCCTTCAAACTTGAGCATATTCTTCCTTGGCCACAATCATGCGAGTTCTTTTCCATCGACATTTCTATTCTCTTCAATTGCTCACACTGTTTGATGATCTCCAGTTCCAAGACCCGCTTCCTTTTCATGTTGCCAAGGAGTCTATTCTCTGGGATATTGTGTTTTTCTTCAAACAGTAGCTGAGTGTTCATTCTCTTGCGCCTCCATTCTGTCGGCAAGACCATCTTCTCTGAAGCTCGCAATGCCCAAGGCGGAGAGGAGAAAGGAGAGAGGGGAAAGTATATTGTTCAACTCTCTGGGTCATGACGAGCTTCTTTGAAGAGATTGAGTTTTGCAGACTTGTTCTCGACCTCCAACTCATCGAGAACCGCGAATTATCAATTAAACTGTTTTTCAGAATTTCACCCAATTCTATACCTAATCTAATCCATGGCGCGCGTGACAAACATCCAAAACGAAGTTCCTGTCTTTAGCCCAACTTTGGAAACGACTTTATAGTCTTGGAGTAGTTGATAAGTTGGTCTTCACCATTGAGAGTGTTCGTTAGTTCCAGAATGAACCTGATGAAGGAGAGAAACTGGGCAATCAGTACGTTACAGGAAATCAAGCATGAGCCTGTAGCATTCGAGCTCAGTCCTGCCGGAGGGCATGTCAAAGCATGGTGGCGGGAGAACGTAGCCTCTTGTGCTGGTCTTCTGTTGTTGATTGACCGGGAAGTATCAGCCCCAGTTTTTGATGAGATTGAGACAGCAAGGAGGTGTGGAGTTAGGATCTTTGTTTTTGCCAAGGATGAGGAATGTTTGCTCGGGAAGAAAGGTAAGAACCTTCGCAATTTCGGTCTCTCAGATAATGACTTCAATAGATTCCGCAATTTCATATCGAATCAAAAGTTCAAGGTATTCAAAAAGCGATACGACCTAAATGAGGAAATAAAGGCTTCTTTGGCTTCCATCCCTGTCAGATTGTATCCAATTCCAGAATACCTTGTTGTTGAGGATAGTGAACTTCAACGCATTAAAACATTGTACGTACCGCCAATAAGAAAATATCAGGAAGCTCTTCGTATTCTTGAGTCTGGCAGATTTCTCATAATAATAGGCTCCCCGCATGTTGGAAAGACTTCTATGGCGTACTTCCTCCTTTCTACTCTAAGAGAGAAGTACAACTTGGATGCAATCGCAAGGTGCACTGAATATAGAGACATAAATCTGCTACTGCAACAAAAGAATCTAGGCATCTTGATAGACGACCCATTCGGTAGAATAAGATATGAGAGTACGAGTATTGGTCAATATGTTGATGAGGTATACAAAAGACTGACGCAAGAGGATAAAAACGCGGACAAACCTGACACTGCCAAAAAGAACTACATTGTTGTTACTTCTAGAGAGAACGTTTTTGGAGAGGCTCTAGAGAATACAAAAGTCAATGAAATTCCAAGAAGAAATATAGTCCAAATCCTTCAAGAAGGAGACTATTCATCGGATGACCTGACCAGAATTCTTGAAAACCATCTGAACTACTACCTGATAAAGGGCATGATAAGCGAACAGGGAGTTGCCACTGCAAAAGCAAATTCATCAAGAATCGTTGAGGTCCTAAGATTTCCTCACAATATCGACTTTTTTGTTGAGAATTTTGTGAAGGATCTGACGAATGAGAATCTCAATGTGTCCATAGAAAAAGCAGGGAAGATAAAAGAGGAGGTTGAAAAGTGGTATGACCAGTTGGATAGGGACATAGATGTTGAACTGAAACTCTTTGTTTTCACAGTCGCCCTGCTTCCTGATAGTGAACCATCCGTACTGGAAGAGATCTACAAAGCATTCATAAGCGAGGTTAACAGAGAGCGCAGCATGAAATTGTCCAAGCCTTCAATTAGCCAGATGCGTTACAAATGTAACGTATACATAACTGGAGTTGGCTTGGTGAATTTCAAACATCCAAGCTATTTGGAAGGTGTGATCAGCCAAATACGAAAAGCCCAATCTGATGATCTAGTTCTCTTCTTAAGATGTATACGCCCAATGATGAAAAGTGTCTCTCCTTTTACGCCAGTGGAAGGTCAGAGATTGGCTATCACTGTTTGGGACATGATTCATGTACTGAGAATATCTGCAAGCATACTGCCTGATTATTCTTTGCCCATGGTTGAAAATTTAATGAGCGATGCAAAGGAGAGACATATCTTGCCAGACATATTCGGTATTGTCGGGCAAATCGGTCACATTGACCCTGGAAGCATTCTTCCTCTCTTGGAGAAATTCGCCGTGATTGACGATTATGACATAAGGAACTTAACAATGTCAGCCATTGAGTCGATCGGTAGAGTTGATCCGTACATTATATTGGATTCACTAAAAAGGCTTGCAACAAGCAAAGCGTGGTGGCTGAAGCCCCACATTGCATCCATTCTGGAGAAGATTGGAGGAAACAATCCGGACATTGCCCTGCAATTGTTGGAAGAATTGGCAATAGAGGGTTCACAGTACGGTCGATCAAGTGCAATAAGTGCATTGATAACTTTGAGTCAGAAGTGGCCAGCCAAGATAGTACCTGTCTTAAATAGGGTCTCAAAAAAAGAAAACGACAAATCCAAATACTTGATTGAATGGGTGACAGAAGAGCTGCGCAAAATTCGGCCAAACTGACCATGCACGTGCCTAAACCAAAGTGGCATTTTTGAAATTTGGGCGCTATGGCACATCTGAACCGCGCGCTTCCGACGCTTGAAAATTATTTAAAGCAGGATTAATCAATCCATCTGTGGTGAGGAGTGGTTGGGAACGAAACCTAAGACGACGCCCGAGTGCGAACAGCTTATGGACATGGTCATTGAAGGACTCAATGCCAATATCTTTGACCACCAGAAGAGGGAGTCTGCTCGTGTAGCATTGCAGAGACTTTGCAAGAAAAAGTGCACCAAGGCCATCGAATATATCATGCAAGTGAGTTGCCGTCGCCCTCCGATAGATGCTTTCGCACAAGAGATATGCAGAGAGGCAACGAAAAATCTGAGAGAATTGAGTTAGCTTTCTGGAAGTGCAATTTCTCGTCAGTGTTTAGTAACGCGCGCTATCTTGTCTTACTTCAGCTCAGATGAAAGTAGCGCGATGTCTGAATGGGAGAGTCGATTCATATTTACTCTGAAGGATATTCCAGTGAAGACAGGGGTAATTATGAAGACCATCAATGGATTACTGACGATAGTATCATACAAAGACTTGAATGCTCCTTCGAGAATTGCAGCATTCAATTGAACGATTATGTCTCCGAATATAATGATTTTCAGGGCCAGTGTTAGGCTTATAAGTGAGCGCGTTAGTCTGCGTCGTGTAGTCTGGTCGACGGCCAATTTTAAGCCGTGAGTTATGACAATGTAAAAGGCAGACAATATCAAAGCCCCAAATAATCCTCCAGCGGCACTCATAACGTTAGCACGCCAGTCATTGGGGGTTTCAATGCGGATTCTTGACCATTCTATCTTGATGATTTGAAGTCCAAGCATTCTTGCCGCTATGGCGTGACCAATTTCATGAAATGGTGATGTTATTGCGGCGTCGAAACCAGCGACTGCCAAAGTAAGAAATAGTGTAAAAAGAAGAGTTGCCAGAACTTTCCATACCACAGCTCTTTTCACTGGTGCTTATCCCTTCGTGAACGCACGTTCTTTAAACATTGTTCCAATCTGCTAAACTCTTTCTCTGCTGTTGTCAACATTCACTCAGTTCTTTAGCCTTCTTCGTCGCTGATTGCGTCATGCAGCGCGCACTATGGGTATATGATTTTTGTTTCGTTAAATGTTTGGGTTGGAACATTAGATTTATTAGTGGCATGGTAAAAGCGTTAAGGTTAACATCAAAGCACGCGCTAATGGCTGACTAGTTTCAAATGAAAGATTTTGTGCCAATAGAACTTCCTTACACAAAGCTCTTATTCATAAATTGTATTAGAAGTCCAACTGCGTGAGCGAGGAGTTAGGAGGTGTAGAGGAAAAATGAAGAGTTTCAGCAATAGAGGCCGCAGAGTTTTCATGATTCTATTTGCAGCAATGCTAGTTTTCTTGGCAACTTTTTCTATTGGCAATGCGCGGATGGTGGTGGACATGGAAGACAATAGCAGGCCCTTCAAAGCCACCGCCAAGGCATACGCAGTCGCCGTAAGTCCTCCACCGATCTTGGAAATATACATCACTGGAAACGGACATGCGACGCATATGGGCAACATAAGCATCTGGCAGCACCACTTCGTCAATGTCATATCGATGACCTTCTATGACGGAAGGTTCGTTTGGACCGCAGCAAACGGTGACACTATTGAAGGAGGCTATTACGGTTCGATGGTTCCCACATCGGTTGGGTTCGAAATCCACGGGTACTTCACGATTGACGGCGGGACCGGAAGATTTGAAGACGCAGTAGGGGGAGGAATCGCTTCGGGCATGCAGTACTTTGACAACACCGCTGATCTTCGACTTGACGGGACAATAACGTATTAGAGTCAAGATAACAACAGCGTCAGATACTTCGCATCGCAAGTCGCAACTATGACGTTTCTAACTAGAAACGGGCCAGTCCCAAATTTCCCCTATTTTTCTTTCCTCTTGATGAATCTACAGCGCAAGCGTAGACTGGTTTGATTTGGGGCAAAGTTTTATAGTTATGCAAGGCTTCAGAATGGTTTGCGGTGGGTCTTAGGCGGGGGGGTAGGGGTCCCCTGTACCGTAAACCCTCTATATGACGGGCCGAAAGCTGGGGCTGAGGCGCTTAAGGCTGCTGATGCCTTCATTTCCGAAGCGAAGACTATCCGTCCCTTGGGGCTGGCGGTCATTAGGCAGCTTTCGTAGGGAAGCTGTCTTTAATGTTAACCAGGCGAACCTGGCCAGGCCCGGGAGGGAGTAACCTAAGTCTGGGCGTTCAGCGCTCAAGGGGGTGCGGGTACGAGTGTAGGGTTTGAGGGTTCAGTGGATTCTGGGCGTCGATCTCCTGTGACCCACCGCTTTCCTACGGTGCAAAAGCCCATTTGAATGCGCATATGTGAGCAGGAGAAAGGTTCAACTTCTTATGTCATCTGGAAGTCTGACAGAGTACAATGAATCTTATCATGATCGTAGTCGGCATTGTTCTCGCATTTCTTGCAGTGTTGCGTGTTGGACACTCAAATCAAGAACAAGATGAATTGATTGACATGGATATGGGCGCTTATCGTGAAATCTGGTCTCTTCAAGGCCTGGCAGCGATTGTCTTGGTCATCGGAGCGGCCATCTTGCTAGTAGGAATATTGCTGCAAGTATAGTTCGTGTCCGACCACGATGTTCTACGTATACTGCAGTGGCAAAGAAGCTAATCGAATCTACAATGTGCACATCAAGAATGGGGAATTGTCTTCGGTTGCGTGGTATCTGCCTTTTCACCTTGTGGAAATCGCGTTTCAACTATGTAAAGCATGGAAGCTCCAGACGCAATGCAAAAACACGACGCAATGAAGGCGTTCTGCGTACGTACATGATCAAGACTTTCAATATGCCGGTCAGCCATTGACAAATTGATGTCCCATACTTCCCCAAAAATCATCAGCGTGACAAAACTCCCTATGAAGACTATCAGAAGGATGATCATTAAGACATCGATGCCTACTTTCATTGCCGTCCATTTATATTATGTCCTCAATCAACTATTATATTTTCCTGCAGGGATATGACGCGAGAACAGCCCGAAATTCAAACGCAGCAGAATTTTTGGAAAGTTCTAAATGCTCATAACATGTATCCTAATGTTTGTTTGAGGCACAATTATGACTCTCAACGAGCTTCGCAAAGATTACCTGCTAGACCGGTGGGTTGTCATCGCTACAGCGCGCAGCCGTAGACCGACCGACTTCGCCAAGCAACAGACACTACAAGCCAAGACAAGCGCCTGTCCAATGTGCCCGAGTAACGAGCACATGACCCCACCAGCCATCCTAGTTTATCTCAAGTCGGCAAAAGGAATTCAAAAGACAAAAGACCCAGATTCTGGAAGGCATAAAAACTGGCTTATTCGCGTTGTCCCGAACCTTTACCCTGCATTTTCTCCGCCGCAAGACCAAACCGACTTGACCAAAACGAACAGCCCCAACCTTGCCCCAGCGGTGGGACACCATGAAGTCCTCATAGAATCCCCAATGCACGATGAGCACCCTGCAAACGCACGAATCCCACAGCTCACGCACGTCATCAATGGCTACATCGACAGACTTCGTGAACTCTCAGCCAAACCCTACGTGCGCTACGTTTCAATCTTCCGCAATCACGGTTTAGAAGCAGGAGCCTCGCTCTCACATGCTCACAGCCAGATAATTGCAACTCCATCAGTGCCAAGAATCGTTCAGGAAGAAATGACAGCAGCCAAAAAATTCTGGAAGCAAAAAAGAAAATGCGTCTTCTGCGACATCATCGAAAAAGAACGAAAAGGCCCACGACGCATCTTGGAAAACGCAAAATTTGTGGTCTTCGCCCCCTATGCAAGCGTAAACCCTATGGAATTCTGGATATTCCCAAGAAACCATCAAACCTCACTGCTTGAGATGCAGCGAAACGAAGCAAAGACCTTCGCAGAAACACTCAAAGAATGCCTCAGCCGACTGAAGAGTCTGGTAAACGATCCACCCTACAACTGCGGTTTCCATCTGGCTATAAGCAAAGAAGCATCAGACTATTACCATTGGCACCTAGAAGTGTATCCGAGACTGGCAATATGGGCAGGATTCGAAAAGAGCACGGGAATCTACATAAACACAATGACGCCCGAGACAGCTGCAGAAAGCATGCGAAAATCTTCCTCAGCTTGAAGACGACAGAACCTCTTTCTCATATTGCGGTCTAACCTGCAAAACATCTTCCATGTAAGCCCTAAAAGACTCTGCGACACTCCATGCCTGGGCAATACACCCTCTTGGCGTGTGCGGCGGGTCGCCGTCAAAAATCTCGCTTAGAGTGCCAAGACCAGCCTGATAAATCCGTTGAGTGAGCAATGGTTTGAGGAAGTTCTGAAACGCAAATTCACGTTTGGATTCTGAGTATCGCTTAACTTTGAGAAACGCTGTCGTAAAAGGACCTAGAAGCCAAGGCCAAACCGTTCCACTGTGGTATGCTTTGTCTCGGCTTGTCCTATCGCCAGAATAGCCCCCCGTGTAACGCGGATCGTCTCTAGCAAGAGTTCTTAAACCGCAAGGCGTCAGAAGCTCTCTCTGAATGACGGCAACAATTCTTTCACTCATTGTATTGTTAAGCATGGCAAAATCCAGCGAGACGGCAAAAATCTGATTCGGCCTAAGAGAACTATCACGCCCGTGTGGGCTTACAACATCATACAAAAAGCTCTTTTCCGTATTCCAAAATTCCCTAACAAAACTTCCCCGAGCTTTCTCGGCCATCTGTGCATAGTTCTCCGCTTGCGCCCCTTCTGCAAATTCGTCCGCCAACAGCTCCATCGTCTTCAACGCATTGTACCACAAAGCTTGTATCTCAACAGCCTTTCCAGCCCTAGGCAACACTGGCTTTCCAGCGACTGACGCATCCACCCAGGTCAGCTGTGGACCGTGAGAAAGCAAACCGTCACTGTCCAAATGTATGTCAAAAAGCGTTCCCTCAATATGGCTTTCAATGACATTCTTTAGGATGGTCCAGAGCTGCTGTTTGACAAACTTGAAATCGCCAGTGTATTTCAGATACTGCAACACTGCATTTACGTACCAGAGTGTTGCGTCAACAGTGTTGTAAGCAGGTTTTTCAGCTTCATCTGGAACGAAGTTTGGAATCAACCCTTCCTTACAATACTTTGCAAAGCCGAGAAAGATCGTTCTCGCCACGTCAAACCTGCTAGTCACAAGCGTCAAGCCGGGCAGAGAAATGAACGTGTCTCTTCCCCAAGGCCCAAACCAATGGTAACCTGCAATCACAGACTTGTCCGCCTCACTTGTGCCTTTCACCAAGAACGCATCAGTCGCCAAAGCAAGCCAGCTCAGCCAATCGCATGCAACAGCGTTTTCATGTAGACTGTAGAATCTTGTTAGGAAATCATCTTGCCGTTTTCTCTCTTTCTCAAACAGTTCTTGCAAGCCGTCAGAAGTTGGTGACATTTCCCTCAAAATTTTCGCTGCTCTCTTTTCGCTTTCGTCTGCAACTGCAATTACTGCAAAATTCTCAGTCTTCTCTGTCACTATGCATGTTTCGAAATACCCAGGCTGATAGCAGTCGTCGAAACAGCTTTCTCCCCGACGAGCTTCTTCACGGAGATAAACTCTTTCTATCCAATGGCCCGTGGTAAGATATTTTCCCTCTGTCGTTTTGATCAGAAGGTTTGACTGGGAGGCTTTGAAGGTCATCTTGAGCACTTCGTCTCGTTGCTCCTGAGTGAACTCAGAATCCTTCGATCGGTCAGTGACTGCGTGAAAACTTCTCCAATTAACGAGTGGAAAAACGCGCATCTTAACATCAACGTCGTTCCGATTTGAAATTCTATACAGTGCTATAACACAGTTCTTTTCGTAAGGCATGAAAACTGTTTTCTGAACTTCAACATTCCCAGCTGCATAAACGCACGTTGGAAACGGTGAAACCGAAAACTGCTCTAGAAAACGATGTCCTCGAGGAAAAAACACGTCCTTGAATTCGTTGGCTCCCAACTGATAGACGTCGTCCCCGACAAGTATTTCGTCGTCTAGTTTTGTCAGAAACACTCTTCGGTCTCTTGGAGGGTTAACGGCTGCCACAAGCAGGCCATGATACTTCCTCGTGTTTATGCCTAAGACGGTGGAGGATGCGTAACCGCCTAGACCGTTTGTTATCAACCACTCTCGCTGGATTGCACTTTCAAAGTCAGACAGAACAGGCCGATCTAGACTTATCGAAGGCAAACCCATTTAGGGCATCAGCTTCGCAACATTCTTTTCTCTAGCCACACCGAAAAAGTTAGCTACCGGCTCACATTTGGTTCTGAGAAGCAGAAGATGCGGTTTCTTCAACTTGTACTCTGTCAAGGTTTCAGCGTAACCCATTCCTTTTGCAATAATCAAATCAGTTGATTCGTAAGCACTTAGAAACTCTGGTGAAAACTCTTTTGCAGCAAATCCCACTGCATCTGCTCCAGTTGTTATCACCTTGTCTGCAATCTTCGTCATTCCAGAAGCTTCAGCGTCCTCCAAGGTGGCATCATTGATTACGGGTGCGCCCTTGACCGCGACTACAACTGCTAAACCCATGTTTTTCAGCTGCTCGACAAGCAAAGTATCAAAAACAATTTCACCCGCATTATCCGCCAAGTAAAGAACGGTGTTCGCCTTCTTCGCGAGTTCATAAGCTTTGTTGATGTCGTCGACGACTAAATCTCTTGATGCTTCCCTGAAATTCTTCCGAAGAGTGCTGAAACTGGCCTTGTGCCCTGGAATGTCAAATTCAATGAGGTTGCCAACCATAGCAACTAAACAGGCTCTTTTGAACCGGTCTTCCTGGGTATAGCCTTCTTCAACAATTTTTCTGGCGTAGGGCAAGAGTTTCAACGCTTTCTCGTTGCTTATCCTCTTGCTTCTTTTGTACGGATCTTGGCTTCCTGTTACCCGCCTGATCACACGATCCCTTTTCGTTCCCAAATCCGCCGGAACCGCTGCTGGACGAAACTCATTGGTCAACAACCGCAAAAGATCGCACATTGCTCTGAAACGCAACGCAGGATTGGTCGTTGCCTCTTTAACTTCAGCTGCACCCCTGCTGAGAATGCAGGCGGCACATTCATGTTCTACTTTCAAGTATTCTCCATCTCAACTATATTTTCATCGCTTCAGCAAACTCGCGCATGATCATATATGGGTCTTTCGCCTTCACAATGCCGCTTGCCACTAACACGCCTTGCGTTCCAAGCTTCAAAGCCGCGGCAACATCTTCGCCATGACTTATGCCAGCTCCACATAGAATGATTACTTTCTCGTTGACTTCTCTGACAAGTTGAACAGTGCCAGAGACAACCTCAGGCTGTGCTTTAGACACTGGAATCCCAGTGCCTATCAGTTCTGGCGGTTCAATCGCGACCATGTCAGGTTTCAACGATGCGACTGCAGCGCTTATCGTTGGGTTATTGGCACACACTACCGACATTAGTGCTTTTTGGCGTGTGATTTTCACTATTTCATCAATATCCGACAGTTTAAGCTGCATTTCAGAGTGGTTGATCAAGGTTCCAATGGCTCCTGCTTCTTCCACAGATTCTGCTAGAACGTGCCCCGTGTAGCCTCCTGGTTTTATCGGATCTACGTGTTGAGCGAAAACTGGAATTTGAACCGCTTCTGCAACGGCCTTCAAGTCGGCGAACTGAGGGGCCACTCCAATGTAGATGCCTGTTTCGCGATTGACTTTCTCGGCTTTCTTTGCCAACTCAACTGCGTTTTTTCCTGTTGCCTCTAAGTAAGTCTTGAAGTTGACAATCATGACCGGTAGGCATAACTCCATCATTGACTGTTTCACCTGTCTAACGCGTTGATTGTATTCATTAATATCATTTTGGAATAAAAAGATTGAACTCGCTGTCTCCTGCATAATCCACCATTTTCCATTTTCTGAAAGATCCCATACCACCTAGGCAATAATAAATACGAGATCTGACTAAGAACGAAAATAAGGGGGAGGTGAAGAAAATGTTTGAAGATCTAGGCGTAGACGCGTTAATTCTCGTTTTTGGAGCGTTCGTTGTTATCGTTGTACTCTTCTTGAGCTATTTCATTGTTAGGCAGTGGGAGAAAGTTGCATTGATACGTTTGGGCAGAATAGTGAAAATCGAAGGCAAAGCGGGTTTACATTTCAAAATGCCTTTCATCGACTCACTTTATGTCGTTGACATGAGAATGCAAACGATTCAACTAAAGGGACAAACAACAATCACAAAAGACAACATTTCCGTCAGTATAGATGCAGTCGTTTTCACCAAAGTAGAGGACCCTGAGAAAGTCATAGTTCAAATCGAAGATTACAAAGATGCCGTGGCTAAGTATGCACAGACATCCATAAGAGACATAATGGGAAAATACACCTTGGACGACTTGCTAATGAACCGTGAAGAAGTGGCAAATGCGTTCAAAGACAAAGTCGATGAATTATCCAAGGTGTGGGGTGTAGATATTACTAAGGCAGAGATACAAGACATGGCATTGCCCGACGATATGAAAAGAGCCTTAGCAGTAAAAGCGGAAGCAGACAGAGAAGCGCAGGCAGTTGTGATTAAAGCAGATGCAGAACTAAAGGCATCAACTATTCTTAAACAAGCGGCTGAAAACATGAAAGACCCGAATGCCATGCAACTAAGAATCTTGGCAGCGGTAAGCGAAGCAAGCAAAGAAGCCGCAAACACAATAATTATGGCATTACCGCTGGAGACGTTGAAGTATGCAAACATAGGAGATTTGGGAGCGTTAGCTTCAATAAACAGCAGTGCAGCCAGAAAGCGAGTAGAGGAAAGAGACAAGCAATAATGAAAACAACGATCCCATCCCTTCTTGATTCATCCACACTTTTAAAGTTCTTGTTCGAGACAATAGCCCGCCGCTAACTGGTGCGGAAGCAACATCCCATCTGCTAAAAAATCGCATCCAACCCCAACGGAAAACCCTTACACAACCACCCTACAGTACTCCACGTGCTGAAAACCTAGGGGGGAGGGGGTAGGTCATTTTTGGCTGATTTTCAACCAAAAACCATGTTGAACAGTCCACACTGCAGTCCTACGCTCCTATGCTGGCAACATCGCACGCCTTTCCCATTAAACAGCCTGCGAGCAATGCGAGAACCTCATAGTTGAGATAAAAAAAGTAGTTGTGGATGTCGTGATACAGACACGGTGTCAATGTCTGGCTTTCTTCAACACTTTGTCATTGGACTCCTCTGACAAACACTGCAGCGGCGACAGTTGTCGTCCACAAACCACCTTTGTCTCCCGTCGCAGTCTGCGTCACATTGGCTGTCTTGATGATCATACCACTGGTTTTGAACAATTGCTCTTTTTCGTGCCAATCAGTCTCAGGGTCAAACTGAATACCCATCGTTGTAGCAAGCATTGTCGCAGCAAGATCTTCTGCGTAATCCCCAGCCTTGTCGTCAGGCTGCCCAAAAGTGTGGTGTTCCGAAAGGTAACCATAATTGTTTTTGCCTGACGGAATAGCGACACCTATGGATGACGCCACAAGTCTATGCGGCTCATTTGTCGAGTTTCTTGCAATGACAATAAAAGTTATTTCTCCAGGTTCTATCATCGTCAGACCACGCTCTCTGGAAATCATCTTGCACCCTGGCGGTATAATGCTTGACACGCTTACGATGTTACAGTGTTGTATTCCTGCGTCTCTCAATGCCAACTCAAAAGACTGCAGTTGTTCCTTGTGTTTACCAACGCCCTTCGTTAGGAAGAAATATTTCGGAATCATTTTGCTAACACATTGATACATCAGCTTATTAGGCTTTTGTTTTTCCACATCCACAAAGCCACCGCCTAGGGAAAAGAATAACAAAGCTAGGTGCATAGTTACTTTGAGGTAGACTGATTGGCGCAGGGTCAAAGCGTATTCAAAGACGAAACAAAACTCGACATCAACTACGTCCCCAGCCAACTTCCTCACAGAGAACAACAACTGCGCCTACTGAAAGAATTCTTCAGCTTCACCCTGCACTCGCCCGAGAAAATGGCTCAACGAGTCATAATAACAGGCGACGTTGGCACAGGCAAAACAGCGCTTTCCCAGCGGTTCGGAGCCGATATCACTCATGAAGCCAGCACACGCGGAATAAAACTACGCTACACTCATGTCAACTGCCGAGAATACAGAGGAAGCCTCTTCCTCACCCTTCAACACGTAGTTTCAGTCTATCACCCAAACTTCCCAAAACGCGGCTACTCCCCCGAAGAGCTTCTGCGTACACTCGTACAGATTCTGGACGAAGAAAATGCCTACATAATCCTAGGTCTAGACGAGTTTGAAAGCCTAGTTGAAAAAGAAGGATCTGAAGCGGTTTACAAGCTTACTCGCCTGCAGGAGATGAGGCAAAACAAGCCGCAAAGACTCTCCCTCATATGCATCCTGAGAAGCCTGAAGACAATCGAACAGCTGGATGCCAGCACAAGAAGCACCCTGCAGTCCAACATCATAAACCTCCAGAAGTATTCAAAACAGCAACTTGTCGACATCCTCAACGACAGGGTCTCCCTAGCCTTCAAACCTCTAGCCATACCTGAAGGAACCGTAGGCCTCATAGCCGACGTTGCCTTTTCCGAAAACGGAAATGCACGCTTCGGAATAGAACTACTTTGGCGGGCCGGAAAGTACGCAAACGCTGAGAACCTAAACATCGCAACACCGGAATGCGTGCGAAAAGCAGTTTCAAGCATAGTTCCAGCAATACGAAAGAGCGACCTAGCAACTCTCGGCCTGCATGAGAAGCTGTTCCTCCTTGCTATATCCAGACTCTTCAAACAAAACCAGAAGGCAAACATCTCCCTCACAGAAGCTGAACAAGCATACGCAGTTGTATGCGAAGAATTCGACACATCACCGAACAGCCACACGCAGCTCTGGAAGTATCTCAAAGATTTCTCAAGCATCGGCATAGTAGAAGCTGAAGTCAATGGCACGGGTTCGCGTGGCAGGTCTACGGCCATTTCTTTGCCCAGAATACCTGCGCAAGAACTGGAAAAGGAATTAAGAGTTTTGCTGGACGAGGAGTCAAAAAAATCATGAACATCGAGGACGTTTTCTCTTCAAAACTCCGCATGAAAATCCTCAAGATTCTGCACAATGTTAGCGAACTCAACGTTTCAGAGATTGCCCGCAGGTTGAACGTCAACTATATGTCAGCAAGCAAGCACATGAAGATTCTGGAAGACGAAGACATACTGCAACACAAACTGTTTGGAAGAATTCGCCTGTACAGGTTCAACGAGCAATCACCTAAGGCTAAAGCAGTGCAAAACCTTATTGACGTCTGGGAACACCAAAACAGAAAGTAGAAAGGGAGAATCAAAATGTCGATGGTTGACGTCTCTGACAAGCCCGAAGTCTTTCGTGAGGCAACTGCGACAGGAACGATCAGGTTGAAAACGAAAACCATACGGTTGATTACAGAAGGAAAAATCGCAAAAGGAGACCCAATTCACACGGCCAAGATTGCCGCCATCCTCGCTGCCAAGAAAACCAGCGAAATCATTCCTCTTTGCCACCCGTTGCCGTTGACGAATGTCGAAGTCGAGGTAAAGACTGAAGACAAAACCGCAGTGAGAGTAACGGCGAAAGTGAAGACGAAGGCGACGACAGGTGTCGAAATGGAAGCACTGACAGCAACTGCGACAGGTCTTCTTACTATTTGGGACATGGTCAAACAGTATGAGAAAGACACAGAAGGTCAATACCCATCTACAGCAATTGAGAAAATACATGTCGTGAAAAAAGTCAAGAAGACCAGTTAGAAGAAGGCGTTCAGAAAAATGAGTGAAAGCTCAAAAAGACACAAGGCCCAAGCGCCTACAACCTTGAAATATGCAATTTTCACCTGCAGCACATCGCGATACAACCAATCCAAGAAAGGCGAAAAAGTAGAAGACGTCTCCGGAGACTTGATCGAGACGTCACTGAAAAATGCAGGAAACATGGTGGTTCTGAGAGGCCTGATTCCAGACGACAGCGATATCATCGAGAAAAGTGTTAACAAAGCCTTGAAGTCGCCTGACTTAGACGCTGCTATATTCTGCGGAGGCACTGGAATAACCCCATCGGACGTGACAATTGAGACAGTCTCGCCTTTTCTGGAAAAAGTTCTGCCGGGATTTGGAGAGATTTTCCGTCGATTGAGCTTTGACCAAATTGGCTCTCCAGCTGTATTATCACGTGCAATAGCAGGCGTAGCTAAGGGCAAAGCGATTTTCTGTCTTCCAGGCTCACCCAACGCTGCAAGACTCTGCGTGGAAAAGCTGATTTTGCCTGAAGCACCGCATATTGTGAAGCATGCGCGTGAATGAAGCATCAAGTATGCGGTTCAACCGCAATTGCTCGTAAAATTTCGTCTAGACCCTCGTATTTTTCTCCATTGATCACGGCAACAGGCGTTCTTCTAATTCCATGCCTCATAGCTCTTAAACTGTCAGTCATTCGGGATAGATCATATATTTTGACAGACTCATTCGATTTGCTCATGATCTGAAAAACGCGTTCCAAAACAGTCGAATCGTCTTCCGAAAGTAGGCGTCCTTTGAACTTGGAGAGAGCTCCACTGACCAATCCTTCATTCGAGCCAGGTGCACACAAAGGATGCTGAGACATTTCTCTGCAAGTTTCAACGTCCATATACGGAGAGACTGAACGCACAAAAATCTCTATCAACCAGCTCACCAAGAGTTAAATCCACTGGTAAACACTTAGGCTTGTCGATGCATCCATTGGAAATGCACACGACCGCCAAACAAGTTTTTATACGACCAAACGCCTGTGTCATCGTTAGGCACGCTCGGGAATAACGATGGTTCTGAAAGACAACTGTGGTCGACCGCTACTCAACCTGCGAATTGCAATTACAAGAAAATGTAACCTACGTTGCTCATACTGTCACGGTGAGGGAGAAAAAAATCAGACGAGACCGTTCGACAGCGAGATGACAGTTGATGAGATCGTGCGGATTGCTAGGATTGCAGTTGCTCTAGGCATGAACAGAATGAAGCTTACAGGCGGGGAACCGCTCATGCGCAAAGACGTCATAGACATTGTCAAAGAAGTCGCTGCCATACCCGGTTTGACTGATCTTTCTATGACTACAAATGGAACGTTGCTAGAACCTCTAGCTGACGATTTACATGAAAAAGGTTTGAAACGTGTGAACATTAGCCTTCCAACGCTGGACAAAGATGTTTTTCACAAGCTGACTGGCGGCGATGTTCAAGATGCAATAAGAGGCATAAAGGCTGCTGTTGCAGCAGGATTGTGCCCCGTCAAACTAAACATGCTTCTTCTGAAAGATGTTAATGCCACCGCTGTGCCTGAAATGATCAAGTTCGCCAGAGAGACTGAAACGATACTGCAGTTGATAGAGCTTGAACCAGTCAACGTGCGTGATTCATTCTATCTGGCAAATCACGAACCGCTCGATGAACACGAGAGGATTTTGAAGGAAAAAGCCGTGAAAGTTGAAACAAGACGGTACATGCAGAATCGACGCGTATATCATCTGCCCGACGTGACGGTTGAAGTTGTGCGTCCAATCGAAAACACCGAGTTCTGTCTCCACTGCAGTCGCCTGCGCCTAACGAGTGAAGGAAAACTGAAACCGTGTCTGATGAGAAATGATAACCTCATAGACATTCTAAAACCTTTGAGAAACGGTGCGAACGACGAAGAACTGGCATTGCTCTACAAGTCGGCAAATCAGAAAAGAGAACCGTTCAACAGAAACTGAAAACGCTCGTCGCAAAATAGCCCCAGCAACACGTACAGGGTCAACATTTTTATTGAACATTCACTCACAACCGAGACGGACCGTTGGAAATGAAGATACTGACCTACGGGGACCTAGATTCAAAGGACGGGTTAGTTCCTATATTAGATCACGCTTTCAACTGGATTTTCAACCAAAAACAGTCCGACGACTTCATCAGAATCGACCCAAGACTCAAGAACGGTCCTGTCAGTTTCTGCGCAGTTGAAAACGGAAAGACAATCGGACACGTAGGCGTAATGGACCTAACAACCCGGACGCTGAACGGAAACATAGAATATGTCGGCGAATTATGTGGCGTTGCCACACTGCCCGGCCACACGCGAAAGGGCGTTTGCACAGCTCTAATGGAGAAAGCGCACGAATACTTCACGGAAAAGCATTATCGATTCGCCTTCTTGTCCACGAGTCCTGCGCTTATTGCGCATTCCTTTTACGAAAATCTAGGATACGTGGACCTTGTCGAATATCCCAGCGCATACAAAGCATTTCATAACAAGAAACCTAAAAAGTCCAAAAAGGAAAAGGCGACAGGATTCAACCCTCAGAAGATTCTCAGAATCTACAATGAATTCACAAAAGAAAGAACTGGCTTTGTCGTCAGAGACAAAGCGCATCTCAACATGCTCAGGAAAATTGAAGGAATAAAATCCAAACAGTGCATCACCGACAGAGACGGATACGTCGTATTCAGAGAAGACAAGACTGGAACATGGATTAGAGAACTTGTGGCACTGAACCAAGAACAGATGTACGCTCTCCTAGAAACTATTGAAGAGAGAACAAGAGGCCCAGTCTACGACAGAGCGGTGCTGGACACGAAACTGCTTAGGGTCTATGAGTCACGTGGCTACATGATACTTCACAGAGGCTATTCAGTGATGATGTTCAAGCCTTTAGCTGCAGCTGCATCATTCAAGCAGACATACGGAGACAGGTTCTATCTGAACCGTTTGGACACTTTCTGAAAACTGCTTTCAGAGTCCGACGATTTTGGCTTCACGTTTTCCAACGTCGAGAAACACAATTGTAGCTTTGCCAGTCAAGTAGCCGCAAACCTCGCCTGGGTTCACGACAAGAGTCTTGCCTTTTCGATATGTTTCCACGCTGTGCGTATGTCCGTGAACGATAAAATCGTAGTTTTCTCCGTTGATTAATGATTGCAAGAGTTCTCTGTCACTCCCATGTAACAGCGCGATTCTTGATCCTTCAGCCGTGATTTCCGCAAAGTTGTTGTGTATTTCCAGATTTTTATGTTCGCTGAATCTTTTCTTGAGGAGTTCGCGGTCTCCGTCATTGTTGCCGAAAACGCCGATTAGCTTTGATTTTAGCTCTTTGAGTCTCGGGATTGCGAAGGGAGCCACGTAGTCTCCAGCGTGAAGCACTAGCTCAACATTCGCTTCGTTCAGTTTAAGAACGGCCTTGTCGATCATGGGCAAGTTGTCATGCGTATCAGACATTAGTCCTATCAACATCTTTCTCACTGTTCTACGATATTCTGATGTCAAGGAAATAAATCTACGCCGACATCTCCCTGACTTCTAGAGTTTTGTTCTAGAGAATATTTCGATTCTCGTAATAGCTTCTCGTCGGAAACATGGCTTAAGAAAACGTGGACCTTTCCCTAATGCAGAAAACACTTCTAAAAGAGGGATATAGAAAATGAATCCATGGGGTTCCAATCCATCCGCGAAGAGGCGGGATAAGCTCTACATAATCGCTGAAATTCTTGAAATTGCCAGAGATGGGGTGTTGAAGACCCAAATAATGTACCGGGCCAACTTGAGTTTCACCCAGCTGAATGATTATTTGGGGTTTATGCTGAGAATCAGTTTGTTGGAAAGAGTATTGCAGAATGATAGAGAAAGATACAGGGCAACTGAGAAGGGTATGGATTTTCTCCAGCGTTACCGTGAGATCAATGAGCTGCTGAAGAGTGAGGAAGAGAATAGCTGCAAGAATGGAATCAGAATTCCCCCTCCCCATTTGCTTAGGAAGAACCAAAACATGATCTAGCCACGATCCCAGCTTTTCTTATGGAACCTGCAACATTGTTGCGTCTGAATAGAAAACAGTCGGACGTTTATCGATTCGAGTGTTGCGTTCTAAGGTATTCTCTGGTCTTTTCTTTCAGTGCAGGAAATTCGTCAAGCATAGATTTCAAGACTTGCCATCGGATTTCTTCGGTTATCGTTTGGGATTTCATTTTCCTGTCTGCCGTATATTATGACACAATATACCATATAAGCTTGACGGTGAAACGATACATAGCGCCATTCTCCGTTACGACAACTCTTTTTATCTTCATCGTCGACTGTTGCTGTGAAGGTTTCAAGAATGCAGATCGAGGCGGTACTATTCGACCTATTCAACACGCTAGTGCTGCTCGAAAATGACGATGCTTTCTACATGCCCTCATTGAAGAGGCTTCACGACTATCTGGTCAAGAACGAAATTCACGTTTCTTTCGAAGACTTCGTTCGAGTCTACTTCGAAGTTCGAGACAAGCTTTACGAAGAAACAAGCCAGAGCCTCGAAGACCCGCATTTCAACATAAGAGTCTCACGTACACTCCAAAACCTCGGATACAAGCTTGAAGCATCACACCCCACCGTTATCGGAGCTACCGAAGCATTCTGTGAAGAGTTCATGAAGTACATGCGACCAGACAACGACGCAGTGTACGTGCTGGAGAAACTGTACAAGAGGTACAAGCTTGGAATCGTGTCTAACTTGTCTATTCCCGAATGCGTGCCGAGACTTCTGGAGAAGTTTGGTCTAGGCAGATTCTTTGACGTTGTTGTTATCTCAGGAGCGATCAACAGGCGAAAACCCAGTCCTGAGATCTATGAAAAGGCACTGAAAACCCTTGGTGTAAAAGCAGACAAAGCCATTTTTGTTGGCGACACACCTGGGATAGACATCAGAGGCGCCAAGGCCGTTGGACTGAAAGCTGTTCTTATCCAGAGGACGCCTTCACCAGAAGGCTCACTGTCTCTTGCATACGAACTGCCAGGAGCGCATGAAAAAGTTCAACCTGACATCGTCATCAAGAACTTGAGAGAACTTCTCGACTTCCTTCAAGATTGTTGACCGCGCATAAACAAGACATATTAGTCTTGAAAGAAACGTTTATATCTGCTAGAATGCCTTCAGTATCATTTTGGCAATTAGCTAGCTCCGCAATTTTCATGGCGGCGGCTCAACTCCGACCATAAAGGCGCAAGTCGCCCTACAGAATGAGGATCGTTGGCCTCCAGTTGCGGAGACATGAATGTGGACCTGACACGATAATTTTGTTAGGTCTGAATTGGGCTTTGACGTATAGTGGTTTATTCCCCTCCAAATCCAGTCAAATTTGCGGTTTGTACATTCGATAAGCGAATGTCTGGTTGTGGTCAATGTGGAGCAAACTCCGGTTGATCCTGCCGGACCCCACTGCTATCGGGATGGGACTAAGACATGCTAGTCGCGCGCCTTCTAGCCACGCTGGAGGCGCGGCACACAGCTCAGTAGCACGTGGCTAACCTGCCCTTGGGACGGGAACAACCCCGGGAAACTGGGGCTAATTCCCGATAGGTGAAGATCCCTGGAATGGGTTTTTGCCCAAAAGACGTTTAGGTCATGCTTCTAAGCGTTGCCCAAGGATGGGGCCGCGGCCGATCAGGCTGTTGGTGAGGTAATGGCTCACCAAACCTTTGACCGGTTCGGGCCGTGGGAGCGGTAGCCCGGAGATGGGCACTGAGACAAGGGCCCAGGCCCTACGGGGCGCAGCAGTCGCGAAAACTTCGCAATAAGCGAAAGCTTGACG
>Ga0315279_10001249_pt1 | contig 43056 bp, 37 predicted proteins | sample YL17G06_20_MG_FD_203694 | JGI IMG/M metagenome (GOLD analysis project Ga0315279, IMG submission 203694) | Sediment microbial communities from Yellowstone Lake, YNP, Wyoming, USA - YL17G06_20 | ecosystem: Environmental > Aquatic > Freshwater > Lake > Sediment | place: USA: Wyoming | collected...
TAACAATCGATGTAGGACAAAAAAATGATTTAGAATATATAAAAGAGAAAGCTATTAAAATTGGAGCAGTTAAATCTTATGTTATTGATGCTAAAGAGGAATTTGCCAAAAAATATGTTTTACCTGGGCTTCAAGCCGGGGCTATTTATGAATCAACTTATCCTTTAGCTACTGCCTATTCCCGACCTCTAATTGCTAAAATTTTAGTTGAGGTTGCGGAGAAAGAAAAGGCAGAGGCTATTGTGCACGGATGTACCGGTAAAGGTAATGATCAGGTGAGATTTGAAGTATCTATTGCTGCCCTGAACCCTCAATTGCAGGTAATTGCTCCGGCACGGGAATGGGGGCTTACCCGAGAAGAAGAAATTGAATATGCTAAAAAAAATAAGATTCCTGTTCCGGTAGATATAAATAATCCCTATAGTGTAGACCAGAATTTATGGGGTCGGTCTATCGAATGCGGGGTATTAGAAGATCCCTGGAAAGAACCACCCGAAGAAGTCTATAAATGGACGGTAAATCTGGAAAATTCTCCCGATAAACCAGTTTATTTGGAAGTATATTTTGAAAAAGGGGTACCGCAGAGTATTAATGGAGAAAAACTATCTTTAGTAGATTTGATCATTAAATTAAATGAAATTGGGGGAAAAAACGGAGTAGGACGAGTAGATATGGTAGAGAATAGATTAGTAGGAATTAAGTCTCGAGAAATTTATGAATGTCCAGCGGCTACTATCTTACTAAAGACATATCAAGCTTTAGAAGGATTGGTTTGCCCTAGAGAATTATCTCATTTTAAACAATTTATTTCTAAAAAATATGCTGAACTAACTTACTATGGTCTCTGGTATTCTCCCTTAAAGGAGGCTCTGGATGGTTTTGTAAAAGTTATTTCGGAGAAAGTAACCGGAACCATAAGAGTTAAATTATTTAAAGGTAATTGCATAGTAGTAGGAAGAAAATCTGAAAATTCTCTCTATGATTTTAATTTGGCTACTTATGCTCAGGGAGATACTTTTAATCAAGATTTTGCTAAAGGATTTATTGAGCTTTGGGGCTTACCTACCAAAGTATATGCTTCGGTGAGCAGGAGGGAGGATTAAGGTAGGGGTGAAAAATATGGAAAAACTATGGGGTGGAAGATTTAAAAAGACTATAAATAAAGAGATGGAAGAATTTATTTCTTCTTTATCCTTTGATAAAAAATTAGTCAAGTATGACCTATTAGGGAGTATCGCTCATGCTCAGATGTTAGGAAAATGCAAGATTATCACTAAAGAAGAAACAGATAAAATCGTTGAGGGATTAAAACAAATCCTAAAAGAAGTCCAAGAAGATAAAGTAGAAATTGTTACTGGAGAGACAGAAGATATTCACTCCTGGGTGGAGAATAAATTGAAAGAGAAGATAGGAGCTATAGCTGGAAAATTACATATTGCTAGAAGTAGAAATGATCAGATAGCCCTTGACGAAAGAATGTATTTAAAAGAAGAAATTCTAAAGATCCAGGGTTTATTGAAAGACTTACAAAAATCCCTTATAGTTACTGCCCAGAAAAATTTAGGAGTGATTATGCCAGGATATACCCATCTCCAACATGCTCAACCTATTCTTTTTTCTCATCACCTTATGGCTTATTTTTATATGTTTGGACGGGATAAGGGAAGGATGCAAGATTTATATAAACGAATTGATGTTCTTCCTTTAGGCTCTGCCGCTTTGGCAGGTACTTCTTTTCCTATTGATAGAGAATATGTAGCTTTACAGCTTGGCTTTGGCGGGATTTCAGAAAATAGTCTTGATGCGGTGAGTGATAGAGATTTTATTTTAGAATTTTTATCAGTATCAGCTATCTTGATGATGCATTTAAGCCGCCTGGGGGAAGAGATGGTTTTATGGTCCTCTCAGGAATTTGATTTTATAGAACTGGATGATTCCTTCTGTACCGGAAGCAGTATAATGCCCCAAAAGAAGAATCCTGATGCCGCAGAATTAATCAGAGGAAAGACTGGGCGGGTCTACGGGAATTTGATAAATCTTCTAACTATGATGAAGGCCTTACCCCTGGCTTATAATCATGATATGCAGGAAGACAAAGAACCTTTATTTGATACCGTATCTACCTTGGAAAGTTCTTTATTCTTGATGAGTAAGATGATAGAGACTATGCAGATTAATAAAGAAAAGATGGAGAAGGGCACCAAAGATGATTTTTCTACTGCTACCGAATTGGCAGATTATTTAGTGAAAAAGGGCTTATCTTTTAGAGAGGCTCATAAATTAGTAGGTAAAATTGTTCTTTATTGTCTGGAAAATAATAATCATTTAGAAAATTTAGCTTTATCGGAATTAAAAGCATTTCATAAAAGTTTTGATGAAAGTACTTTAAAGATTTTAACACCTCAAGCTGCCGTTAAGGCTAAGGATTCTTACGGGGGGACTTCTTTAAAAAGGGTAGAGGAGTCTATTAAGTCAGCCAAGGAGATATTAGAAGAAAAATAATAATTAATTAAACTAATATTGTTTTACCACTTTTGTTATTTTCTTATTTTAAAAAATATTCCAAAAAAGAAGGATTTTTGAAATAAATATAGTATAGTATAATGTATACAAATATCTGACTTAAATCCAAATTCCTAAAGTATGAAACACGAATAATGGGGTCAGGCCTACACTTAACACTTTTGGTTTTAGAACCTGTTATTTAAGTGTCAAGTGTAGGCCTGACCCCATTTGATATAGCCGGTCTTCCCATAGCAGTAAATGTCTGTTGTCATGCCGCTCGACATGCCGAAGGAATATTATAGAAAATAAAAATTTTAAAACAGGAAGCAAATTTATGAAAGAAGCAACAAAAATAACTACTCCTTTAAACAAAGAAAAAGTTATACAATTAAAAGCTGGAGATTTTGTAAATATAACTGGGTATATTTATGCTGCCAGAGATGCTGCCCATAAGCGCCTTTTTGAATTAATTCAAAAAGGACAAAAACTTCCTATAGAGCTTAAGGGACAAATTATTTTCTATGCTGGCCCTACTCCCACTAAGCCAGGATGTTCCTGTGGATCTGTTGGTCCTACTACTTCCTATCGTATGGATCCTTATACTTCAACATTATTAAATAAAGGCCTAAAAGGGATGATAGGGAAGGGGTTACGTTCCCCAGAAGTAATTGAAAGTATGAAGAAGAATAGAGCCGTCTATTTTGGAGCAATCGGAGGAACAGCCGCTTTAATTTCAAAAAGTATTAGAAAATCTGAGGTAGTAGCTTATGAAGATTTAGGAGCAGAGGCAATTTATAAATTTTATGTAAAAGATTTCTTTGCGATAGTGGTGATAGATTCATCAGGCTACAACCTATATGAAACCGAACCACCAAAATATAGTAAGTAATAAAAATAAAAAGGAGATATAAGCCCAGAAGCAGCTCTACCAGTAATGGAAGGAAAGGCCATCCTTTTCAAACACTTTGCCGGAGTAGATGTCTTTCCTATCTGTCTGGCTACCAATATTCTAAATAGAGGTAAAAAATAAAAGATGAAATTAAAGTATGGTAAAGAGGAAGTTCAATTACCTTTATCAGATAAAAATATTTTACAGGTATTAAATTTGAAAGAGCAAGAAGTTTTATCTAATCCAGAAGAAAAGCTTAAATATTTATTAAAAAATCCGATTGGTAGTCCTTCCTTAAAAGGATTAATCTTTCAAAAAAAAGCTCAAAAAATTTTAATTATTGTAAATGATATTACCAGACCCACCCCTTATAAGATAATTTTACCCCCTCTATTAAGTGAATTAGAAGAAGCTGGAATAAAGAAGGAAGATATCAAGTTTATCATAGCTACTGGGATTCATCGAGACAATTACAAAGAAGAGCTGAGTAATATATTTGGAGAAGATTTAATTTATACTTATAAATTTATAAATCATAATGCGGATAGTCCTGATTTGCATTATCTGGGTAAACTGAAAAGTGGCAATGAACTTTGGGTTAGCTCGCTCGTATCAGAATCAGATTTTATTATTACTACCGGAGTTATTGTGCCTCATTATTTTGCTGGATTTTCAGGAGGGAGAAAATCTATTTTACCTGGTATTTGTGGCAGAAAGACCATTGAGGATAATCATGCCAAGATGATCCACCCTAATGCCTGTGCTGGGAACCTTAGAGGGAATCCTGTACATGAAGAGATGCAAGAGGCAGCAGAAAAGGTGGAGGTAGATTTCAATATCAATGTAGTAATTAATGAAAATCAAAAAATAGTTGAGATTGTAGCAGGAGGACTCTTTGAATCATGGCAAAAAGGAGTGGAGGTGGGTAAAAAAATATATTTTTACCCTATTAAAAAGAGAGCAGAAGTGGTGATAGCCAGTGCTGGTGGTTATCCTAAAGATATAAATGTTTACCAAGCCCAGAAGTCTTTAGATAATGCTTATCAAGCAGCAAAACCAGGAGGAACCATTATTTTATTAGCTGAATGTACTGAAGGATACGGAGAGCCTATCTTTGAACAATGGATAAAAGAGGCAGAGAGTCCAGAAGATATAATCAAACGGATAAAAGAGAAATTTGTTTTGGGTGGCCATAAAGCCTATGGCATAGCCAGAGTAGTAAAAGAAGTAGAAGTAATTTTAATTTCCTCTCTACCTCCGGAAAAAGTTCGTAAATTATTTTTTATTCCTATGAGAAATATTTCCCCAGCTATAGATTATGTTAAAGATAAATACGGAGAAGATTTTCAGGCCTATATTCTCCCTTCAGGAAATACAGTTGTACCTCAATTAATTTAATCTGCTATAATTAATCTTTATTTTTGAATAATGCTAGATTTTTTTAATCTTTCAATCGCTTCTTCTAATCTTTTTTCTTCAACGGTTAGGGCAATTCTTACAAATCCTTCACCATATTCCCCATAGCCAATTCCGGGGGTTACAATTATCCCCGTTTTTTCTAATAAAAGGTTAGCAAAATCTACAGAGTTTATATTTTTTGGAGTAGGGATCCAGATGTAAAAGGTAGCTTTAGTTGGTTTTAAATTCCAACCTAATTTATTTAATCCATTTATTACTACATCACGTCTTCGGGTATAAATTTCATTCATTTTCTCAATATTATCCTGAGGACCAGTTAAAGCTTCAACGCCAGCTTCTTGAATAGCTTTAAAAACTCCTGAATCGATATTGGTCTTTATTATAGAGAGGGCTGAAATAGCATCTTTATTTCCCACTGCAAACCCGAGTCTCCAACCAGTCATATTATATGTTTTCGATAAAGAATGAAATTCAATACCCACCTCTTTAGCTCCTTCTATTTCCAGGAAACTACTGGTCTTATAACCATCAAAAGTCATCTCTGAATAAGCAAAATCGTGACAGACTAAGATATCATATTTTTTCGCAAATTTTACTACCTTTTCGAAAAAATCTTTATTGGCGACAGCAGCAGTAGGATTATTAGGGTAGTTGATAAACATTAATTTAGCTCTTTGGGCGACCTCTTCGTCTATCTCTTCTAAGTCAGGTAAAAAGTTATTTTCTTCTAATAAGGGCATAATGTAAGGGAAGCCATTAGCAAACAAGGTACCCGTTTTATAAACAGGGTAACCAGGATCAGGTATAAGACTAAAATCCCCTGGATCAATAAAAGCTAAAAAGATATTAGCTATTCCCTCTTTGGAGCCGATAAGGGCCATAACTTCTTGTTCTGGGTCTAAATTTACTCTGAATCTATTTTTATACCATGAGGCAACTGCCTGTCTGAATTCAGTTGTTCCTTGGTAGGGAGGATAATGGTGTGTCTTAGAATCTTTAACGCTCTCTCTTAATTTTTCAATTATATTATTGGGAGTAGGTTGGTCAGGATCGCCTATGCCTAAGTTAATAATATCCACTCCTCTTTTTAGGGCTTCTTCTTTTTTCTTATCTATTTCTGCAAATAAGTAAGGGGGAATAGTTTGAATTCTTTGTGCTATCTTCATAAATAATTTCTCCTTTTCATAGATACATTTTATAGAAAATTGTACTATGATATTATCTTATTTTTTAAATCCTGTTTTCTTTACCAGTTATTTACTAATCAATTAATCAACCAACTAGATTTAATTGGCAAATTGGCAAATTGGTGAATTAAATTTCCATTTCTCCCCTGAATACCAACTCTGCTGGTCCAGTCATATAGACATGCCCATCATCAGCCCAATGGATATCTAAATCCCCCCCTGGCAAATGAATTAAGGTTTGCCGATCAGTCTTTTTGTTTAGGATACTTGCCACTAAAGAAGCACAAGCTCCCGTTCCACAGGCCAAAGTTTCTCCTACTCCTCTTTCCCATACTCTGAAGTTTACTTCTTTCCGGTTTAAAACTTGGATAAATTCTACATTGGTTTTTTGGGGGAAGAGGGGATGATTTTCAATTTGCGGTCCAATTTCACTTACTGCTATAGATTTTATATCATCAGTGAAGATTATACAATGAGGATTGCCCATAGAAACACAGGTAATTTTAAAAATCTGCCCAGGATTTACCTTTAATGTTTCATCTATAACTGTAGGAGAATCTTCTCCTATCATAGGTATTTCTCTTCTTCTCAATTTAGGGATACCCATATCTACCTTAACTCCGGAGACTTTTTTATTTACCATTATTAATTCAGGAATTATTATGCCGGCTAAGGTTTCTACTGTAAATTTACTTTTAGTAACTATTTTATTTTCATAAACATATTTAGCAAAACACCTGATGCCATTTCCACACATCTCTGCTTCGCTACCGTCAAAATTAAAAATTCTCATTCGTAGATCAGCCTTAGAAGAGGGAAGGATAAGCATTAAACCATCTGCTCCAATTCCAAAGTTGCGGTTACATAATTTTTTGGTAAAAGAAGATAGGAAAGATATGTCATCTAGTAATTTATATAAGCAATCTACTAAAATAAAGTTATTTCCCAACCCCTGCATTTTTACAAAATTTATGATCATAATAATTTTCTCCTTTACAATTCTCTTTTGTATTTTTTATACAAAATGTATACCGAAGGTGATTTTTGATAATTTATGTAGGGGTCGAATTTATTCGACCCGAATTAGTTGTCTAGTTACCTAATTTTCCAGTTACCCGGTTATTTTGATTAATTAGTGATATTATTACCTAGTGAGCTAATTTGATATTGATTCCTAGTTAATTAGGTAATTAACTATTCAGTTAACTAATTCAGTACGCTCCTACTTTTTTCCTTTTTACTATATACTATATATCTTATTTACTAAAGCAAAATCTTTTATGTCTTGTAGATATTTAGTTTCTGGATTTATAGAAATCTGACCAGAAAGAAACAATAAATTTCCTGCTCTTATTGCTTGCGAATATGGACCGATAGCTAAAGGTGCTTTCTGTGTTTTAATAATCTCCTTTTTGATTTTTTTTACTTCCCCTCTTTTTTTATTTAATATTTTACCATATTTTACTTTTTTATTTTAAGAATTTTTTTCTATATCTATTATATTCTACAAAAAATAAAAAATCCCTCTATAAATTTAAAAAATATAAATTTCTTTTGACTTTTTTTGAGATATATGTTATGTTATTAAAAACTTAATATTTATTGCCTCACTGTTTTCTAAGTGAGGTAGAGGCGCGAGTAACAATTAGTACTGATGATAGGGTGAGTCCTGAAGATTCATTAAGAAAGGTGTTCTCGCCGAAGCACAAAGATAATAACTCTAATCTTTATGCTGGGCTTAAAGTTAAGAACTTTAAGACTGTCATCAGAAATTTATCCCTGATTTCTGATGGAGCGCTATCTCATCAAATGAGAAAAATGGGGTTCAGTCAGCTTGTATTTTATATTTGAAGGCAATTGATGAACTAGCGTTTATCAATTGCCTTTTTTATTTATGAACTTAGAGATTACTTCCCCTGTTTTCACAGGGCCTGCCCTCATGAAAATGGGGGGGCAGACTTGCCATGCTCCTCGCAATGACATTTTGCTATTAGTAGGCATATTTATAGGAGGAATAAATGAATAATCAAAGTAAAATAATATCTCCAATTAATAGGGATGGTTTTTCCGTAAATAAATCTGGAAACTTAGAGTTCGATCGATGTGATCTGGTAAAATTAGCTCAAAAATACGGAACTCCCTGTTATATTTTTTCTGAAAATATAATCAGAAAAAAATGCCGGGAATATGTCACTGCTTTTTCCCGAAGAAATATTAATTTCGAAGTAATCTATGCTGGTAAAGCCTTCCTAGTTAAAGCAATATGTAATATTCTAAAAGAAGAAGGTTTAAGCCTGGACGTAGCTTCTGGGGGAGAGCTATACACTGCCCTTTCAGCGGATTTTCCTCCAGAAAAAATATTTTTTCATGGAAATAACAAATCCCAAGAGGAAATAGAATATGCCCTTAAAGAAAAAGTTGGCACTGTAATGATAGATAATGAATATGAATTGGAAGCAATTGAACAATTGGCTGAAAAACTAAATACCAATGTTAAAATAATGCTTCGCGTGACACCAGGCATCGATACTCATACCCATAAATACGTCCAGACTGGCCAGGTAGATTCAAAATTTGGAATTAGTATCAATAAAGTTCCCGATTTTATGAAAGAAGTTTTATCTAAAAAACACCTTCTCTATGACGGTTTACATTGTCATCTTGGCTCTCAAATTTTTGACTTATCTCCTTATGTTCTTGCCCTTGAGGAAATGGTAAAACTTATGAAAAAAATAAAAAGCCTCTGGGGGATAGATTCTCCAAATTTAGATTTAGGTGGAGGACTGGGAGTAAAGTATCTTGAATCTGATACGCCACCTTCTATTGAATATTTTGTAAACTTAATTGTAGATACTTTAGAAAACGAGGCAAGAAAAAATGATCTACCTACGCCCAAAATCTTAATTGAACCGGGAAGATCGATTATTGGAGAAGCAGGGATAACCATTTACACTATTGGTGCAATAAAGGAGATAATGGGTCTTAAAAAATATTTAATTGTAGACGGAGGAATGGCAGATAATCCTCGACCTATTCTTTATGATGCTAAATATGAGGCAGTTTTATTAGATAAAATCGATACTACTCCTAAAGAAATAGTAACTATAGCTGGCAAATGCTGCGAATCTGGAGATATTCTAATTAAAGATTTAAAACTTCCCCGAGCTGCTTTGGGTGATCTTCTGGTGGTATTCTCAACCGGAGCTTACCATTATTCTATGTCAAGTAATTATAATGGGTTAACCAAGCCAGCAGTAGTATTAGTAAATAATGGTAAATCTGGTCTGATCGTAAAAAGAGAAACCTATGCTGATATAGTAAAAAATAATACTATACCAGAATGGTTTTAAATAAAAAATAATATAAAGGTGATAATTATGAGGATAGTAGTAAAATTTGGCGGAACCAGCGTTCAAGATGCGGTACGAATTAAAAAAGCTGCTCAATCTATTATCCAGCAAGCAAAAAAAGGATATGAGACAGTAGTAGTAGTTTCAGCAATGGGAAACACTACCGATACCTTAACTTCTTTACTTAAAAACTCCGCTAAAGATCGTATTGAAGACAGAGATTATGCTGATTTTATCTCAATGGGAGAACGAATAAGTGCAAGGATTTTATCAGCTACCATTAAATCTATGGGATTTTCTTCGGAATATTTTGATCCTGCTGATGATAATTTTCCCATTATTACCGATTCAAACTTTAATCAAGCAAAAATTCTTTCTCCGGAGAGTAAAGAAAAATGCCAAAAAATTATTGAGCCCTTACTTAAAAAAGGAGTCATTCCAATAGTATGCGGTTTTTTAGGAAAAAACTGTGAAGACGGAAGTATAACTACTTTAGGCCGAGGAGGTAGTGATATTACCGCCTTTGCCTTAGGAAATTTTTTACAAGCAGATGAAGTAATAATTGTAACTGATGCGGTAGGAGTTTTAAGCGCTGATCCTCGAATAATAAAAAAACCAGTAACTTTAAAAGAAATAAGTGTGGAAGAGATGGGGATTCTTGCTGAAGGAGGAGCAAAAGTTTTACATCCCCAAGCCTTAAAATATAAAACTGACCAAATGAAGGCCAAGATAATCCATTTTCAAAATGGAGATTTAGGGACAGAAGGAACAGAGATAACCGGTGCTTTTAAAAGTAACCTAACTCTTTTTAAAGAAAAACTTACTATGTTAACTATTTTAGGATCTGATATTTTTAATACTCCAGGACTATTAAAAAAGATAATCTCTCCTATTTCCGATAATCTTATTAGCCTATATGGAGTATCTATAGGAACTAAGCATATTGGAATCTATGTTATACAAAATCATGCCCAAAAATCTTATGATTTAATTCACCCGGTTGTAATTGAAGATGAAAGATTAAAGTCAGTTACTTTAAAAAAAGATATTGCTTTAATCATTGTTAGGAGCCGGGATTTTATAGAAACACCTGGTATTATCCAACAAATAACTCAACCACTGGCCAATAAAGATATAAATATAATTGAAATGACTACTATTAAAACCGATATTTTAATCTTTTTAGATTGGAAAGACCGGGAATTTGCTTTTCAAATAATAAATAAATCTTTAGAAGAAGCAGGGATCGTGATAACTAATTGAATTTAGCATAGAGCTAAATTCGTATCTCTTATATCGTAAAGAAAATAGAAGTCAGGAGCCAGAATCCAGAAGTCAGAATAACATAGTATCGCATATTGAGTGTTGTAGGGGCGTATTGCAATACGCCCCTACAATGACTGGTTAGTTAATTAAGGAACTAATAGACAATAGACAGGCGAGACGCCTGTCCCACTAACGACTATCGACTATTCACTAACGACTAAATAAAAAAAGGAGGAATAGAAAATGTTTAAAGGATCTTTTGTAGCTATGATCACCCCATTTACAAAAAATAATAAAGTTGATGAAAAAGGAATAGAGGAATTAGTAGAATTTCATATTAAGAATGGAACCAATGGTATTGTCCCTTGTGGCACCACTGGAGAATCACCTACTCTTTCTCATGAGGAACATAAAAAAGTGGTTGAACTGACCATAAAAGCAGTAGCTGGAAGAATCCCGGTAATCGCCGGAACCGGTTCAAATTGTACTCAAGAAGCATTAGACTTAACTTCTCACGCTAAAGAAGCAGGAGCAGATGGTGCTCTCATAATCACTCCTTATTATAATAAACCAACTCAAAAGGGACTATATTTACATTTTAAAAAGATAGCCGAAGAAGTGGATCTACCAATTATAATCTACAATGTCCCCTCTCGTACTGGAGTAAATATGTTACCTGAAACTTTAGCGAAATTAGCTGAATTAAAAAATATAATAGGAGTGAAAGAAGCTAGTGGAAATTTGGATCAGATGACTGAGATAATTGAATTATGTGGAGACAAAATTACCCTTCTTTCTGGGGATGATAAATTATTGCTCCCGGTTTTATCTATTGGAGGTAAAGGGGTAATTTCAGTTGTAGCTAACATCATCCCCTACGAGGTTTCTAATATGATCAAAGAATTTGAAAATGGAAATTATCAGGAAGCTAAAGAAATTTTCCTATCTAAAGTCTATCCTTTAAGTAATGCTATGTTTTACGAAACTAATCCTATTCCAGTAAAAACCAGCGCTCAATTGATGGGACTACCTTCTGGTGGTTTACGTTTGCCTATGTCTCCTATGAGTGAAAATAACCTATTAAAATTAAAAGCAGATTTAATTAAATTTGGTTTACTGGAGGGATAAGATTATGATTAAAGTGATAGTGTGCGGCGGTTGTGGAAAGATGGGTTCAAAAGTTGCTCAATTAATTTACCAAAATGAGGATATGAAGTTAGTAGGGATAATTGAATCCCCTATTCATCCTAATATCGGAAAAGATTGGGGAATAACAGTTGGCCTAGGAAAAACAGAAATAATTATTGGAGATAATTTAGAAAAAATTATTCAGGACACTGCTCAGGTAGTTGAATTCACTAACCCTAAAGTATCTCTTCAACATTTAGAAACTGTCTCTAAATATAAAAAAGCGATGATTATGGGAACTACTGGATTCGCCTCGGAAGAAATTAAAAAAATTAATAAATTAGCTAAAAATATTCCCTTTCTCCTCTCCCCAAATATGTCCTTAGGAGTAAATTTACTCTTCAAACTGGTTACCGAAACTGCTGCAGCCTTGGATGATAATTATGATATAGAAATCATTGAAACCCATCACCGTTTTAAAAAAGATTCCCCCAGTGGCACAGCTAAAAAATTAGCTCAAGAAATTGCTAAAGTAAAAAATGTAAATTTAAATGAAGTGACCATCTATGGCAGAGAAGGAATGATTGGAGAAAGGAAAAGAGGAGAAATTGGCATTCATTCTATTAGAGGCGGCGATATTACAGGAGAACATACCGTGATATTCACTACCTTAGGGGAAAGATTAGAACTTACTCATAAAGCCCATAGTCGGGATACCTTTGCTTATGGAACCATCCAGGCTATAAAATTTATGGAAGGTAAACCTGCGGGTTTTTATGAAATGAAAGATGTATTGAATATTTAAAATAGAAATCAGGAACCAAGAGCAAGAAGATAAGATAGTATCGAGTATTTAGTAAATATTTTGAATATAATTTTCCGACACGTGCATGTATTGAAGTATCAAAATTGCCTAAGGGTGCTAAAATAGAAATTGAAACCATTATTAAATATTGATTTAGATGAAGAAATTATATTTATAAAAAAAGGAGACGAAAAATAATGCGTATAATTGGTTCATGGGTTGCAATACCCACTCCATTTAATGATGATGGGACAATAAATTTTGATGCTTTTAAAAAATTGATAGATTTTCATAAAAAACACGGAACCAACGGATTATTAGTTTTGGGATCTGCTGGAGAAGCTTCAATGTTAAAAAAGATTGAAAAACAAGAAATTATTGAATTTGTATCTAAATATGCAAAAGGAAAAATACCGGTATTTGTTGGGACTACTGCTTCTAATACTTCTGAAACCATTGCAATGACTAAATTTGCCAAACAATGTGATTCAGACGGCGCTTTAATGGTTGTGCCTGGTTATATAATGCCACCGCAAGAGGCTATTTATGATTTTTTTAAAGAAGTAGCCACAACTGTAGATATACCTATTGCGATTTATAATAATCCTACTCGAGTAGGAGTAAATATTCAACCGGAAACAGCAATTCGATTAGCTAAAATTCCTAATATTGTTGCAATCAAGCAAGCTTATCCAGAAGTTAGTCATCTCATCAAGATTAAAAAAGCTCTAGGTGATAATATTGATATATTACCTTGTGATGCCCCATCCTATTCGATTATTCTACCTTGTTTGGCAATTGGCGGCTCAGGGGTAACCAACATTACCGGTAATTTAGCTCCTTCAGAGTTTGCTTTGCTTTCTAAACCTTGGAAGAATTTTAGTGATGTAATTAAATCCCGGGAGCTAGTTTTTAAATTTTATGAATTGATGGAGATTTGTTATTCCGTAACTAATCCGGTAGTGATTAAAGCGGGTTTAAATTTGTTAGGTTTTTCTGTTGGTAAGCCTCGTTTGCCTCTACAAGAATTAAACCAGGAAAAGACGATTAAATTAAAAGAAATTATGGAGAAATTAGGTATTTTAAAAAAATATAAAATATAGATTATTAATTAAAGAAAAGAAACGGAGAACATAACATGCCTGATTTTAAATTTAAGTTTTAAATGTATAAACACCTTCAGGGAAATATACCCAACATTTACTCAGAGGCAAAAAAGCTGCTGACGAAATTGGTATACCTAAAGATTTAAGAGGAAAGTTTGGTTTAACCGGATCTATTGCTAGTAGAGCGTTTCCTAAATATCTTTACATTTTGTTCTGTCATTGCGAGGAGCAAAGCGACGAAGCAATCCCTTGATTTGTAAGGATTTGAGATTGCTTCGCTATCGCTCGCAATGACAAATCATTGTAACATTATTAAGGAAACGCTCTACTAGAAAGAGCTTAGATAGTGTTAGTAAACGTAAAACAACTTAGAGAATTAGGTAGTTAGATTTACCAGATATTTTGCAAACAATTAATTAGTTAATTTTTAAGGTTTTAAATAATTGAATTAATATATTTAATATATTCGAAATATACTGGAAAAATAATCAGGAGGGGATTTGTGTTTGGAAATTGCTCAAAAAGAACATAAAAAAGAAACTGTGCTTTCCGTTCGTAATTTAGCTACACACTTTTTCTTAAAAGAAGGTACCTCTAAAGTTTTAGATGGAGTAGATTTTCATTTAGAAAAGGGAGAAACATTAGCACTTATGGGAGAAAGCGGTAGTGGTAAAACAGTTACAGCATTATCTATATTAAAGCTTATTGCTCCCTCTGGGAAAATAGTTTCTGGGGAAGTTATATTTAATGGAAAAGATATTTTAAAAATGAAACAAAGCCAGATTAGAAAAATAAGGGGGAAAGGAATAACGCTTATTTCACAAGAACCAATGTCATCTCTAAATCCATCCTGGACTATTGGCCATCAGATAATTGAAGCTATTGAAATTAATCAGGGTATTAAGGGTATAGAAGCTAAAAACAAAGCATTAGAAATGCTTCGATTAGTTAGAATACCTTCTCCTGAAAGCATGATTAATAGTTATCCTTATGAGTTTTCAGGAGGTATGAAACAGAGAGTGATGATAGCAATGGGTCTTTCTTGCAGACCGCAAATTCTTATTGCTGACGAACCGACTGCCTCTTTAGATGTGACTATTCAAGCTCAAATTCTCGAATTGATGAAGTTATTAAAAAAGGAAATAGGTACTACTATTTTTTTAATTACTAATAATTTAGGAGTAGTTGCTGAAATGGCCGATCGTGTTGTTATAATATATGCAGGACAGGTAGTAGAAGTCGGAAATGTTTTTGATATTTTTCATAAACCAGCACATCATTATACTAAAGGAATTGTGAAAACGGTAATGGAATTAAAAGATAAAAGTAAGAGATTGGAGGTGATAAAAGGTGAACCACCAAATTCAATGAACCCCCCTGCTGGATGTAGATTTAATCCTAGATGTCAATTTGCCAGAGATATATGTCGTAAAGAAAAACCCGATTATAAAAAGATTGAAGGTTCTGCGGGTAGGTGGGTTAGATGTTATTTCCCTTTGGAATAGTGAAAAAAAAATTAATGGAGGTAATTTAAATGTTTAAGAATTGGAAAATTATACTAGCTATATTTGTAATTCTGTTACTAACTATTAACCTGACAGGTTTGGCGCAAGATCAAATAGTAATTGCCTTACAGGGCGAACCTACTACTTTGGATCCGCAATTTGCAGACGATGGGAATATGAGGCCAGTTAGTGATAATGTTTTTGATAAATTGTTGGTGTTGGATGGTAAAACTTTACAACCTATACCATGTTTGGCTATAGAATGGGAGCGGGTTAGTGATATAACTTGGCAATTTACACTAAGAGAAAATGTAAAATTTCACAATGGAGAACCTTTTACGGCGGAAGATGCAGTTTACTCGGTAAAAAGGATTATTGATCCTACTTTTAACTCACAAATAGCGGGAAATTTTTCAACAATTAAAGATGCAAAGATAATTAATTCTAATACTATATTAATTATTACTAATGGACCCGATCCAATTCTTCTAAAAAGGTTAACTCTTTTAGATATAGTTAATAAAAAATATACTGAGAGTAGTCCTAATAATATAATAAATACCAAACCTGTTGGAACTGGTCCCTATCAAGTTATTGAATGGAATAGAGGGGAAGAGATAAAAATTGAAAAATTCAATGGTTATTGGGGACAAAAACCAAACATCCAAAATGTCACTTACAGATTTATACAAGAAAATTCTACTCGACTAGCAGCATTAAAAGCGGGCGAGATTAATTTAGCAGTAAATATGCTTCCTGAATATTTAGAACAATTACCATCTTATAAAACAGCAAATAGTATTGAATTTTATTTCCTTCGATTTAATACTATAAGAGGCATCATGCAAAATAAATTAATAAGACAAGCAGTTAATTATGCTATTGATAAAGAAGCTATAGTAGAAGCGCTATTTTTAGGAAGTGCGGCACCTGCAAGAGGTCAGCTAGCTAAGGAGGCATATTTCGGATTTAATAAGAATTTAGATGCTTATGCTTTTAATCCCGAAAAAGCGAAGGAACTCTTAAAAGAAGCAGGATACAAAGGTGAAGTAGTTCAGTTAATTTCTGAACGAGGAAGATGGATGAAGGATGGAGAAATTAGTGAAGCAGTTGCATCAATGATTTCAGATGTAGGAATTAATGTTAAATTAACTTTTTTAAGTTGGCAGCAGTGGCTTGATACATTATTTAACTTAGAAAAGGCTCCCGATATTATGTTTAGTTCAAATGGTAATGAGCTATTCGATATGGATAGATTTTATCAAGCGATTATTAAAACAGGTGGTCCTCAATCAGCTTATTCTAATCCTGACATAGATAAAAAGATTGATGCCGCGAGAAATGAAATGGATCCTGTTAAGCGACAGGCAATGTATGAGGAATTAGCACAGTTGGTTTACGATGATCCTTTTGGGGTTCCCCTTATTAATCTGAAAAGCATATGGGGCATTTCTAAGGATTTAGAATGGGAACCGCGAGAAGATGGAAGAATGTTAATCTCCGAAATGAGTTTAAAATAAAATAATTAAGTACTGAAGGGGAAAATGGAGATAAATTTTCCCCTTCAGTATATTTTGCTTATAAGGTGGTTCGCAAATGAAGAGATATATCATTTTAAGGCTTTTATACACCATAGTAGTTATATTTGGAGTTTCTATTTTAGTTTTTATTATTACTCATGTTATAGGTAATCCGGTGAATACTATGCTCCCCCTTCAAGCTACAGATGCTGAAAGAATAGCTTTATCCCATAAATTGGGATTGGATAAACCAATTTTAATCCAATTATTAGATTTCTTAAAATCTGTAATTCGGTTAGATTTTGGAAATTCATGGTGGCAACAAATACCTGCATTAGGAATCGTTTTAAAAAGAATTCCAGCAACCTTAATTTTAGTATTTTTTGCATTTGTTTTAGCATTTGTTTTAGCTCTTCCTATAGGAATAATTGCTGCTTATAAATCAGGGACTATTATTGATCGTTTTTTCACTAATATATCATTGGTTGGAATTTGTTTTCCACCATTTTGGGTAGCACTTATGTTGATATTATTTTTTTCCGTTCGACTCGGGTGGTTTTATACATCAGGATATGGAACTTTAAAACATGCAGTTCTTCCAATTGTAACTCTTGCGTTTGTTCCAATGGGACATTTAATTCAAATTATAAGATCTTCTATGGCTGAACAACTTAATTCTCAATATATAATTACTGCTAGAGCAAAAGGTGTAAACGAAAAAGTTATTTTATTTGGCCATGCTCTAAAAAATGCTGCTACTTCTATAGTAACAATGTTTGGATTTGATTTAGGGCGATATTTAGCAGGAGAAACAGCTGCAGTAGAAGTAGTTTTTGGCTGGCCTGGTATTGGTATGCTAATTGTTGATACAATAGGAAAACAAGATTTTCCTCTTTTACAAGCTGAAGTATTTACAGTAGCTTTTGTTATTTGTTTGATCAATCTTATTACTGATATATCTTATGCGTTTTTTGATCCTACAATTAAATATTAGGGGAGATAAAAAAAGTTGAGGAAGGAAGAAATTAGTAATAGTAGTAACAATAAACTAGGTTTAAAGTTTGAAGAATCTAAAAAACCAAACAGTTTTCTAAAAAAAATTATATTACATTTTAAAGGTAACGGTCTTGCATTTATAGCCCTTTTTGTTTTAATATCAATTATTTTTATTAGCTTTGCTGCTCCTTTATTTGCACCTTATAACCCTACAAAGAGCGATATTATGCAAAGGCTTCAACCACCAACCCTATCTCCTCCCTCAAAAGGTGGATTTCCTCATATTTTAGGAACAGATCAACAAGGAAGGGATGTTCTTTCTCGGCTTATTTATGGTGGAAGAGTTTCTATGAGTGTTGCTTTTACAGTTGTATTACTAGCAGAGATTATTGGAATATCTATTGGAATTATTTCAGGTTACTACGGCGGTTGGATTGATTTATTTTTAATGAGATTAGTAGATATTTCTTCATCTTTTCCAGGTCTTCTAATTGCTTTAACATTTGTTATGGTTTTAGGTGCTAGTCAGAAAAATTTAACTCTTGCCTTGTTAATGGTTGGATGGATGATTCATGCTAGAATGGCTCGGAGTCAAGTTTTAACAGTTAGAGAAACTTTAATGGTAGAAGCTTGTCGTACTATTGGATGCAGTAAGCCAAGAATATTTATTGTCCATATTTTCCCCAATATATTATCTCCACTAATTACGACTTATGTTTTAGAAATGGCTCATATGATTGCGGCAGAAGCAAATATGAGTTTCCTTGGATACGGGATACAACCCCCCGCTGCTTCGTGGGGTTTAATGATTGGAGACGGAAGACAGTATATAATAAATGCGTGGTGGTTGGTAGTTTTTCCCGGTCTTACGATTGCTATTACAATATTATGTTTAAGTTTAATTGGTAATTGGATTAAAGATGAATTTGACCCAATGACATTAGATCGTAAATATTAAGGAGAAATATTTGTGGCAGAAAAAGAAAAAATTGTTCAAGTTAGAAATTTGGTAAAATATTTTCCAATAAAAGGAGAGGGTTTAACCGGAAAAGCCACTTCTTGGGTTCATGCTGTAGATGATGTCTCGTTTAGTATTTATAAAGGAGAAACCTTAGGTTTGGTGGGAGAAAGTGGTTGTGGCAAAACTACTGTAGGGAAGTTATTATTAAAATTATTAAAACCAACTAGTGGAGAAATATATATCGATGGAAATAATATTTATGACAGGAAACATTGGAATGAAAATAATTTTCGAAGTTGTGTACAGTTGATATTTCAAGATGCATTTAGTTCATTTGATAAAAGAAAAAATGTTGAAAATATTATCCAAGAGCCACTATTGATTCATAATAAAGCCAAAGGTGATGATTTAAAGAAGAAAGTGATAGAATTACTTCATTTAGTAGGTTTGAAAACAGAAATTTCTAAACAATATACCCATGTATTGTCAGCGGGGCAGAAACAATGCGTAGGAATTGCCCGTGCCCTAAGTTTAAATCCTAAATTTGTTATTGCAGATGAGCCAATTTCAACGGTTGATGTATCTGTACGCGCTCAAATCTTAAATTTATTGAAAGATTTACAAAAAAAATTATCTCTTACTTACTTATTTATTTCTCATGACATAAGAGTCGTACAATATATGTCTATACGTATTGCGGTTATGTATATTGGAAAATTAGTAGAGGTGGCTCAGAGTGATGAATTATTTATCAATAGGTTTCATCCTTATACTGAAGCTTTATTGTCTGCTGTACCAGTGGAGGATCCTTTTAAAAGAAGAGATAAACAGATTATTCAGGGAGAAGTTCCTTCCGCAGTGGATCCTCTACCAGGTTGTAGGTTTAGTCCAAGATGCCCATATTCTATAAAGAAATGTAAAGAAGAAAATCCAGAACTTATAGAAAAAACCCCAAACCATTTTGTAGCATGTTTCGTTGATTTTCGTGGTTCAGAAAATTTGGAAAAGTAATTTTTTATAAATATTATTTTTTTAAAATTAATCTAAAATAATATTTTTGCTAAAATAATTTTTATTTTATAAAATTTACTTATGTGTATTTAATCTTATAATTATATGAATTGGGAAAATTTAATTAGGAGGTAATAGAGGTAATAAATGAAGCGCTTTATACTTAAAACTATAGATTATATTTTATTTATTTTCTTTAAAGAGAATAAATTATCAAAAAAGGTTATAGATATTGAATTAAGAAAAAAATATGTTTATTTAGAAGCATGGTTGAGTATTATATGTAATCTGATCTTAGCAGGCATTATGGTTTTCTTTGCGCTATTATTAAATAGTATTGCTCTGCTTGCTAATGCTGCTCATACAGCTTCTGATGTTGTTTCCTCGGTGGTTGTTTTGCTCGGATTTAAATTTTCAAGTTTACCTGCCGACAACAAACATCCCTACGGACATGGCCGAATTGAGTTTTTGGCAACATTGATTATTTCTGCATTACTAATAGTGGTAGGAATTGAGTTTGGAATAAATGCATATCATCGATATTTAGCAAATTCAATGGTTCAGGGTAGTTATTTAGTAGTTGTAATTATGATTTTTGCATCATTATTCAAAGAATGGATGGCAGAATTTTCTGCAGAATTAGGTAGGCGGGCTAACGCTATAGTTTTAATTGCAGATGCATGGCATCATAAAACTGATGGTATAGCAATGATGATAGTTGCAATCGCGATACTTTCATCAAAATATGGCTATTATAGAATTGATGCGGTATTTGGTGTGGGTGTTTCTATTTTGATAATTTATACAGGTACAAATATGTTAAGAGATTCTATTTCTAAATTAATAGGAGAAGCTTCCGAAGAAGATATTTTAGAAGATATAAAAAATTCTGTCCATCTAATTCCAGAAGTGGTAAGCATACATAAAATAAAGATACATGATTATGGTTCATATAAAGAGATAACTTTACACATACAATTGGAGGATAGTTTAGGTTTAGTTAAGGCTCATGGTATTTCAGAAAAAGTAGAAAGGGAAATTGAGTCAAAAATACACTGTAAAGCAATTGTTCATGCGGAACCATTTAGTGATTTATCACACTTCTGAAATTATAATACAAAAGTAATTGAAAAGAAAGTTTAAGAGAAAGATAAAATAATTCTAGTCAAACTACTACTAAAAAATCTTCTTAATTATAAAAAGAAAGAAAGAAGTTAAATAAATGAAAAGAATTTCTAAAATTGTAGTTATCGGAGGTGGCTGGGGTGGCTGTGCGGCTGCTGCCAGTGCTCGTAAAGCAGGGGCAAAAGTAGATTTAATTGAAAGAACCGATATGTTATTAGGTACTGGATTAGTTGGAGGGATTTTTAGAAATAATGGGCGATATACTGCTGCCGAAGAAATGAATAATTTAGGAAGCGATTTTTTTAAACTTCTCGATGATAATGTAACACATAAGAATGTAGAATTTCTAGGTCATCATCATGCTAGTTTATATAAGGTTTGGACCATAGAACCTATAGTAAAGAAATATTTGAGTGATCTTGGGGTCAATGTTATTATGCAATGTAGAATTGATGATATATCTAGAAATGAGAATAAAATACTTGCTGTTAGGTCTAAAAAAATAAATAAAGTTATTAAAGGAGATGTATTTATTGATACTACGGGTACATCTGGTGTCCCGGCAAATTGCACAAAATATGGTAATGGTTGTGCTATGTGTATCCAAAGATGCCATTCATTTGGCACAAGAGTTGACTTATTATCTAAAGCAGGGATAGTACATTGGGATGCTAAAAGAGCAGATGGTTCTGTTGGGGCAATGAGTGGAGCATGCAAAATAGCAAAGGAATCTTTAAGCTCAGATATTGTTGATGAATTAGAGGAAAAAGGTTGTGCCTTAGTGCCTGTTCCAGCTAAAGTTAGAGAAGATATAAACTTATTATGTAAAAAAGCATGCCAGCAATATGCGATAAAAGATTATATAGATAACTTAGTTTTGCTTGATACAGGCCCAGTAAAATTAATGGCGCCATTTTTTCCTTTAGAGAATTTAAGAAGAATTCCTGGAATGGAGAAAGCTCGTTATGAAGATCCTCTTGCGGGAGGTAAAGGAAATTCTATGAGGTACTTTGGATTTGCAAATTGTGAAGAAACTTTAGGGGCTATAGGCGAAGTTGATAATCTATTTTGTGCAGGAGAAAAAGCTGGAGCTATGGTTGGTCATACTGAAGCGATAGTTACCGGATCTTTAGCCGGACATAATGCAGTAAGATATACAATTGGAGAGAAATTATTAGAATTACCTGATAGTTTAGCTGTTGGTGATTTTGTAAATAGTACAATTAAAAAGATGAAAAAACCAGAAGGAAGATCATATAAATATACTTTTTCAGGTTCAGTTTATTTTGAAAGAATGAAAGAGCAAAATTTATATAGTATTAATGATAAAGAAATAGCTGAAAGAGTTAAAAAAACAGGTTTGCAGGGGATATTTGATAGAGAAATGATTTAATATCGGAGAAAATATAAATTTTAGCGATTAATGTAAAAATAATAATAAAGTATTTAAACAATAATATTTATCTATACGCTTATCTATTATTTATTTAATAACCTAGGAGGACAACTATTTATTAATAAAGACAAACCATTAGGCGCTAATAGAAATATTAAAGATAATTATAAACTAGGAATTTTGATGATGATAATTGCTTCGATTTGTTTTGCTTTAATGGCAGTGATAGTAAAATACCTAGGGAATCTTCAATTAATGGAAATAATTTTATTTCGGAATATTCCTAGTATGATAATAATTCCGATTATATTAAGAAAGAAGAATATCCCACTTTTTGGTAATAATAAACTTGTCTTATCAATGCGTGGTTTTTTTGGAATGATTGGCATGGTAGGAATGTTTTATACTTATACAATTATGCTTTTAGCTGATGCAGTTACTATTCAAAAATTAACTCCTTTTTTTGTAGTTATTTTTTCAGGGATATTTCTTAAAGAAAAAATATATTTTCGACAAATTCCCATTTTTTTATTAGCTTTTTTGGGTGGATTATTGATAATTAGACCTGGTTTTCGTATAGATTTATTTCCAGCAATTATCGGATTATTTGCTGCGATCTCCATGGCAGCAGCACATGTAACTTTACGATATTTAAGGGTAAGTGATCATTATTTAGTAATAATAAATTATTTTGCATATATTAGCGGCGTAGCAAGCTTAATAATATTGTTATTTCAAAGGAATTTGATTATTCCTAGCTTGCCTGAATTTTTAGTTTTAATTTTTCTTGGAATAGTTGGTTTATTTTCTCAGATTACTCTTACTAAAGCATACCAATTAGCACCAGCAAGCTTAGTATCTTTATATAGTTATTTAGAGATTATATTTACTATTATTTTTAGTATATTATTTTTTAAGGAAATACCAAATATATTAAGTATTAGCGGGGCAAGTTTTATAATTATAAGCGGGTATTTATATTATAGCTTGAAAGTGATAGATCAAAAAAATTTAGAATAAGAAACATTTTCTTATATTTTTTTGTAGAAGAATAAGATATAGACTTAAATCTCTGTAATAAATGTTTTTTTATACCATTGTTTAAAAAGAGAGGAAAATGATTATGAAAACAATGAATGTGTTAGATCGAGTAGTAGATTCTCTTGATGTGGAAACATTTATTATGTGCCAAAATGAAGAAGAAGGAAAAAAATAGACTTTCAATTAATAAAAGATTTAGGTTTTAAAATTGTAGATCAAGCTTCGAAAGTAAAGCCCGATATTATTATGATAAGTAGAACCTTGGGATATGTAGTAGCTGAGGTTTTAAGTAAATTAATTGATTTATTAGAAGTTGTTGGAATTATAGATAGAGCAAAGATTGTGATTGGAGGCAAAGCAATAAAACCAAAATTAGCAGCAGAATTAGGATTTGATGCTGGTTTTGGTGAAAAAACAAGTTATTATGAAGAAGCAGTAGTCTTTGTAGAAGAAAGAAAATATGAAGTTGAGGAAGAAAAATTTATCAAGAAGAAAAAGGATTTGACTTCTGGTTATAGTTATAAATTTCATCATCAAAAAATTGAAAACATATTAAATGAAATTACTGAAGAGATATTAAACTGGTGTAAAGATAAAACTTTGTCGGGAATTAAAAGAGTTCATTTACGCGAAAAATGATATCCTTAAAAACTGAGCAGAGTAAGACATCTTCTTGTAATATAAATGAAAAAATGACTGATTGACCCTAGACAGGATCCAGTCTTCTGTGACTACTGCTCCTCATGCCTCTTTAGCTACATCTTTAGGTATAGATGCAATTACTATCGCTTCTTCAGATGAGGCCTACTCTCGAGGATCTATTTCGGTTACTTCTCGTATTGAGACATTAAGAGCAGTTTAGGAAACATTTATATAGGTATGAAAATAGTAGATATGAGAAAAGCTGGGTAAATAGAGAAGAACTTTATAATAAAGTTAAATCTGTTGTTAGTATTCCAGTTATTGATATTGTTAAAGAAGGGGGAAATGGTCTATTTGATATTATAAAAAAAGTTTAAACTTACTTAGAAAAATAAAGATTGTTTAAAAAATAAAAATATAAGGAGTAGTCTATTACATCAATTAACCTTTACAAATATAGTTTGAAATACAAAACGCTATCTTTGTAAAGGTAGATTTTTTATGGTTTCGAAGGCTTCCGAGATATTATCAGTTAAAGAATTTTAGAGGTTAAGTTTAAAAAATTAATATTACAAAGCTTTTTATGGAAAACGTTCTTTAGTTTTATAAATATACAAATACCATTTTATAAGGAGGCAAATATAAATGACTGTTAGGACTTATAGGGCTCAGACTAAATGGCTGGGTGGCAGTAAGGCAAAGACTGCAATAAGAGAATTTAAGATTGGCATAGATGAGCCTTTAGAATTAAAGGGTACTAATACTGCTCCTAATCCTGTAGAATTATTATTAGCCGCTTTAGGTGGGTGTGTAGCTTTAACTTATTGTGGATATGCTAAAAAACTTAAAGTGGATATAGAAAATTTAGTAATTAATCTCGAAGGGGATATGATTCCTGGTGGTTGGATTGATGAAGAGAATAGGAAGAGAAAAGGTTTTAAACAAATTAGATATGAAGTGCAATTAAAAACAAAAAGTTCAAAAGAAAAAGTTCATCAACTCCATAAATTAGTTGAAGAGAAATGCCCAATATCCGATATGCTTAGCAATAACACAGAGGTAAAAGGAAGAGTAAGTGTTATTTAATTTTATTTATTAACCCAAAGGGTAGAATATCATTGGTTTGTCTTTGGATGAATAAATAGGTGGTGAGATGCTGTAATTGATGTATGGAAATTATAGACTATCAGGACATAAATAATATATATCGTCTAAAATATCTCTTAGTAGGGATATCCAAATATTGCTATCGTATTCTAAATAATGGCCAAAAAACATCAAGAGGTTGAATAATATTTAAAATAAAATATTTTTAGTATTTTCTTGTTACTCCAGCAATAATAAGCATATAGAGAATAGTATTGAAAAAAATATTTTAAATTAAAGCAGGGATTTTTTATTTTGTATAGAATTATTATATATAGAAAAAGAGAAAAAATTTCTTAAAATAAAAAAGTAAAATATGGTAAAATATTAAATAAAGAAAGAGAGGTAAAAATGATTAGGGTAAAAATTTCTGGAGTAGCCATAGACCCGGTGACGAAAGGTTTTGTGGTAATTTTAAAAGATGAAACTGAGACAAGGTGGCTTCCTATTTGGATAGGACCTTATGAAGCGAAGATGATTTCTTTAGCTTTGGAAAAAATTAAACCAATAAGACCTTTGCCCCATGATTTAATAAAAAATATCTTAGACTCCCTATCCATGATTGTTACCAGAGTAGTAATTTGTAATATTAAAGAAAACACTTATTTTGCCACTATCAAATTAAGATTAGATCATACAGAAAAAGAAATTGATGCCAGACCAAGTGATGCTATTGCTTTAGCTTTAAGAGCAAATGCCCCAATTTATGTAACTGAAGAAGTTTTAGATAAAGCTTCCACAGAGAAAATCACTTTAGAAAATAAAAAGGAAATAAAGCTTGCCAAATTAAGAGAAAAAATGCAAAAAGCAGTAGAAGTAGAAAATTATGAAGAAGCGGCCAAATTACGGGATCAGATCAGAAGCTTAGAGAAGAAATAGTTTTTTCTTTCTTTTGTTTTCCCCGAAAAATATTAAAATATTAAAAATGTTAGATGAAAGGGAGAAATAAGATATGAGAAAAGATCAAAAATTTTATCGTAATGTTTTAAAAGAATTAAAACCGTATGACCCTCACGAAGTACCTTATAAAGTAAAACTAAATGCCAACGAAAATCCTTATGGTTTACCAGAAGATATTATTAAAGAAATACTTAGTAAAGCTAAAAACTTGGAATATTCTCGTTATCCCAATGCTAATTCTGTGAAATTAAGTGAAACTGTTGCCTCTTTTTGGGGTTTGAACAGGAGTAATATAGTTATAGGAAATGGTTCTGACGAACTTATTGATTATTTAATTAAGGCTTTCTCCGAAAAAGGAAGAAGAATTATTACCTCCGTGCCTTCTTTTGCCATGTATAAAATTTATTCGCTTATTAATGATGCTAACTTCGTAGAAATTCCTTTAGAGCAGAATAATTTTAGTTTAAATAAAGATAAGATATTAGAGGAAGCAAAAAGAGAAGATTCCTCTATAGTTTTTATAGCCTATCCAAATAGTCCGACCGGAAATTATTTTGATGAGTATGAAATTATAAAAATAATTGAAGAGTCAGGTTGTCTGGTAGTAGTAGATGAAGCTTATTATGAATTTGGAGGTAAGACTTTTATCCCTCTCCTTTCTCGTTATAACAATTTAGTTATCCTCAGGACTTTTTCCAAAGCTTTTAGTTTAGCCAGTCTGAGAGTTGGATATTTACTTTCTAATTCTGAAATTATAAATGAAGTAAGGAAGGTTAAGAGTCCTTTTAACGTAAATTCTTTTTCCCAGCTTGCTGCTCAGGTGGTTTTTGAAAATAAAGATATTTTAAAAGAGAGAATAAACAAAATTATTGAGGAGCGTGAAAGATTAACAGTTAGAATAAATAAAATTCCGCCTTTAAAGGCATATCCATCTCAGACAAATTTTGTTTTTGTAGAGGTAGGACCTAAAGAAAAATTAGATTTAGTTTATAACTGGTTAATAGAACAAGGCATTTTAGTTCAAATTATTTATGAACCAACTTTTTCGACCTCCCGGTATTTTTTGAGGATAACCGTAGGGAATGAAGAAGAGAATGATATCTTAATTGAAGAATTAAAAGATGGTCAAAAACATTTACCAAAATAATAGATCAAGAAATCATCCCGGGACATATTTAGGAAAGAGGTGAATAAAATGATTAAATTTGATAAGTTTACTATAAAAGCCCAAGAATCAATTGGTGAAGCTCAACAGATGGCGAATAGTTATAACCATCAGGAAATAAAAGAGGAGCATCTTTTATTAGCTCTAATTAACCAGAAAGATGGAGTTGTTCCTTCCATATTACAAAAATTAGAAGTTAACTTGGAAGAAATTAAGGCTAAATTAGAAGGTATATTAGAAAGTATCCCCAGGGTATATGGTGATTCTGGGGGACAGCAATATATGGGTAGTAATTTAAATAATGTACTTGATACTGCTTTACAAGAAGCCAGAAAAGTAAAAGATGAATTTGTAAGTACCGAACATTTATTAATAGCTTTATCCGAAACAAAGGGAAGTAGAGTTGGTGATTTATTAAAGGAAAATGAAATTACTAAAGATAGAATCTATCAGGCTTTACAAAATATTCGAGGTAGTCAGCGGGTAACTGATCAAAATCCAGAAGAAAAGTATCAGGCTTTAGAAAAGTATGCTCGTGATTTGACCGAGTTAGCCAGAAGAGGAAAACTTGACCCAGTAATCGGTCGAGATGATGAAATTCGAAAGGTTATGCAAGTGCTTTCCCGACGAACCAAGAATAATCCAGTTTTGATTGGTGAACCGGGAGTGGGTAAAACAGCAATTGCGGAAGGTTTAGCTCAGAGAATTGTGAGCGGAGATGTCCCGGAAGGTTTAAAAAATAAAAGGATACTGGTATTGGATATCAGCTCCATGGTGGCTGGTTCAAAGTATAGAGGTGAATTCGAAGATCGTTTAAAAGCTGTTTTAAAGGAGATTGAACAGGCCAAAGGAGAAATAATTATATTTATAGATGAAATCCATACTTTAGTGGGGGCAGGTGCTGCAGAAGGAGCGATAGATGCTTCTAATATGTTAAAACCAGCTTTAGCTCGTGGAGAATTACATTGCATTGGAGCTACTACTTTAAAAGAGTATCGAAAATATATTGAAAAAGATGCTGCTTTGGAGCGTAGATTTCAACCTGTATTGGTTAGAGAACCTTCAGTTGAAGATACTATTGCAATTTTAAGAGGGTTAAAAGAAAAATATGAAGTACATCATGGAGTAAGAATAAAAGATTCTGCTTTAGTTGCGGCAGCAATCTTATCCAATAGGTATATCGCAGATAGATTTTTACCCGACAAAGCAATTGATTTAATAGATGAAGCATCTTCTCGATTAAGGATAGAGATAGATAGTATGCCTGTAGAAATAGATGAGGTAGAAAGAAAAATTATTCAATTAGAAATAGAAAAACAGGCCTTAAAAAAAGAAAAAGATCCTATTTCTAAAGAACGTTTAGATAAAATTGAAAAGGAATTAAGTACACTTAAAGAAAAAAGAGACAGTATGAAGTTAAAGTGGAAGAATGAAAAAGAGGCTATACAGAGAATTCAGAAGATAAAAAGTGAAATTGAAAAGATTAAAACAGAGGCTGAAAAAGAGGAAAGAAACGCCAATCTCGATCGAGTAGCCGAGTTAAAATATGGCATACTTCCCCAACTACAAAAAGATTTAGAAAAAGAGAATAAAAAGTTAGTTTCCTTACAAAAGAATCAAAAAATGCTTAAAGAGGAAGTAGACGAAGAGGATATTACTGATATTGTTTCTAAATGGACTGGTATACCAGTTGGTCGTTTAATGGAGGAAGAAACCAATAAATTAGTGAAAATGGAGGATACACTTAAAAAAAGAGTGATAGGCCAAGATGAAGCAATTAGATTGGTTTCTAACGCGATAAGAAGATCCAGAGTAGGGATAGCTGATCCGAACAGGCCAGTAGGTTCTTTTATCTTTATGGGTCCAACCGGAGTTGGTAAAACTGAGCTTGCTCGCAGTTTAGCTGAATTTTTATTTAATGATGAAAATGCTTTAGTGCGAATCGATATGTCTGAATATATGGAAAAACATAGTGTAGCTCGATTTATTGGTGCTCCCCCCGGGTATGTAGGATATGAAGAAGGTGGACAACTTACTGAGATAGTCAGGCGCCGACCTTATTCGGTAATTCTATTTGATGAAATTGAGAAAGCCCATCAAGATGTTTTTAATATTCTTTTACAAATTTTGGATAATGGTCGATTAACCGATGGACAGGGCCGGGTAGTGAATTTTAAAAATTCTATTCTGATCATGACTTCTAATATTGGAAGTCAATGGATATACGAGATGAATAGTAACAATAGAGAATTAATAATGCAAAAAGTAAACGATTCACTCCGAGAACATTTTAAGCCAGAATTTTTGAATAGAATCGATGAGATAATTGTCTTTAGTAATTTGGATAAAGAGCAGATTTTAAAGATTGTGGATATCCAGATTAATATTTTGAAAAAGAGGTTGGAGAGCAAGAAAATAGATCTAGAGATTACTACTCAAGTAAAAGGATTTTTAGCGGACAAGGGATACGATCCCCATTATGGAGCTCGACCATTAAAGAGAACTATTCAAAAATATATTCAGGACCCTTTAGCTTTACAGATACTGGAAGGGATTTTTAAAGAAGGGGATAAATTGAAAGCTGATTTAGATGAAAAAAATGAAAAGATAAATTTTAAGAAATTATAAGCATTATTTAAAGTAAATATAAATAAGTAGTTGCTAATATAAAGTACAGTTAAATAAGGAAAGAGTTAACCTGTCTGCGTGCAACCTGCCTGCCGCGCCAACGGCGCAGGTAGACGCACAGGCAGAAGGTAAAACTTCAAAAATACTCGAGGTTGTCTTAGAAGAAAAGAGAAGAGAAATAATAAAAAAGTGGATTAATTCCGGAAGGATTAAAGATATAAATTAGTATAATATGACTGAAATTAGCGAGTAATAACTTTAGCTAATAAATAAAAAACGGGGTTAAAATTTATATTTAGATTAATTCTATAAGGGGTGAAAGACAATGAAGTGTCCACAATGTGATTTTGAAAATGAAGAGGGGAGTATGTTTTGTAAAAATTGTAATATACCTCTTTCTAAACAGGATTATTCTGAGGATAATCCTTACATCAAAAAAAAGGGAAATGAAGATCAGCCTTTTGAACTTATCCCAAACGAAGAAGAGAAAGAAGAAACAAAAATAAATATGATTAAAAAGATTTGGAAAGATTTATTTCATTCTTCTGAAGTAGAAGATTTGCCTATAGCGTCTAAAGAAGATATTGAGGAGATTATAGACATGTTTATTGCAGACAGAATTGATCCAGAAATATTTATTTCTAATCTTGAAGCTTTACTACGTGGGGGCATGCCCTCGCTTAACGATTTTTTGGGAACGGAGGAAAAGCCTAAAACATCAAAGTCAATATCATCATTTACATCTATAGTTAATAGACCTATGGGAACTCCATTATGGTTCCTTGCTGGTTATCCAGATGTTATGAATTGGTTTAATGACCAAGAAGAAAAATATAGTGACCAAGATGGCTGGGAAACAGAAATGGCAAAGTTATGGGGGTTAGATGCTGAAGATGAAAACATAAATGAAAATCAAAGCATAAACAGTGATGGAAAACTCCATCCAAAATATTGTAATAATCTGAAAAAGCACTATAAAGAAACAACAAAGAAAAAACTTGAGGTATCGGTAGATGAAAATTCTAATAATAACATTTATTTGGGTGCTGAATTACTTAATATGATGGGAGCAGAAAGCAACTTCACACTCATTGCAGAAAATACAACTAAATATTACCTAGAATTAACCAAAAATTACAAAAATAGAATCAATAATGAGGTTTTTTTGTTGGCCACAGCTGGAATATTGGACGCACAATTTTATATTTTCATGGAGAAGACCATTAACCCAGCAGAAATAATTGACATTGCTAAGAAAGCAGTCTCGTCAGGAAAAGACGCTTTAATTAATTTTATTATCAAACTTGAAATAAAATTATTTAAGATCGATAACCCTGCTATGGATATTTCTGAAATAGAAAAAGGCTGCATTAAACAAAAAGTTGCCATATTGAAAACAATTCAAAAAACGAAAGAAAAATATAATAGTGAACCACGTGTTACTTTAGAAGTTGAAGTATTCATGAATTCTATTAAGTTTAAACCATATAGAAAAATGCTCGAGATTAAGAATAAATTTTTATTTTTCTAATTGAAAAATTTAAGCGGATCAGAACAAAGGGCATTATTGTTTTTAGGGTCTTGAATAATAAAACAAAATGAATAATAAAATGGGGACACCCTATTTTCTATTTATTTCATATAATGTTTTCAGAAATTGTTAAGTGCCCGAAGGGTGTTTGGGCAAAAGTGCATAAGCACTGAGCCATAAACTCTATATTATCTACCGTTTTTATTTTTTTGCTAAGCCAATAGAATTTAATATCTGCCCTATAACCTCTTCTTCCTTTTCAAGAGCATCACTTCCAAACAAAATATGTTGAAGTTTTTCTAATCTGGTTCTTTGAACTCTATACATTTCACTCTTAAACCAATTTTTATCAAATTTTGAAGCAAATTGCATAGCTTTCATAAATTTATCCGTATCATATACATCACCCACATCGGCAACCTCCAGAACTGCCCATTCGAAATCACCATCCCCTAAAGGTGCTTGGAATATAACCCACCATGGATGTTCCTCTTGCATGTCATCCCATATATAATATACACTATAAGTAATGCTTGTCCTTTCACTACCATCCAACTTGGGCATTTGTTTCGTAATGACAACCAACTCTTTTGAAGGGGCAAGAGGACCAATCCATATTATGAGTACACTAACTCCAATGATAGCTAAACCTACCAGAGTCTTCTTTTTAAAATTTTTCTTCATAACTATCTCCTGAAATGATAAAATAGTAGATAACGGTTTGCGGATAAAAGAAGTTACCGAAGGCAATTTGGGGGAAATTATTGATTTCTCTTTTATCCGCTGTTATACGCCTGTGCCGTGCCATATTATTTAATCTTAGATTCCTTCGGTAATTTAAAAGCAAAAATGGAGATGAACAAAAAAATAGCAACCAACAAATCAATGGCCATCCATAAATCTCTGCCTAAATACAAGGGAATAAAAGGATTAAAAACAAGTGCAATAAAGCCAAAAATCCAAGTCCAAGTGTGCTTTTCACTTTTATACGCTAACCAAGATAGATAAACAGTAGTTCCAAAAACGACCAATCGCAATAATGTAAAAAATCCGTAAGGCAGACCTTCAATCATAGCCAAAAAGAGAAGTATGACAGAAATAACAATCGCAATGTTTTTATTTTTGTTCGCTATCATACTCAATACTCATCCTCGCTATCATACTCAACCTTTTGGACTTTTGGTTTACGGCGAAAAAGCCCAAAAAATCTTCCTATCAAGGCTACTAAAAAGATAATATTCAATATTGCAATTGTACCTAATGGGGCTTGATATTCTGGCATCATAGAAAATAGATACGTAACCAAGAAACCCAAAACATAAACCCATAAAGAAGGTCTATAAAGAGCTGCTTTCTCTTTGTCTGAAAGCTTTCTTTTAGCTTTTATCCATTTTATAGATGCCGTCAAAGCTAATATTAAGAATATTAAGCCACCAATAGCAGAAATGAGATTTGCTATCCATAACAATGGTAAACTTTCAATACTTGAACTAATTCTATAAAATGGCAACGCTATTACTTGGAATGATAAAGCCCCAAGCAAAAAAAATTGTGGCGAGTACCCAAGGTAATTTTCAGGCGTTAATGAATAATAATCCTCAGAAAAAGCCAATTTTGAAAAACCAAACCAAAATAAAGTTATTAAAAAGAAAATTCCGGTTCCAAGAAAAAGAGCGAATCCTTCCTTGTACCACGCTAAAAATGGAGCGGTTATGATAACTACAGGTGCCAAGCCAAAAAGAAAGCTTAAAAAAAATGTCCAGAAAAATCCTATTACAGAATCCCAAATTACAAAGCTCAATATGAAAACCCAAATAGAAAGTATCATTTGAGCCGTTAAAAAAGAAATGGCAGAAACCAATGACATAGGTACAAAAATATACTTTTTACCAAAAGGCATACTTTTAGCTTCTCTAAAATGCTCTATTAGAGACGACACTAAAACAAAAGCGGGAGAAAATAACTGAATAATAAATGGTAGAAAAATCATTAAAGCGAAAGGAATTGCGATAACATAGATTATGTATTTAAAAATCGGTATATCTGTAAAAAAATAACCAATAGCAACAATGATTAAAAGCACCCACCAATATTTTCCCAGAATTTCTATAAAACGTTCTCTTATGTTCATAAACTTACCTCTCATTATTAGGTCGCATTGCGTATAATGGTTTGCGGATAAAAGAAGTTGCCGAAGACAATTTGGGGGAAATCTTTGATTTCCCTTTTATCAGCTGTTAGGCGATGCGCAGCCGTGCTTATTAATATATAAAAGTTATTCAATCGACCTTATTTTTAGATGTTGTGATAAATATTGATAAGCTTTTTCGTATCTGATAGCAAAATTACGCAGTAAAAAAGTTGATGAGATGAACAGAACAGTATAAAAACCTTATACACCACAGTGAAAAAATAAAAACTATTGCGGATCCTGCAATCTTAGGAATATCAAAAACTTTGAAAAAATAAATACATGCTGAGATAAGAAGTAATATACTAATTCCTATCATTTTCGAATCGCCCCTTACGGAAGACGAAGAATAAGCAAAATAAATTAATGAAAAAAATATAAGGCAAATTATACCCACCATTTAAAAAACTAAAATCCAAGAATAATACTTGCCAAAAGCGATATTGGTCCAAATAAAAAGGCAATCCAAACGATTATTTTTTCAAAATATGGGGCTTCGCCGGTTTCTTCTTCTATCTTTTTTAAAGGAATGTCGGTATAAAATTTTCGAGCCATTGATCTATCTATTCCTATTAATATTTTGCCTTGTTCTTCAAGTTCTACTAAATTTTTATGGTTCATAGTATTTATTTCTTAAAATCATATATTTTGCGCGGCTACATTATTAATAAATTAATAATAAGATCCTTGAACCCTTTAAGAAATCTAAAAATTGTTAAAAGAAGATTTTACAAGCAAATTCCCCAATATTTTTTTTAAAGAACCTTAAAAAGAATAAGTATTTTTATTATTAAAGGGTATAAAATATATGTATATTGGACACTCCACAATCAATTTCTATCTCTGTTTTGAATTCTGAGTTATCATAATTATTAGATATGTATGTATCGTTTCTTTTAATAAAATCGTTAAGGTTTTTAATAGCAATTCCTGAATCAATATTAAGCATTGCTCCCACTTCTTTAGGTATGGCAATATCAATATTAGATGCTCCCGTATTTATAATTATTTTAGAATTATATTTAGGAATAACCAAGTTAATATTACTTACTCCACTTTCAATATAAAGTTTTTCTACTTTAAATCCTGATAAGTTACTATCCATATTGATAGCGCCCGTTTTAATAGATAGATTATATATTATTTGATTATTTAATTTTAATTCCCAATTATTTTTAATATTATTGGAAATTCTTTTTTTAGTTACTGGTGAATGATAAATAATGATATTGGCTTCTTTTTCAGTACGGGAGAATTTTTCAAAAGGTTCAAATTCTTTATATTGATATTGAGAAATGCATTCATAAAGTAGGGGGGTAGATTCGTTTAGGGTAAGTTTACCCACGTCAAATTTTAATTCAATTGAAGTTTTTTCGATTTTAGGGGATTCTTTAACTTCGGGAGTTACTTCTGCTTCTTGAGCTGATTCAACTTCTAAAGCTGTTTCAGTCTCAGAGGGTGTTTTAACTTCCGGAACTAATTCAGCTTCCGGGGCTTTTTGAACTTCGACGACTATTTCTCGACTTAGGGTTTTTACTTCACTTACTATTTCTCCTTCAAAATTAATTCCCATATAAATTGCTCCAGCTCCTAATATAATTGCCAGTAATATAATTAGTGGTCCTAAAAAAGAAAGGCCCTTTCCTCTTAAAATTAAAGATAAGCCTAAACTTACTAAAAGCAGAGGCCAGAGTTTAAATATATTTGACCATACAGACCATTCTAATATTCCTAAAGTATTTGCTAAGAAGATTATTCCTATAAGTATTAGAGTTAAACCATTAATTATTTTATTTGCTTTCATTTCTTTCACCTCGATTTTATTTTATTAGTCGTTAGTATGTATATAGCTTAGCGTACAGCGTTTAGCGTATAGAAAAGAAATACTGTGATAAGTAATATGTAATGAGTAATGAGTTTATATTTTAAGTTTATAAAAACAGGTTACTTGTCACCTATTACACATTACACTGTTTACGGGCAAACCGGTAAACTGGCTAACCGGCTAACTAATTTTTAACGAGATACCATTCACGAGATACGAGATACCATTATATTCTGGCTTCTGGCTTCTGGCTCCTGACTTCTATTTTATTCCTTTTTAGTAAGATTTGACCAGGAATTAGCGATTAAAAGGTTTATTAATCTTTCTTGGTCAGATAAATATTCGGGGTTTAGACTTAAGGCAATTTCTCCTTCTCTTACGGCATTTTCATAATCTTGACTGCGGTAATAAGATAAGCCTAATTTATAATGTGCTTCAGAAAGAATATAGTTTGAGTCTGCTAATTGTAAAGCAAGTTCATAGTTTTGATAAGCGTTTTGGAGCTCTCCCGCATTATAATGCATATCACCTATTTCAATAAAGGCTTGAGCAAAATTATCAAAAGTAAAATCTTCGATGTATAGCGGGTAAAATTTTTGGGATAATACTTTTTCCATTATAGCTTGTTCGTATTCTTTGCCTTTTAGATTAATAAGTCCTAATCGATAATATGCTATAGCTATTGACCGTTTATCCTCACTAAATTGAGTAACTTTGTTATAGGCAGATATCGCTTGATCAATGTTTCCTATACTACTATAATAATCACCTAAATTTAAATAACCAGCAGCACTTTTTTTATAAGCCAGAAAATTATCTAGAATATAAGGGCTGGATTTAAGTTTACCTAATTTTATGTATGATTCCGTAGCTTCAATTAATTGATCATTATCTTGATAGAGCTGAGCCAGTTCGGAAATAATCTTATCATTTTGAGGAATGAGTTCAACAACTTTTTCGTATTCCTTGATTGCTAAATCATACTCGAGCGTATTTTTATATATCATCCCTTTTACATAATAAGCAAAGGCATTATTAGGATCGTCGATAATAATTTGAGATAGTTTGGTAAGTGCTGATTCCTTTTCCCCTATTTTGTATAAAGCATAACTTTGATTTATCCTGGCTAATATATTCGTTTTATCTATATTTAAAGCTTTTTCGTATTCTTTTTCAGCGGGTTCATATAGATCCAACGAACAATAAAAATTACCCATATTAATATAGGTGAAGGTATCAGGTTTTGCTTCTTTGCTTTCTATAATTTTTTGTAGTAATTTTTCTGTCTCGTAGTTAGCGAAGGCAGTAGTGGCAAAAAAGATTATAAAAAAAATTAAAAAAATTACCAAATTTACTTTTAATTTATTTTTATGCATATATATCACCCTTTCTTTTTTAATATATTATAGCTTTCTAAAAAACCAAAAAATTTACGAAAAGAATTTTTACTTAATATTTATATATTCAACATTATTTTTTAAAATCCTCTTTTTTAATAAAAATATTTTTAACTTATTCTTATTATTTCATTTCTGTACCAAATTCTTTTAATTTTTTAGCAAATTCAGTTAATTTTTATCTACTAAATAATTTACTATATTTTCCTCTAAAGTTCCATCTTTTTTTTACTCCCGGTTTTTAATCCCATTAATATTTCAATCTTAATTTTTCGAATGGGACTTCTTAGTAATTTGAATTTTTTCTTACCATTAAATATTCATCCCTTAAATATTTAATTTTAAATACAGAATTAAAGGTTTTTTTAAATATTATATCTAAATATATTATAGTTTATATCTTCTGTTTTTTAAAATAAATTTATCTTCGCAGGACAGACGTTTCTCCTGTCTACCCAAATATTAGCTAATTAGTTATTAATAGACGAATAAATCAAATATTATTATTATTAAATAAGTAGATATAATTAAAAGAAGGATTTTTTATTATTTTGTAGAATAATTTAATTATTAGAGAACAGTTATCTATAATAATTTATAATAATTACCCATCGATTAGGAATTAATATTATTTTCTATGATATTATAATTTACATAAAAGAGAGAGGTGGTATACCGGTGAAAATTACTCATAAACTTGCTAAGGATATAGTCAATAAGACTATGAGCATTTTGGGGAAAAATATTAATATTATGGATGAAAATGGAGTGATTATTGGCTTGGGAGACAAAAGTCGTTTAAATCAATATCAGGAAGGAGCAGCTCAAGTAATTAAAGAAGGAAAGAAGTTGGAAATTTATTCTAAAGATATAAATCATTTAGTGGGGGCAAAATCAGGAATTAATCTCCCCATAGAATATAATAACAAAATTATAGGGGTAGTGGGTAGTGGGTATTACCGGTGAGTAGAATGAAGTTACACCTTTTGGAGAGGTGATTAAAATTACCGTCGAAATGACGTTACAACAAGAATTTTTATTAAAAGAATTACAATTAGAAAAACAGGTGCAAGAGAATTTTGTCCATGATTTAATTTCTGGGAGAATAGGGAATGATTAAGATTTATTTATTACTCAGGTATAAAAAACGATGAAAATAGTTGTAGCCCCAGATTCTTTCAAGGGTAGCTTGACTGCTATAGAAGTATCTGTAGCAATAGAGCAAGGAATAAGAGAAGTTTTCCCTGAAGCTGAAGTTATAAAAATTCCTATAGCCGATGGTGGAGAGGGGACAGTTCAATGTCTGGTTAATGCCACTGGAGGGAAAATTTTAGAAGAGAAAGTTATTGGTCCTTTAGGGAATGAAGTTTTGGCTTTTTATGGCATTTTGGGAGATAGGAAGACTGCAATTGTTGAGATGGCTGCTGCCTCAGGGTTAATTCTAATTCCAGAAAGCAAAAGGAACCCTTTAGTAACCACTACCTATGGGACAGGTCAATTAATTAAAGCTGTCTTAGACCAGGGATGCCGAAAGATGATCATTGGTATTGGAGGGAGTGCCACCAATGATGGAGGAGCAGGAATGGTTCAGGCATTAGGGGTTAAATTATTAGATCAAGAAGGAAAAGAAGTAGGTTTTGGAGGAGGGGAACTAAAGAAAATTGTCAAGATTGATATTAGTTGTATGGATAACCGTTTATCTGATACGAAAGTATTAGTTGCCTCAGATGTAAATAATCCACTTTGTGGACCGCAGGGTGCTTCGAAGATATATGGGCCTCAGAAAGGGGCTACTCCGGAAGTAATTGAAGAATTAGATAAGTCTCTGTCTTATTTTGCAGAATTAATAAAAAGAGATTTAAATAAAGAGGTAAAAGATATACCTGGGGCAGGAGCAGCCGGAGGTTTGGGAGCTGGTTTAATGGCTTTTTTAAATGCAGAACTTAGACCAGGAATTGAGATTATAATTGAAATAGTAAAAATTGAACAAATTATCAGAGAAAGTGATTTGTTAATTACTGGAGAAGGACGGATTGATGCCCAGTCAGTTTTTGGTAAAGTACCTTTTGGTTTAGGGAAAATGGCAAAAAAATATAATGTTCCTGTTATTGCTATTGTAGGAGAAATAGGAGAAGGATTTTCGCAAATTTATGAGTACGGAATAAATTCAATTATGAGTATAATAAGCAAAGCAATTTCAATTGATGAAGCAATGCAAATGTCAAAAAGTTTATTGAAAGACGCTACTGAAAGAATGATGAGGATCATCAAAATTGGTATGGATATTAAAAAGAAAAACTATTTTAAGAAAAGTGAATAATACTTATAAAATTATATAAATCATATTAAAGAGTATCTAAAGGAGTAAATTAGATGAAAAAATTAGGTTTTATTGGAATAGGAATAATGGATAAACCAATGGCTAAAAATTTAATCGATGCCGGTTATCCCTTAGTAGTCTATGATATAAACCATAAAACTTTAGAGGAAATGGTAGACTACGGTGCAAAAAGTGTTTCTTCTTGTAAAGAAGTAGCCTCCCAAAGTGATATTGTCATTACCATGTTACCTAACTCGCCAGAGGTAGAAAAAGCAGTATTAGGTGAAGATGGAGTAATCGAGGGAGTAAAAAAGGGTCAAATCTTAATCGATATGAGCTCTATTGCTCCCCTAGTATCGAGAGAAAGTAGCGAAAGAACTAGAGAAAAAAGGTGTTGATATGCTTGATGCCCCAGTCAGTGGAGGACAAGAAAAAGCACAGTCCGGTACTCTGGCTATTATGGTTGGAGGTAAAGAGGAAGTTTTTAAGCAGTCTAAGGCTATTTTAGAAGCTATGGGTAGACCTGTATTAGTGGGTGATATTGGAGCTGGGCAGATAACTAAGTTAGTTAATCAGACCATAGTAGCGATTAACATCGCTGCAGTTGCAGAGGCCTTAATCTTAGGTAAGAAAGCGGGAGTGAATCCCCAACGAATCTTTGAAGCTATAAAGGGTGGTCTAGCTGGAAGTCAATGTCTAACTGATAAAGGACCCAGGATGTTCCAAGGTAGATTTAACCCGGGCTTCAGAATAGGATTACATGTCAAAGATTTAAACAATGTCCTAGCAACAAGTCGAGAATTACACACAGCCATGCCTCTTTGTGCCCAGGTGATGGAAATGATGCAGACCCTAATGGCTGAAGGTCATACTGACTTAGATCATGGTGGGATAGCTCTATTCTATGAGAAGTTAAATAGTATCTCCTTAAAGGAAGAATAAATAAAAAGAGAGGAGAAAGAAAATGGTATTAAAACCCCAAGGGATTATTCCCCCAATTGTCACTCCTACAGATGAGTATGAGAATGTAAATAGAAAAGATATATTTAAGGTAGTGGAGTATTTAATCAAAGGAGGAGTCCATGGCCTATTCCTTCTGGGAAGTACGGGGGAGGGGTATGGTCTTAATTTTAGTCAGAAGAAAGAAAGAAATCATTAATAAGGTTAAATAATAGGCTAAATATTAGAATGAGAAGAGGTTTAACACTAGTTTAAGGTGAAAGAAGATAGAAATACAAAAAAGTTTAGGAGAAAGACGGATAAAAAAGTAAATTATAAATAATTTTTAAAAAGAAGTATAAAAAATAAAAAAATGGTGCTATGATTAAAGAAAAATAAAAAATATTTAAAAAATGAGTCAGAAAAAATAATATTAACTACGATAATAAAAGGAAAAAAGATAAATATTTAAATAGGGTACGTTTTGAAGTAACTAAAAGATCATAATTTTTAGATTGGTATTTTTTAGAAAACAATTAAAATAAGAATTTCAAAATTATTTGAAAAAAGTTAATAGAGAAGTAAAAAAAGAGGAAATTAATGAAGAAAAATATAAATACTACTGATATTTTTAATAAAAATAAAGAAGAATTTATAAATATAAATAAAGAATATGCTATTGGTGTTGATTTAGGAGGAACAAATATTGTCAGTGCAATAATAAATAATCAGGGAGAGATATTGAGTTATCTTAAAGTTCGAACTTTAGCTGAAAGGGGCAGAGAAGCTACTATTAAAAGAATAATAGAGACTATCCATAAAAATATTGTTCAATTTCAATCAACGATAGCTCCTGACGGTAACGGTATAAGTATAATAGGAATAGGAATTGGGGCACCTGGTCCTCTCGATATTAAAAGAGGGATTATCGATTTTGCTCCCAATCTACCGGGATGGAGAGATGTTCCTTTAAGAAAAATATTGAAAGATGAATTTAGTATGAAAATTGTTTTGGAGAATGATGCCAATGCAGCTGCTTGGGGAGAACGGTGTTTTGGAGTAGGTCAAGGGGTAGATAATTTAGTGTGTTTTACTCTAGGGACCGGGATTGGTGGGGGAATAATTATTGATGGGAAAATATATCACGGTAATAATTATGGTTCAGCAGAGTTAGGTCATATGACTGTAAATAAAGATGGTCCTCGTTGTAATTGTGGAAACTATGGTTGTTTGGAAGCCTATTCTTCCGCTACTGGAATTAAAAATAGGATTAAAAGCAAGATTAAAAGTGGTACAAAAAGCCAATTTTTAAATTTAGATAATGATAATTCACTTGAATCAATCAGTTTAAAATCAATTTTTGAAGCAGCTCGTAAAGGAGATAAATTAACCGAGAATATAGTTGAAGAGGCTATTTCTTATTTAGGAATAGCCATTGCCAATATTACTAATATATTGAATCCTAAAATGGTGGTGTTGGTAGGAGGAATGACTAACGAAGGAGATAAACTACTTCTCCCTCTTAGAGAAGAAGTAAAAAAGAGAGCATTTTATTCCAATTATAAATCCCTTAAAATTGTTATTGGGAAACTGGATGGAAACGCTGGTGTACTCGGGACAGCCGCTCTCTTATGGATACCCGAAATTTACTCTCTATAATCTAGTTTAAGTAAGGAGGTGCATAAATTTCATGATAATGTACTAATATTTTAGGTAGAAAGAATAATTAAATGAATAATTTTAAAAAAAATAATATTTTTTATTTATAAAAAGAGGATTTTTAAAATCTTTGCCGAATTAATATATTATAAAGAAGATAAAAAAAGTTGGAGGCAAAAAAATGTCAAAGAATTTAATAGTTTTATTTATAGTAATTTTATTAATTGTTGGTGGTTTTAGTATTTATACTTATGATCAGTCTAACCAAGCAAAGAAAGAATTAGAAGAAAAAAATCTTAAATTGGAAAGTAGTAATGAACTTATTTCGGAACTGAAGGAAAATATAAAAGAAAAAGAAAAACAGATTGAGGAACTAAGAGCTAATTTGATCAAAGAAAAGAAAGATTTAGAGCAAGAATATACTGATAAATTATCTATTTTAACAGAGGAAAAAGCAAAACTAGAAGCTTCGTTAGCGGAGAAGGAGAAGATCTGGCTGGATAAAGATAAAGAAAAAGAACAATTTATTATTAAATTAGAGGAGGAGGTCAAAGGATATAAAGAGAATATAAGTAAGTTAGATAATGAAATAGTTAATTTAAAAGAAGGAGTAGTCCAGCTAACCAAAGAAAAGAAAGATTTAGAGCAAGAATATACTGATAAGTTATCTGGATTAATGGAAGAAAAACTCAAACTTGGAACTTTGTTAGCAGAAAAAGAAGAGATAATTAAAACCATTGAGAGCCAGAAAGAAGAATCTGAACAGACTGTTTTCTCTAAGGATAGGCTTATTTCGGAACTAAAAGGGGATATAGAAGAGAAAGAAGCACAAATTAATGAATTAAGGGCAAATTTAACTAAAGAAGAAAAAGATTTAGAGAAGGAATATGCGGATAAATTACCTGGATTAATGGAGGAAAAAGCTGAACTTGAAGCTCAATTAATTCAACAAGAAGAGATGTTGAAAGCTAAAGATCGCGAGAAAGAAGAATTTATCGCTAAATTAGAGACTTACACCAATCAGATTAATGAATTAAAAGATAAGTTAACCCTACAAGAAAGTGAAAAAGAGAAAGATTATACTGAAGAACTGTCAATATTACGGGAAGAGAAGAGTACATTTGAAGCCCAACTAAAAACTTCTCAAGCTCTTCTTTTGGAAAGAGAAGATACTATTACTGTCCTTAAACAGCAAAAAGAAGAATCAGAAAAGAATCTCGCCGACCAGGATAAAATAATTGTAGAATTATCTGAAAATATAAAAGGATATGAAAATCAAATTACGGAAGTAAAAGCCCAAATGGCTACAGAAGGAAAAGAAAAAGAAGCAGAATATACTAATAGATTATCTACATTAGATGAAGAGAAAAATAAACTTGAAGCCCAACTAAAAACTTCTCAAGCTCTTCTTTTGGAAAGAGAAGATACTATTACTGTCCTTAAACAGCAAAAAGAAGAATCAGAAAAGAATCTCGCCGACCAGGATAAAATAATTGTAGAATT
>Ga0315279_10001250_pt1 | contig 43052 bp, 39 predicted proteins | sample YL17G06_20_MG_FD_203694 | JGI IMG/M metagenome (GOLD analysis project Ga0315279, IMG submission 203694) | Sediment microbial communities from Yellowstone Lake, YNP, Wyoming, USA - YL17G06_20 | ecosystem: Environmental > Aquatic > Freshwater > Lake > Sediment | place: USA: Wyoming | collected...
AGACTATCCCGCCGCGCTGGCCGACTTTGCCCGTGCGATTGAACTCGACCCGAACTATGCCGCCGCCTACAACGATCGCGGCATCACCTACTGCGCCCTGAAAGTCTATCCCGCCGCGCTGGCCGACTGTGCCCGTGCGATTGAACTCGACCCGAACTATGCCGCCGCCTACAACAATCGCGGCCTCACCTACAGCGCCCTGAAAGACTATCACGCCGCGCTGGCCGACTATGCCCGCGCGATTGAACTCGACCCGAATTATGCCGCCGCCTACACCAATCGCGGCCTCACCTACAGCGACCTGAAAGACTATCCCGCCGCGCTGGCCGACTTTGCCCGCGCGATTGAACTCGACCCAAATGATGCCACGGCCTACAACAATCGCGGCAACACCTACCGCGACCTGAAAGACTATCACGCCGCGCTGGCCGACTATGCCCGCGCGATTGAACTCGACCCGAACTATGCCACGGCCTACACCAATCGCGGCCTCACCTACAGCGCCCTGAAAGACTATCCCGCCGCGCTGGCCGACTATGCTCGCGCGATTGAACTCGACCCGAACTATGCCGCCGTCTACAAGAATCGCGGCCTCACCTACAGCAACCTGAAAGACTATCCCGCCGCGCTGGCCGACTATGCCCGCGCGATTGAACTCGACCCGAACCACGATGCGCCGGTTTATAATATGGCCTGTACGTTTGCCCGGCAGAATAACGTGGAACAAGCCTGCACCTGGCTTCGCCGCGCCATACAAATGTCTGATGAAAATATAGAGAGGGCTCGAACAGATTCAGATTTTGATTCCATCCGAGACACGCAGGAATTTCAAGAACTGGTCAAGACATTCTAGTGCGTGTTTACGCCTAGTCACATTAATGGCACACCTGCTCATGCCACGGCCAGAAAGGAATCAGCCCATAAGGCCATCGCACACCTTCCACCCAAGCCAGGCGCCAGACCCATCGAGTTTCACGCCGGACCTTGCATTTGACACAGACGCACACCTAGCGTAAACTAATGCCATCGGATCAACCCCAAGTTCAAGACAGGAGGAAATGTTATGCAACCCGTGCTACCCACGCTCGTCAGCGACCTGCGCGTCTTTATCCTCTCACTCATTTACGCGGCTGTCGGAATGGTCCTGCTGTACCTGGGCTACCGCATCTTTGATTGGCTCACGCCCACCGACATGCAGAAGAAAATCTTTGAAGAGAACAACACAGCCGTCGCCATCACCGTGGGCGCGTTCATCATCGGCCTGGCGATCGTCATCCTCGGGGCCATTCACGGCTAGACGCCATGCCCAAGCAAATCTCGTGCCCGAGCTGCGGCGGCCCGCTGCAGATCGAAAGCGCGTTCACCACGCTGGTGGTCTGCGGTTACTGCGGCCAGTCGCTCTATATTCACGACACGGGCGTGGACCTGGCCGGCAAGACGGCCAAACTCGCCGAATATCCCTCGCGGCTGTCCGTCGGCGCGCAAGGGCACGTCCGCGGCCAGGGCTTTCGAGTGCTGGGGCGCGTGCGCTACCAGTACGAAGATGGCTTTTGGGACGAGTGGTTCCTGCAATTCGACAACCAGCGCATCGGCTGGGTCGAGGAAGACGAGGGCGAATTCACGCTCACCTTCAAGAGCAAACTGACCTCGCCCCTTCCGCCCTTCGACCAGGTGCGCGTGGGCGGTTTTATCCCGTTGGGCCAAGAGCGCCTGTTCGTCAGCGAAAAGGGCCAGGCTCAGATCGTGGGCGCGGAAGGCCAAGTGTCCATGACCGCTCCGCCCGGCCAGGCCATCCAATATATTGACGGCAACGCGGCGGACAAGGCCATCCGCGTGGTGATGGACGCCAAAGGCATCACGCTGCACATCGGTGAGCCACTCAAATTTAATGATTTGGAGATTGGGAATTAGGGATTATCCAATCTCCGAACAAGGAGCGAGATATGCCGCTCGAAGTCATACGGCTCAATTGCCCTCAGTGTGGATCGCCGCTCGACCTCAGGAACGTGCGCAGCAAGTTGCTTATTTGCCCAGCGTGCCATTCCCAGATTGACCTGACGAACCAGCAGGCTCCCCAGGTGGTTGGCCAGGTGGGCAATCGGCCCACGCCGCGCATGACGCCGTTCCAGCCCGGTACGCAAGGAACGCTCAACGGCGAACAGCACATGATCATCGGGCGCGTGCTGTATCGCAGCGACGAAGGCGACGAGTGGGACGAGTGGCTGCTGCTTTCGGCGTCGGGGCAGTATCGCTGGATTTCGGACAGCGAGGAAGAAGGGATGGCGCTGTGGGAGCCGTTCGTCCCGACCGCCCCGATTGACCCCAACACGATTCAGGAGGGCCGATCCATCAACCTGCGCGGCGCGCCGGCCCGCGTGCGTGATCGCGGCGAAGCCAAGATCACCTACCTCGAAGGCGAGCTGACCTGGAAAGCGCGCCTGGGCGACACGATGCAGTACGCCGAAGCCGAAGGCTCCGACGGGCGATACAGCATTGAGTGGACGCCCGAAGAGGTCGAGTTCTACTGGGGCCAACGCTTGAACCGGACCGAGATCGCGCAAGCTTTTGGGCTGACCAGCGCAGAGGTAGCAGCCGCCAGTGGTCGTTCCGACGCCAGAGGCAACTGCCGGAGCGCCGCCATCATGATCGCCGTCGTCATCGTCTTCTTGGTGATTTGCCTGGTCATGGCGATGATCCCCTCGACCGGATCGAGCGGCGGCTTTGGCTCTGGCATCCGCAGCGGCAGCAGCGGGCGCAGCTTTAGCGGCGGCGGCGGGAGCAGCGGAGGCGGCAAGTGATTGCTGATTGGGTTCAGTCTGTAATCGAAAATCAGCAACCTTGAATCTAAAATGGCAGATGCGTTGAACGATTTGCAAATCCAAGACCGTGAGGCTGGCATCGAGGTGGGGGCGCTCCTCACCTCGATTTTTGTCATCGCCACGTGCGGGCTGCTCTATGAGCTGATCATCGGCAGTCTGTCGTCGTATTTGCTGGGCGATAGCGTCTTGCAGTTTTCGATCACGATCGGTTTCTTCCTCACCGCGATGGGCCTCGGCTCGTTCCTTTCGCGCGTCGTGCGAGACGACCTGCTCAAAGTCTTTTTGGTTGTCGAGATCGCCATCGGGCTGATCGGCGGCGCTTCGGCGGCGTGGCTGTTCGGAGTGTACGCGCTCCTTCGGCGCTCCTACCTCGTCATCCTGCTCGCCACCCTCGTCGTGCTCGGCACGCTGATCGGGCTGGAGATTCCGCTGCTTACGCGCATCGCCAAGCGCTACGGCAGCTTGCGCGACACGCTCGCCAACGTCCTGGCGTTCGACTACCTGGGCGCGCTGGCCGCTTCACTTTTATTTCCCCTCATCCTCCTGCCCTATTTGGGACTGACCAAGACCAGCTTTTTGGTCGGCCTGTTCAACTTGCTGGTGGTCGGCATCAACCTGCGCGTATTCGGCCGGGGGCTGCCGCAGACACGCGCGATCACAGTGGCGACGTTGGGAGCGGTGGCATTGTTGGTCGCCGGGTTCATCCAGGGCGCCAACATCACCTCGCTGATCGAGCACAAGATGTACCAGGATCAAATCATCTACACCGAACAGTCGCGCTATCAGCGCATCGTCATCACGCGCTATCAGGACGACGTCCGGCTCTACCTGGACAGCGAGCTGCAATTCTCCACGCGCGACGAGTATCGCTATCACGAGTCGCTGGTCCACCCGGCCATGACGCTGGCGCCTTCGCGCGAACACGTGCTCGTCATCGGCGGCGGCGACGGGCTGGTGATGCGCGAGGTATGGAAGTATCCCGACGTGCAGCGCGCCACGCTGGTGGACATTGACCCCGCCATGACGCGCCTGGGGCAAACCTTTGGACCGATCGTCGAGTTCAATCACAACTCGCTGAACGATCCGCGCGTCCGCATCGTCAACGCCGACGGCTATAAATTCCTGGAGGAGAGCTCCGACCTGTACCCGGTCATCATCGCCGACCTGCCCGATCCGCGCAACGAAGGGCTGGCCAAGCTTTACTCGCGCGAGTTTTACAGCATCGTCAAGCGGCACCTGGCGCGCGGCGGCATCTTTGTGGCGCAGTCGTCTTCGCCCTATTTCGTGCGCCAGGCGTATTGGTGTATCGCGCACACCATGTCCGCTGCCGGATTGGACGTGCAAACGTATCACGCCTACATCCCGGCGTTCGGTGATTGGGGCTTTATACTGGCGTCCGACTATAAGGTAGATTGGGGCAGCTTGAAGCTGAGGGCGCCCACACAATTCCTTTCCAACGAGCAGCTGCCGGCGATGGCCGCCTTCGACCCCGACTCGTCGGAGATCTCAACAGATGTGAGCACGTTGGAGAATCCGGTGGTGCTGCGTTACTATCTGGATGGCTTGAAGCGGTGGCGAGGTTGAACGAGGGAATCGGAGCTCATTTGCTGGCTGACTTGTTCGGCGTCGCCGCAGAAAAGCTGTGTGACGCAAAAGAACTGGAGGCCCTGCTGAAAGAATCAGCCGCGCGGAGTGGACTGCGCGCCATTGCCGAGCCGGTCGTCATTCCTTTCGGAGCTAACGCATCAGGGGGACACGCGGGAGTCACCGGTTTCATCGTTCTGGCGGAATCGCACATTGCGCTTCATTCGTACCCCGAGCTGGGCTACCTGGCTGTGGACGTGTTCACCTGCGGGCCGAATGTGCAGCCCCAGGCCGCACTCGACGTGTTCGTTAAAGCATTGCGCCCCGAACGAACGGTCGTCAACTGTTACGTCCGGGGCGCTACCTCCAAGGGTAGTTGAGAAAGGCTCGCCTCGTTTAGCACGATAGTCTGCAATCATCTTGACCACAGCCACACAGTTGAACAAGGCTTCCTCGATAGTCTCTCCTTCGGCGAACGCTCCCGGCACGCCGGGTGCTCGCGCCAAGAAACCGTCATCGTTTTTTTTCTACAACCCATGATAACCAGACCGCCTTCTGACCTGACATTTCACCCTCACGCATCATTGAACTCAAACGACTTGCTGTTGCGCCAACTGCTCGACGAACGCCGCATGTTCCGGCGTCGCCAACCCATTCTGCAACTCAGCCAAGACCACCGCCAAATCACCTTCTAGCAACTTGTCCACCCTCAAGCCCAAGCCCGGAAAAACCTGGCTGCGGATCACACCGTCGGCATCCGGCGTCACGGGCACATATTCGCCCTCGCTCAACCGGAACCAATCCAGGCGGTTGTCGTAAACCTGCCACACCAGGTACTCTTGCACACCATTGCGGCGGTAGACGCGGAGCTTGTCGCGCAAATCATACGTGGCGCTGCTGGCCGCGATCTCCACAACCAGCTCAGGCGCGCCTTCCACGTAACCATCGGCGCTGATCCGAGAACGTCCGCCCGCCTGTGGCTCCAACCGCAAGAGCGCGTCCGGCTGCACTTCATTATCCACATCCAGGCGAACAGTGGCGTTGTCTCCCGCGCGGACAGCCGGTGTTGCCGCGCAATAGGTTCCCAACCAAGTTGTAATCTGAACATGCAACTCGCTATGAATGGCGCTCACTGGCGATGGCATATACACCACTCCTTCGATCAGCTCAGCTTTCTTGATGCGTGGCATGGCCTTGTAGCGCCGCTCAAACTCGCGCCGCGTGAGCCGGTCGCCGCTTTCCAACGGCGGAATCCTGTCCGCCTTTGCACTCCGCAAGAGCCGTAAAGTGCTCTCGGATTTGATTGCCGTCACAGGTTGCACAACCATACGACACTCCTTTCCTGCCCCAAGCCTGAATGGCCGCTGACACATCCATTATGCGCCACTCTCGCACGCCTGTCAACCACTACACTTGCCTGAACTGTGCGATCACCTCGTCGAGCGTCTGATCCAGCGCAATGGTCGGCTGCCAGCCTATCATCGCCTTGATCTTGCGAATGTCCGGCACGCGGCGGTGCATGTCTTCAAAACCGGGGGCATACGCCTGGTCGTAGGGAATCAACTTTGTTTCCGAGCGGCTGCCGGTACGGGCCAGAATGTGCCGGGCCAGGTCGAGGATGGTGACCTCCTCGTTGCTGCCGACGTTGAAAATCTCGCCGGTCGCTCTCGGCTCGGCGCCGAGCACGACCACCGCGCGCACCGTATCGCGGACGTGGCAAAAGCACCGCGTCTGTTGCCCATCGCCGTACACGGTGAGCGGCTGCCCGGCCAGGGCTTGCTGGACGAGTCGCGGAATCACCATGCCATACACCCCCGTCTGACGCGGGCCGACCGTGTTGAAAAAGCGGCAAATCACCACCGGCACCCCGAATTGTTTGTGATATGCCAGCGCCAGGAATTCGTCCATCGCCTTGGACTCGGCATAGCACCAGCGGCTTTTAGTCGTCGGCCCCATCACGCGATCTGCGTCTTCGCGGAACGGGATGTCGGTGCTCTTGCCATACACCTCGGATGACGAGGCGATCAGGACTCGCTTGCGGTACTGGCGAGCCAGGCGCAGGACGATCTCGGTGCCAATGAGATTTGTCTCGATAGTGTGAACCGGGTCCTTGACGACCAGATCTACGCCCACCACCGCAGCCAGGTGATAGATCATGTCGCACTGGCTCACCAGCCGATCCATCACTGCTTCATTGCGGATGGTCTCCTGAACGAACTGGAACCGTGGATCGTCTACGAGCCTGGCAATGTTTTCGATCCGGCCCGTGGACAGGTTGTCCACCGCGACGACGTGTTGCCCCTGCCCCAGCAAAACCTCTGCCAGGTGACCGCCGATGAAACCCGCGCCCCCCGTGATCAGAACTTGCATGATTGCCCTCTTTTTTGTCCACAAAGGCTCACGAAAGAATTAGAACCCATCCGAAAACCGTAGGCTGGCATCCCAATGCCAGCCGCCGACCGCTACCGCGTGGGGATGCGTCGGCTACAGGGTTTTCGGATAGGCCCTTTGTCCCTGCGTGGAAGAAAATCTCAATCGCCCCCGCGAACGCGAAACAAATAGACTGGCTTGCCGCCGCTTTCAAACGTCTGCGCGAGAGTCAGTCGTGGATCAGAGGGAGGCTGGTCGTAAAGTCCGGCCAACGCCGCCGGACGATTCGCGTCCAGCACTACCCACGTCGCACCATAGCGTCTGGCCGCGGCCAGCAGCGTGTCCACATCACCATTGGGAATCACAATCGCGGACTGACCGGTGTGGTACACATACCCCGGCGGATTGTTCACCATCACGATGTCGGATGACGGGTTACGCAACCGCTCGCCGATAGCCGCATAGACCGCGTCGGCCTGATTCCAGTTGCGCACGCGCGACGCATAGATCGCACCGCTGACCAGAACCGCCAGCGCCACCAGGCCCCACGTAAAGACACATCGGGCCGTCGCTACATTCCAAGAAGCGCGGCGCGCGGCAACCCAAGCCACTACCGCATCCAATCCCACCATCGCGGATGCAAATATAAACGGCAAGAGCGCCGCGCCAGAGTGAAACATGCCTCCACGCACACCGGGGAACGTAAAAGCGAGTGACATCGCCAGGTACAACGCCGCGCCGTAAATCATCGCCGCCTGATAGAGCGGATCGCGCCTCTGTTGCCAAAAGCCGACGACAGCAAACGGAGCAAGGAGCACCAATCCGTCCACCGCGATCAGCGTCAACAGGTTTGCCCACAGCGCATCGAGCTTGGAACGCAAAATGTCCCCCGCGCCCCAACTCAGGTACGTCGGCAAGTCGAGCACCTTGCCGAAGCTGTACAGATCATCATAGTTGGTCAAGAACAATGTCTTGGTGCCCGCTATCGAAAGCAGCCTGCCCGTCGTCACCCAGTTGTGAATGAGCCAGGGAGCCATCACAACAACATAGCCGAGAAAGATCAGCGCAGTCCAGGCAATCGCTCGACCGGCCACTTGTGCGTCGGATTTACCCGGCGCGGCTCTGGGCCTCACCCAAACCAACAGCAGCGCCGGCAACAAGAGCAACACACCATCGGCGCGCGTCAGGTGAGCCAACCCGGCGCATACGCCCGCAGCAAAGCCCCATCGCCCTCCCCGGCCGGCCGCCCACAAGGACAACGCCCCGAACACGGCAAACGGCGCAAACGTCTCCGGCAGCGACCAGACCGGCAAAAAGAAACCGGAAAAGAGCGCGAACAATGCGGCGGCCCAGGCGTGACGGCGACTGGCGGAGATTTGCCAGGCGATAGCGTAAGCAATCACCGGCAGCAACGCCGAAAGGAGAACGAACGGCACTTGCGCGGCGCGAAAGTTCACGCCCAAGGCGCGCATCGAAAGCGCGGCCAGGATCGAGGGCAGCGGCATCCAGTATTGGTGGCTGGGCCGGGGCAAGCCCTGAGGATCATCGAGATAGTTCCAGATGAACGGCTCGGTGAATCCACGTCCTTCGGCCAACTGCTGCGCGCCGACGGTGTAATAGTAAGCATCCATATAGCCCGGCTGCGCTTGCGGGAGCGCGAGCGCAACCCGGGCCACAAGCGCGAGGATAAAGACGAGCGCCAAGTCACGGCGAGGCAATTGGGTCATGGCTGTTTGACGCGATACAGGATCACATCACCGGAGCGAAACACTTCAATCAGATAGGCTGACCGGGCCGGATCGAAATCGCCCAACTTGCGCTCATCCGGGCCCCAGAACACAAAGCGAACACTGTAATCGTGAAGCAGCGCCCGACGCACATCATCTGGCATCACCGAACCGAAGAAGGCTTTGACTTGTTCTGTCTTGCGATCATAGTCAAGTGTCTCAATCCAGTGTCCCAGCACCACACGCCGCCCGATACGCGCCGGGATCAGATTGCCCACCGGAAACGACGACAGCACCACATCGTCCGGCCCGGCGCTCGCGCCGAGCCAATCCACGGCGGCAATCACATCGCCCGGATAAAACACGCTGGGACTGCGCATCAGCGAAGCCACGCTCGTCCCGGCGACGAGCACCAAGTTCGAGGGCAAGGCCAGCGCGACGAGAAACAAGAGCGCTCGCCGCCTCCACTGCCGCGCGCGCACGAGCCGGCGCAACATACAGACCGCGCCGACCGAAGCCAGCACACACAACGGGAGCATCACGCCTTCCAGAAACCGCCGCTGCAGATTGGTCGGCGCATAGAGGAGCGGCACAACGACGACAATCCACGCCAAAGCCAGCAGAGCTTTGGCGTCGCGCCGCCGCATCAATCTCACTCCGCCGAAAATAGCCAACACGATCAACAGCCCATAGCTTATGAGGTAATACAGGGGCGGCGGCGAAAGCGTAATGTTTTGTTGCGACCAGCCACGGAACACGGGTTGCGTGGAAAATAGCCAGGTATCATAGATCAGCACAGGTGCGGCCGGCGCCGCCAAGACGCCTAACACGGGTACAGGCCGCGTCCACGGCGACAGACGCAGAATCACGCGCAGGGCCGCGTACACAGACGCGACCAAGATCACCAGCCCACCGCTAAAGGGATGGATCACGGTGAGCGCAAATGAGCCTAGCGCAGTCCATACAGCGGTTCGCCATGAGAGGCGATTTAAGAGCGCCAGCACACCGACGAACACCAACGCCATCAGCGCCACCGACGCTGTAAAATGCGGGAACGTCAATGCGCCAAAGAACGGAAAACCATCCATCAGCCAGAAATCAATCGGGCTGATGCCTCCGGGCGGAGTGGGTACGATGACGAGTTGCAGCCAACCCAGCCCGCTCCCCACGCAGGCCAGCAGGTACGCGATCCAACGCAGCGGTCGCGCCGAGATCAGCGTGGCGATGAGCGTGTACATGGCGACCATCATCGCCAGCGCGCACACTACGCGCGCGGCCTGGTAAACCAGCGGAAGCGACAGCCCGGTCACGCAGGCGAGATGGCCGAGCGCGATGTAGAATGTCTGCACGTAACCGCCCGCCTGCTCTTCCGAAGTGAACAGCAAGAGATAGCGCCACTCGCCGCGCGCGCCTTGCTGCATCTTGGCAAGATGGCTGTTGTAATCCACCAGGTCGAGCGTCGCGCCGCTGTACATGTGCCGGGCATCGGAACGAGCAAAGCCAAGCGCGTAAGGCACGCTCGTCACCGCGACGACGATCAACGCCAGCGCCCAGACGCGCACCCACTCGCCACGCGTGATCGTCGGCATCACACAGGTCTCCTCGCAAACAAAATCACGTCCATGTTGCCAAAAGTAAAAGTTTGCACAGTCGCAAACCGCTCACTCAACCAGGCAAGATGAACGTGGTCTCCTTCCACTTCGGCGACGGCCTGGCGAAAAATGATCAGCCACACGCGCGAGTGATTCGCCGTTGCCGTTTCCAAATCCGTGGGGAACAAGCCCAACGCTTCCTGCGTGGGGCGTGCCAGTGTGTCAGAGCCGGAACCGGGCGGGTCGCCCAGGAACACTTGCGGCAACGTCCGGTCATAGAGATGCGCCGGAAAGAAAGTCAGCTTGTTGCTGTGCAGAATCACATCGCCGGGTTGCGATTGCGCGCGCAGAAACGCGTCGAGCGCCGCATACGGGCCGCGCGGGAAACCAGTATAGCCGTAGAACGCAAACAGGACGACCATCACCAGCACACCCAGCGGCGCGCCGAATACGATACGCGCCGAGCGAGGCATCACAGCCAGCGCCCAACCCACAAGTGCCGTATACACAATCGCTGCCGGAATCATCCCACGAATGATATAGACCGGAAACCACTGCGAGATGGCAAACACGATCACAATCGGCAAGCCAGCCAGCATCGCCAACACCCCCAGTGAACTGGGAACAGACTTGCGCTGCGCCCATGCCTGCCAGATTACAAGCGTCAATACCAGCAACGCGCCAAACAGCGCAAACGGCAACAGCCAGCGCGGGAACACGGCGTTTTCAAAATCAAAAGCAAACGTGATGAGCGTCTGCACCAACGTTAGGATGCCGGGGCGAGTCACCCAATACGCCTGCGCCACTTTGCTAAACTGGCCCGGCACCTGCATCAACCAGGGCACAAAAATCACACCCATTCCCAGACCCGCCAGCGCCGTTTTGAAGGCCACCCTCCATGCCCCAACCCAGATAGCACGCACCATCACTGCAATGCCGAGCGCCGCAAACAACGCAAAGCCAAGATTGTGACTATAAAGCGCCAGTGCCCCACATAGACTAAACGGAACCCAGCTTCGCCACAAATCTGTCCGCGACGCGCGCACCCAGGCCACTAACGCCGCCGTGCTCCAAAAGCCGAGCATGGCGTACATGCGGGCCTCTTGTGAATAAGCAATCTGAAACGGGGCGAGTGCCATCACCAGCGCTGACCAGCACGCCACACGCGTCGGAAACAACTCGCGTATTAACCGATAGACGAGTGCGACTGTCCCGACACCCCACCACACAGACAGCATCCGCACGGCCAGCGGCGACTGTCCGACGAGTGTCATCCAGCCGTGCAGCAAAAAGTAAAACGCCACCGGATGCACGTCGGCGGCCGCGCCCTGCACCGGCGTGAGCGTTCCGCTCAGAATCGCACCCAGGCTCTTTTCGGCGTATAAAATGGCAAACGCCTCGTCATACCACACGGGACGGCCGTTGAGGTTGATGAATCGCAGAGCCGCGGCAAGCAAAAACAGCCCCACAGGTGCCCATCGCTTGAGAAGGTCGAATCGTTTGCCGGCCATCCTTTTCACCTGATCAAGCGGCTTGAGCCTCAAAGGTCGAAAGGTAGTTTGTGAGCCAGCGCTTGCCAAAGACAAAGATCAAGAACAATCCGATCGGCAATGGCAAGTACATGATGGGATGTTCGTACTTGTTGACCAGCGTCGTCAGAAACAACATCCACAACCCCACCAACAGCACCACCTGGATCGCCAGGAGCATCCACGTTCCGGCGAATTTCCACTGCTTGTGTATCGCGGCCAGCACCCACATCATAGGTATCCAGAGGACCACATAGTTGGTCGTCGCCGTGCGGAAGGCGATGAGGTTGGTGATGATGAGTGTAAAGCAAGCCGTCCACACAAAGGCCGTCCAGGACTCGTCACGCCAGAGACGCGCCCACGTCACCAGCAGCCACACAGCCAACGCAAGCGAGAGGCCAATCTCGGCCGGCGCGCCCAGAATCGGAAAAAAGCGGCGCGTGATGATCCACACCGGCGAGCCAATGTCCGTGTATGACGTGTACCCAATGACCTGCTTGAGAAAATCACCTACCCAACTCGGCAAGATGATAAAGCTCGCACCGACCAAGACCGCCATCACGACAATAAACGCAATCACCGCGCGCCAGCGCCGACGCGCAATCATCCAAAAGAGTACAAAGGGCACAATAAGTATAGCCATTTGCGGCTTGGTCGTGGAAATTGCTAATAACACACCCGCGAGGACATCACGCCGGGCGCGCAATGCCAGCAGGGTCGTCAGGTTCAGCACAAAGATCAAGACGGCGACTTGTCCCAGCAAGATCGCCCGGGCACTGTGATAGAACAGAATAGACCACACCAGCGTAACCGCCAATAACACAGGCGGCATTTTCCATCGCGCCAACGAGATTGAGCCAATGACACCCCCGACCAACGCAAACTCGAGCGTCGCGAGCCACACCGCCTCCGCCCAGTCGTATGGCAAAACGGCGATCGGCGCGAGCCAAAAAAGCATATAGAAAGGATAGGCGAACAGAGCTACGTCTAACACGCCTTCCTTCACTTCTTGAGGCGTGAGAGGACGGCCATGGAGCAATAGCTGAGCCTGGAGTGTCGCCTCGTCGGAATAGGGGCTGAGGCCCTGCGTCCAAAAGATATGCGCTCCGGCATACCGTCCCCCAAAGTCGTTCGCGCCAGGATAGCGAGAAGTAAAAATCTCGTGCGTGATGAACACATCACCAGCCCAGACAACGATCAACAGCGCGACCACTGCAGTCAAGCTAATTGCAGACTTGGACATACCCCTTCCTCCACAGCGCCCGGCGCTGTTCAATTTGGCAACTGCGATTCGTTGAAAGCAAACACAAGCGTAGCACTCCGCAGCAGCGCACAGTTCAGCGCACGGCGTGATTGCCGATACACGCACCAGGTAATCACTGCCGCCACCAGCCCGACAATCAAGCGCAGCATCCCCAACGGCACGCGCATGGTAGACTGGGGCGCAAATGGAATGACGAGCGCGTTGATCAGCAACACGCACACTAGCGGGTGAACATCACACCGCGCCAGATCTCGCGACGCAGCGACGAGCGCGGCCAGCCAGGCGGCTTCGGCCCAGACATACGGCAAAAAAGCCAGCGGCGCAAGGACAAACACTGTGTAGAACGGATAGGCGAACAGACCGGGGTCTTCACCGGGCAAAGCCCGCCGTCCATAGATGCCGATCTCGATCTGGATCGAAGTGGCCTCCGAGTAAGGAGAAAGCCCTTGCGTCCACCAGGAACGCGCGCCGCCCCAGCGCGAGTAAAAGTCATTTGCGCCGGGGAAGCGCGAAGTGAAAACAGCGTGCGGGACCAGCACATCGGCGACAAAGAGCGCCAGCAGCACTAACGCCAAAATCCAACGCGCCAGCTGTGCGTCCTGCTGAAAAGCTGCCGCTCGAGCAACATGGTTCGGACGCCTCATCGCCTGCTCCCGTCTGGCACTTTTTCCGGCAACTGGGTTACCGACTCTGCCGGCGCGCTCAATGATGCTTGCACCAACAAAAACATATCATTCGGCCTCAAGGCTTGACCATCACAACGCTCACGCCGACGAACTGATAAACCCTCTGGACTCGGTTCGGGTGAGTGGCAAACCAACTTGCCAACGGCGATTCAGTGAGCGGGTCAAAAGGAGCGGTCTTGCTTAGCGCGTGTCCAGACTCGTGCGGGCTGCGCAGTATGACCGCAGTGAGCTTGTCGGCGGCGTCCAGCTTTTCCGGCAATGCCGGCTCTGCGTTCACGTGCTGAAGGTATGGCGACAAGCCCAAGACCACCTCACCATCTTGGACAAGCAACTGCGCTTCGAGGGCCTGGGCAGAAACGAATTGAGCTGCACCACGCCAGTCTTCTTTGGCGTAACGTGGACTCGTGTACAACACAGCGCTGGAAAGCAACATTCCCCCAAACAAGATTAGCGCGCAGGCAAACAAGGCGACTCGCGCCACTCCTTTTGATAGGGACCACCCGCATAGTCGTGCCAGTCCCACGGCAAGCAACATCATTAGCGGTATGATCTCTGGAAAGAAAAAACGATCCACATAAGCCGGGAGTCGAACGGAAAACAACCACATTGCCAACATGGGCAGGAGCATCCACCACAACAGGATACGTCGCGCGGCTCGCTCTTGCGCACTGGCGGCTCCCAACGGATACAGGCCAATCGCCAGTACAACTGCACCTGCTATCGCTAACAGAACACTCAGGACCGCCCACCGTTCCACATCGGCGCTGAGAAAATTGAGCAGTGTCTGCAATGGCGCGAGCAGGCCCGGACGCGGTATCCAGCCGTTTCCGCTGATCGGTTGGCGGCGCAAAAGGAAAGTCAGCTCATAAAGTCCGGTCGGCAAGGCCGCCAACATCTGCAAACCGAACCAGCGGCGGAAAAGCAGGGGTCTGCGCCGCAAATCGGCGATAACATATCCCGCTTGAGCCAAAGCAAACAACATGGACGCAAAGTGCGTCAGATAAAAAGCTGCACTCGCGAGCACAAACAGCCATGGCCGATGGCCGCGCTCGGCCCAGCGCCAAAAGCCCCACAGGGCCAGCGCCGCGAACAGCACATAAAACCCGTAGGGTCGAGCATCACGAGCATACCACACCGCAAAGGGAGAGAACGCGAACAACGCACTGGCGCAGAGTCCAACCGTGCGATTGAACATATCACGGCCCAGGCGATATATGACCGGTAGAGTGATCATCTCCGCAGCCAGCGTCACAAAACGTAGCGCGAACTCGCCCTGACCGATGAGCGGAACCAACAGACGAGTGACGACATAGTGCAGCGGCGAAGTGTCGCGGATGAGCAACATCACTCTCCAGATGTCTTGCCACGAAGGCCACGTGAGATACCAAGTGTAAGCTTCATCCAGCCAAAAGCTCTGTCGGCCCAAATCATACAAGCGCAAAAACGCGGCCATCAGAAAAATAAAGGTCAGCCAGAGTGTGTCTCGGCGCGTGCGCGCAGTCAAGTTTGCACCTCATACTCGGCCAATGGTGGCAAAGGCATACACCCAGGCCACTATCCAGGCAACCACCGCCCAGCGTTTGCTCCGGGTCACGAGCACCAGGAACGGCCCGATCAGCGTGTGCGATGTGAAATAAGGAACCAGCAAAGGCGAAGCGGCATACGCCAGCCAGACGTCCTCTCGCTTGACAGCCCACGCGATGAGCGCCAGGCCAAATGGTACACCCCAAGGAAAAACAGCATACGAAGCAGATCTCACCACATCTGCAGGAGGGACACCCATGCTAAACGGATAACCGTAGAGAAGCAGCCCCAACACTCCCACAACGCCAAACGGTATCAAGACCTTGAAGGAGAGCTTTTTCCGAATGACCTGAACCAGATAATACAGCACCGTACCGCCGCCGCTTTGCGGCTTGGCTGAAATCGCGACCAACCCGACCGCTGGTGGCAAAAGCATGCCCGTGAGAGGAACCCACTCAAGACTGCCCCACAGAATGTTGTGCAATAAAAAAGGCGTCGTGCAAAGCAGCAAAATGGCCCAGATGTCTCCGCCCAACCGCTTGACTGCAATGATGGCCACCATTAGCATGATCAGTGCAATCACCCCATAGCCGACCCAACGAGGCAGAATCGCCACGGGCGCAGTGAGCAGACTCATCCATGGCGGCACATAGTTGAGCGGAGTATGCATCGGATTTAGGCCGCGCAGCATGTCAAGCGAAGCCTGCCGGTACACATCCCAATCAGTCAGGGGTTCCATGTCTAGCTCTCCAAATAGTTTGAATCAGTTCGATCAACAGCAAAACAAACAGAATCGTCCGCAGCGGCACGGTCAAGTAGAGCCACTCGTTCATCCCTCGGCTCAACAACACCGGCCATTCAGCCAGATTGAGGAGGCTAAGTCCAAACATAGAGCAACGCTCGTCCCAACGGCAAAACGATCAGCACAAAGGGAATCAGCATGACCAACCCCTACGGACTCCATCCTTTGCTCTACAGAAAGAATGTCACAAACGTCGCGCCGACCAGCGCCACTTGGCGCAGGTCTTGCGCTTGGGCGCGCATCCAGATCACCAGATACAACAGGCCAAACGTCGCCAGCCCCAGGGAAAACACCCGCAGCGATTCGGTTGCCCACCTCACGTCGCACAATGAAAGATCAACCAGAGTTTCCCGATTTGATCTGGACGCGGATGAACGCGATTGCATGGATATTCAATTCTTTTCCATGTGTATCCGAGACATCCGTATCCGAATGAGAGAAACGGGAAACTTGATCCAGCCGCGGTTCCAGTCCGCAGCGCCCCTCTAGAATAATTTCCGCCGATATTGACGGCTGCGACGGTCTGTTGATCTTTTAACAAAAATAGCCCGTCCTCAGCGGGGCGGTTGCCTGTAAATCTCAAAGCGCCCGAACCGCATCTCTTGCTTCCAGCCTGACTCTACCTGGCGAATGATCTCTGCCACTTCCGGCATCTGCGCCGAAGCCCACCCACGCCAGAGCGGATCAATGATCACGTATTTGGCGTTTTCCAAGCGAGGATCAAAGCGGAAACGGTCCGGGGGAATGTCCGCTGGAAAGTGCGAGGTCGCTTTGCCCGTCGCCGCAACCGCCATCTGAAAGTCTGCCACATGGGCATGAAACAGCCAAGCGATCGTGGGCGAGACGAGCACAACATCTTCGGACGTCGTGCGAGCATTGACATACTCGGCGGACTGCTCGGCTGTGGCCGGATCGGCCAACGTATCGCCCATGCGAGATAGATACAGACCATAATTCATTAGTGTGCCTTCGGCTATCATGCTGAGTACAGGCGCCAGCACAAGCAAGAACAAGATCAAACTGGTCAACACGCGCGCCACATGCGGCGCACGCGGCCAAACAGATTGCCAGGCTGTTTCCAACTGTCCCACCAGGATCGGCACCCCCCTGGCCACCAGCAGTCCCACGCCCCAGGCCGCCAGCGGCAAAAGCGGAATCAGAAAATACGAAGCTTGATACACAGCCGGGCCGTTGCGCGCGACAACCAGCAATGTCAAGCCCAACAGTCCCGCCGTTAGCCAACGCTGGCGGCGCTCGGATTGGAGCAACAACCCCAATCCGCCCAACGTCAGCCACACATCGCCCTCAAGCGTCGTGCGGTAAAACACAATACGCGCCACCTGAAGCGCCAACGGCGCTTGTGTGCGAGAAAACGTAAACGCCAGATCATGTATAAAAGCGTCGCCGCTGGCCGCCCAGGTTGCGGCACACCAGACAAAAAATGGAGACAAGGCCAGCGGCACAGCCCAGAGCAAAGCTCGGGGCCGGATCACGCCAAGCGACAAGACAACAAACGCCAGCAGGCTCACGGCGACCCAATCGGTGAGCAAGCCCAACCCCGCGCAGAGGGCGGCCAAGACGATCCACCGGCGGCGGCGATCTTGCGCCAAGCGCCACAGGCCAAAAATTGCCAACACATAGCACGGCGCAAGCAAATGATAGGTGAGCGCCATGCGCTGATAGACAGCAGCGGCCGGATAGACGGCGTAAAACGCAGACGCAGACAGGGCGGCTCCAGTCCCTGCCATGCGCTCGACAACCAAGTATAGCAGCACCAGCGTCAACAAGCCGAGCGACACCGTCAAGAGACGCGCCCAGAAAATGTCCACGCCGGTCACGCTGAACCAGCCCGCCAGCAGCCAATGGAACAAGGGCGGCCGACCTGCAATCAGCGACGAGCGGCCAAATGCCATGTAGGCCGATTGCCCCCGCAGCAGTTCCGCCGCCACCGTCACCCAACTGCCTTCGTCGGGATACCAGGCCGGCACAGTGCGCAAGTTGGGCAAGCGCATCAGCGCGCCCACTGCCAGAATCAGCCCCAGCCCCATTGCGGACAAAAGCCGTTTCGGTTGCATGTCTCATCTCTTGCGCACGAGTATCGTTTGCGGCCTGCCCTCAGCGTACCCGCTCGTACACGTCATAGCGCGAAAGAGTCAAGAGCCGGCGGAATGCGCCCGTCTTGAGAACGGTATCGTACACGCGCCATTCCCGGCTTGGTGTTCCTACGATCAAATAGTCGGGATCCGCCATCAACGGATCATAGTCCAATGGCTCGTCCGGGTTAAAGTAGAGCCGGCGGAGACCCACAACATTGGTTTGATCCGGCGGGTAATGATAACGCCGATGCACCAGGAAAAACAATTCGCTGTTATAGGTCTCTATCAGCGCGTCTGGTGCAGTATGAGCATCTATATAACGCGCCAACTCAAAGACGGACGTATCGGCCAACGTTGGCAGCGAAATGACAAGCATCAGCACGGTGCTCGTCGTAATCAGAACGACCAACACGACGGCCAACAGCGCCCCCACCGTCGTCCGGCTCAAGTGCCAGCGGAGCATCACCGCGCTTGCGTGCCGGACCGTGGCTCTCACTTTAAAACCATCGGTCCAATCATAAAACAGCTTGGCTGCAAACAGGCTGCCAATAAACAAGGAGGGAAAGAGGTAGCGCGGAAAGAACATGCCCAGGGCCAGATACCAGGCGTACCAACTGCCCGCCAGCCCCCACAGCGCCATCCGAGTGATTTCCAGGCCAATATCACAGTTCGTCTGCCGCAACCAGCCAAACTCGCGCCAACCAGCCCAACACAGCCCCAACGCGGTGGGCAGACCGAACGTCAGCGCAAGCAGCAAGGCAGACGCACGCACATGCCCGACGGGAACCAGCGCAGTCAATTCAAACAACCCCGGCAGTGTGCCATCGGGAAAAGCCTGGCCCTGCACCAGCCGACTCACCCACCCGACCCATTCCGCCACGAGCCAAGCGCCAAGCAGGCCGGACACCAACAGTCCGGCGGCTTGCCACCACCGCTTGAACAAGGCTACGGCCAAGGGCAGCACAAGTGATAGGGCAAAGAATGGCAGCGTTTGCCCTTTGGTTCTCAGACCGATCCCCCAGGCGATCGCCGCTGGCACAAGCCACCACGCCTTTCCCCGCAGAGCAAACAAGAGAAACGTGTATCCAGTCAGCAAGTAAAACAGCATGGGCATTTCGCCCAACGCTTGCCGACCGACAAGAATCGGATGCAGTTCTTTGACAACCGGCATTCCCAGGAGCAAAACCAGTGTGCCCAGGGCCACGGTGCGGTTGTAAAGCGTGTGGGCCAGATAAAAGATTACACTCAACGCAACAAAAGTGAACAGCACACCCACCAGCCGCCCCTGCCAGACACCGACGCCCAACAACCGAAAGCTGAGCGCAATGGGCGCGACCACCGGAAAAGCTGCCGACAAGCCTGCCGACCGAGGCTGACCATTCAGCAATTGGCCATAGTGCCCCAGCTCAACCCAATTGCGAGCGACGGACAAGGTCCAGCCCTCGTCCCACCAGAGCGGCGGAACGCGCTCCAGGTTGGCGAGGCTCATCCAGAGAACGAGAGCCACCAACAGCACGCCCACAACTGTCTTTTTCCAGGTCCAAGGGGCTATTCTCGTGCGTGTGTCAGGTTGACTCATATACCTTTCCATCTACAAAGGTTTGCGGGCCACGATGACATAGGCTCCGCAGGTCAACTCGTCGCGGCTATACGCGGCCAGCTCGGCCTCTATCTCTGGCGTCAACAGGTGCTCGCCCTCACGCATGGCGCAGCGATGCTCGACAATTTGAAAATGCCGGGCGAACGCCTCGACGTATTGAGGGATGCGCCACTCGTTCAAGGGATAATACGCCGGCAGGCGGCGTTTTCGCAAGTGATCCCACGCATCCACACACTTGGGCAACTTGCGCAGCGGGATCTGGGTAAAATTGAGATTGTGCCCGCCGGAGAGACTGGTATAGACGTGAATCCACACCCAAGCCACGCCGCCTGAGCGCATCACTCGGTGCAGATCGGCTACAACAGCGGGCACATCCAGGAAATGCTCAAAAGCTGCCACCGAAGTCACTAGATCAAACGTATTGTCTGTGAACGGCATGGCGCTCACATCACCACATAGGAGGCAATCGCCCGGCCACGATGTGCCCCTGGACCGAATATGAAGCGAGTATAGCCAACACGCAACCCGGTAGCCTCGGTCCGCCCAGCTCGATGACGGGCGGTTAAGCAGATCGATCCCAACCACGGAATGTCCAGCCGCCTTGAGCAATAGATACTGAGGGCGCAAACGTCCATTTGCCAGATCGAGTGCCCGCACCGGTCGCGAGGTATCCAGATAGGGTACAATGTCGCGCTGGCGCTCACGGGCCACCTCTTGCTCACGGCGCGTGCGGACGCCTGTCAGCAATTGCCAAACCGAGATCACATAGTCATTCAGGTAAGGGCTCACATCATAGCTCTTGTGCGCCGCAAGCGGCCTAGTAAAACCAACCTGTCATCTGCAAGTTGAGAGTTTGTGCCCCTGGACATGATGCGCTATTCACCCTCGGCTTGCAGTTGTGTGGCCGGCTCAGCCAACACCACTAGCTCATCTCCACGCTTGGACGAATTGAGCTTGAAAAGCAAATAGAGGATTTGTGCTGCGAGCTTTTGCCCGGCCCCATATTGGCCGGTTGTGCCTCTGCCGCCGATCAGATTCATCAAGTCGCGGTATAGAGGCGAATACAGAGGAAACCCCCATTCGACGACTTGGGACACATACAAACCGGCTTGCTTCAACTTGGCGACCAATTCACCGCGCGCGTAATTTCGGACGTGACCGTAGGCCGCCGGTTCCAACGACCGCATTCGTCCCTGTGGCGATGAAACTATCAAATACTTGTTGGTCATTACCCTCAAATGGCGAATAGCACTCGTATCATCATGAATGTGCTCCAACACTTCGCTACACACAATCAGGTCAAAGGTCTCATTCAGATGCCCCTGCGCAAGATCGAGGAATTCAAAACGGCCATCGGGGACCCGCGAACGGGCCATTGCTATTGCTTGGTGAGATATCTCTGTCCCATGCAACTTGACCTGAGGAAACTTGAAGCGTAACTCTTCAAGAAAGGAGCCTTGCCCACAGCCAACGTCAAGGACCGATTCGAATTCAAGCGGGCGAATTAGGTCGAAAATCAGGCGCCGTAGGTGACGAGAGAAAGGCCCGTACTGTTTCATGTCACCCCACTCTGTCTCCCAGCCTTTGTCATATTCGGCCGCATTCATTCCTTGCATAGAACCTCCTGGCCGCCATGAACTTTTGTGCAGAACGGACTTATCGGATAGGCAGATTCATGGGAGGAGTGGGCTTTTGAAGAAAAGCCCCTGCTCGGCCATTCCGCCTGATAGACACATTCTCGATTTCGTGCTCCGAAAGGAAATCATGCCAGGCCTGTGTGCATCCTTTCCAGTATCCATAATCATCAAGGATGATGAACCCACCTGGAACCACTTTGTCATACAATACTTCTAACACCGTCTTCACAGAGTCGTACCAATCAGCGTCAATATGCAAAACGGCTATGGTCTGCATAGGAACAGTGGTCAACGTCACTTCAAACCAGCCGGGAACGATCCGGACATTTTCCAACCCAAGGCCGAGTTTCCCAAATATCTGTTTCACCTTTTCTGGATCACCGATGTTCCAATCCGCAAAATAGGACTTTCTTTCCAGGTCTCCGTCTCTTTCGGTAGGACGAGGCAGCCCTTGGAAAGAGTCAAACAACCACATAACTCTTGGCCGGGCATATTGACCCTCGGCGCTTGCAACTCCCATCATAGCGGCCGAGCCGCCATTCCATACCCCGCACTCGACAATATCCCCCGGCAAGCCGAGTTTGTTGGCTTCCTGGACCAGCCGATAAAGATCAATCAGGTTGCTATTCGCTACCATCGTAAATCTTGGCTTAACTTGCAGGATGATTCTGGCAAACCGCAAGGATTGTTTCGAAGGATGTCGAACCAGCAACACGATGATTTCGGCCACAGCCTTGGCCATCATCAGGAGCCTGCCTATGACAAAGTCAGGAGCCAAAAGCTTTATGAAATTCACCTCAACATCCCCCGCAGCAAGCCAATCCTCCCCATTCGGCGACCAGCAATGGACTACATGCGCTCCAACGAACGAACTATCATCTCCATTAAGCAACTCGCTCAAAAACAAATTCGTTGCAGCCGGTCGGCACTTGGGCCGCCACAAAATGGCGTAACTGGAACCCCTGCCGTGTGACAAACGCCGTCACCTCAGCCGGGCTGGCAAACTCGTAAGGATAGCCGCCAATCCAATCCACGACATCATACCAGAAATCCATGCCGCGCTCTTTTTCAAGCGGATTGCGCCGTGTGACCAGAAACTTGGCCACATAGATCACGCCGGCAAAAAACACGGCCATCGGTTGCTGAAGAAAAGAGGGGAGTTGATTATACAAGCGCTTGATCACTCTCCAGATGGGCGAGGTCAAATGCTTGTTATAGATGGACAGCGCCAGCGTGCCGCCGGGCACAACCCGTTGGGTAACGTTCCGAAGCGCGTCCCACATTGCGCCGGTATGATGCAGCGAGCCCCAGGCGTACACGATGTCAAACCGGCCTAACCGGTCCAGGCTCGCTGTATCCAATACAGACGCTAGCTGAAACATGATGGTAGCCTCTGGAATCAGGTGGGCGCAGTTTTGCTCCGAGACGGCAATACAGACGGGATTGACATCCAGGCCCACTACTCGAGCTGCGCCCAGCCGTTGCGCGGCGATGGAGAACAAGCCGCTGCCGCAGCCCACATCCAGAAAACTGGCGCCCTGCAATGTGTCACGCTGCAAAAGTGAGCCGAGTGAGCGAGTGGCCGCGTCAAGCCTTGGCGCATCCAATCGCTGACTTGAAAAAGCCTGCCAGTTCAAGCCAAAATTAAATAACCGCATCAGGCTGTCTCCTTCAAATAATGCGCCTGCCACACCGCAAACATTAACAGCGCCCACAGCCGCTTGCCATGATTGACTCTGCCCTCGTCGTGCTCTCCAAGCAGCCCAAGAATGGCTTCGGGCCGGAACCACTCGGACAAGGCGGAGTTAGACAGCAAACGTTCCTGCGCCCAGGCGCGCAACTCGCCGCGCAGCCAGGGACCCACCGGCACACCAAAGCCTTGCTTGCCGCGCGCGGCGACCGCCGGAGGCAGCTTGTCGGCAAAAGCGGCCTTGAGCAGCCACTTGCCCTGCCAGCCGCGCACCTTGTACCGCGCGGGCAGCCGCGCCGTCCACTCGACCCACTCGGCATCCAGCAAAGGCGCGCGCGCTTCGACCGAATGTGCCATCGTCATCCGATCGGTCTTGGGCAGCAGATCGCCCGCCAGGTACGTCACGTGATCGGCGTGCAGCGTGCGATCAAGCAGACTGGCCGCTCGCGCCTGATCATAGGCCGCCGCGATCCAGTCCGCCGTTTGAACCCGCGCCAACTCGTCGCGCCAGCGGTCGGTATACAGCGTCAGCTTGTCCTCGTGCGAAAAATACGACCCCCAGCGCACCAGCGACGCTTTGGGCGTGACAGCGGAAAACTGCCCCAGCCGCTTGAGGCCCGTCAGCGGATTGCGATCTTCAGGCAGCCAGCCCGGCTCCGGCAGCCAGCGCGCGAACGCCGGCACGGCCCGCTGCGTGATCCACGCGGGCAGCGCGGCGTAGGGGCGCAGCAGACCATCGAGCGCATAGCGCGTGTACCCGGCCAGCGTCTCGTCACCACCGTCGCCGCACAACGCCACGGTCACGTGGCAGCGCGTCTGCCGCGCCAACTCGTACAACGGCAAGGCCGCCGGGTCCGCCAGCGGCTCATCGGTGGCCGCGCAGACCCCCTCGATCACGCGCACCAGATCGCCGGCGCGAAAGACAAACTCGTGCTGCTCGGTAGCGTAACGCTCGGCCACACAGCGCGCATAGCGCAACTCGGAATAGTGTCGCTCTTCAAAGCCGATGGAAAATGTCTTGACCGGCTCGGCCATCCGCTCGGCCATCAGCGCGACGACAATGGAAGAATCCAGGCCGCCGCTGAGAAACGCGCCCAGCGGCACTTCGGACATCAGCCGCCGCTCGACCGCCGCGCTCAACAGCGCGCGCGCCTGTTGGATCACATCCGCTTCCGGCAGATTCCATTTTGGCTCAAAGGCCAGTTGCCACCAGCGCGAAACCTGCGGCGCGCCGCCCCGCTCAATCACCAGCTTGTGCGCAGCAGGGAGTTGATACAGCCCCTCAAATATCGTGAGCGGGTCGGGCGTGTATTGCAGCGTGAGATAATGATGCAGCGCCAACGTATTGACACGCCGCTCAACCCAGGGCGCCGTCAGCAAGGCTTTGGCCTCCGATCCCCACAGCAAGCCCTCGGCAGAAGCGTGCCAGTAGAGCGGCTTTTTGCCCATACGGTCACGCGCCAGCAAGAGCCGCTCGCGCGCGCTATCCCACAGCGCCAGCGCAAACATGCCGTTAAAGCGGACCAGCGCGGCATCGCCCCATTGCTCATAAGCGTGGACAATGACCTCGGTATCGCTGTGGGTCTTGAAGCAATGCCCGAACTTTTCCAACTCGGCGCGCAACTCGCGGAAATTGTAAATCTCGCCGTTGAACACGACGATCACATCACCGGCCTCGTTGGCGATGGGTTGTTGCCCGGTGGCAACATCAATGATCGCCAAACGGCGCATGGCAAGCCCCACATTCCCTTCAACGTAATAACCGGCGTCATCCGGCCCACGGTGACGCAAAGTTGCATTCATGCGCTCCAGCAGTACCCGGTCCACAGGGCGCGCCCGGTCTCTCGCAAGATAGCCGCAGATGCCGCACATGATTTGGCCTATCAGGCAGCGTGTGCCGCTATCCGTTCAAACATCTGGAGGTACGCCTCGGCAGCCGCTGCCCACGAGAAATTTGCGGCGCGCACGCGGGAAGCCGCACCCATGCTGCGTGCCAGGTCACGCTCGGTTGCCAGCCGCCGCAAGTGCGCCGTCAAGGTTTCCACATCCGCCCAATCGAATATCAGTCCATTCACGCCCGCCTCAACCAACTCAACGGTGCCGCCCGTCCGCGTCACCACCACGGGCAACCCCGCCGCCATCGCTTCCAGCGTGGCAACACTCATGCCCTCGTTGTAGGAAGGCAACACAAAAACGTGAGCCGCAGCATAGCGCGCCGCAATTTCCTCGCGCGGCACATAACCGGCGAACCGGATGCGTTCGGCCACGTTGAGCTTGCGCGCCAGCGCCTCGTAATCCGCGCGCGCATCGCCCGTGCCCACCAGATCGAGCGACACGTCAACGCCAGCCTCGGTCAGCCGCTGGACGGCCTCGATCAGGTCACGCTGTCCCTTGCGCTCGATCAGCCGCGCCACGCACAGCAAGCGCAATGGGCCGGTGTCGGAAAGCGGCTCGCCGGGATAAAAGGCCGATAACTCGACGCCGTTTGGCACCAGCGCCGTCCTCACCCGTGGATCCACCGTCAGAATCATGTTGGCTTCGCCCTGGCACTTGGCGACGACGACCTCGGCGCCGTGCCAAATCGCCTGAATGACGGGCTTGAGGATGGGGTACAACGGGCCATAGCGCCGCTCAAAGCCGGGAATGTCCGGGCCGCACACTCGGACAAGATACCGCAGCCCCGTCAATCCACGCAAGGCCAACGCCACGCCGCCCGCCGGGACCGCGCTCCAGGCAAAACAAAAATCATAGCCGCGCGCGCGCTGCCGACGCCGGGCCAACGCTAAAGCGCGCGCGGCATACGTCAACAGCTCGCGATTCGACGAATGATGGATATTCCGGTTATGGACCGGCACTTTGAAAATGCGAATACGCTCGGCAAACTGCTCTTGCTCACACTGCGCGCCCAGCGCCGAAGTGACCAGATCAATTTCCAAGGCGGGGACGCGCGCCCAGCGCTGCAACAGCGCCAGGTTGACGGTGCCCGTGCCGCCGCCCAACGGCGGGAACTCGTTGTTCAGCATCAACAGCCGCATCACGACCGCGCTCCCATCACCCGCCGGACCACATACATCGGACGGCGCTTGACCTCTTCAAAGATGCGGCCCACGTATTCGCCGATCACGCCGATCGTGATCAGTTGAACGCCCGCCAGGAAAAAGATCGCCACGACGGTGGTGGCAAAGCCCGGCGGATTGAGACCCATAGTCAATTTCTGAATCGTATAGCCAATCGCCAACAGGATCGAAACGAACGACACGCCAAAACCCAGCAGCGTGATCGTCCGCAACGGAACATAGCTGAACGACACCAGACCATCCAGCGCCAGATAGATCAAATGGGTGAAAGTGTATTTGGGCCGTCCGGTGTAGCGCGCGTGCCGCTCATAGGTCAGTCCCACCTGATCCAATCCGATCCAACTGCGGATGCCGCGCACAAAGCGGTTGCGTTCCGGCATACTGACTAGAATATCCACGACCTGCCGATCCATGATGCAAAAATCGCCCGAGTCCAACGGGATTTGGATATTCGCAATGCGCCGCAACAGCCGGTAAAAGATGGCATACGCGGCGCGCTTGGGCCAGCCCTCTTTGCGCCGTTCGCGGATGGCATACACAACAGCGTGGCCCTCGCGCCACTTGGCGATAAATTGAGGCAACACTTCGGGCGGGTCTTGCAAATCGGCATCCATGATGATGACGGCCCGGCCGCGCGCATAGTCCAGCCCGGCGCTGATCGCCACCTGATGCCCAAAGTTGCGCGCCAGTTCGATCACGAGCACGCGCGGGTCCTGCTCGGCCAAGGCCTGCAACACCTCGCCGCTCTTGTCGCGGCTGCCGTCGTTGACAAAAATGATTTCGTACTCTGGCTCGGCCTGGGCCAAGACAGACGTCAGGCGAGAATGCAACGCGAGCAAGTTGTTCTCTTCTTCATAGACGGGGACCACCACCGAGACCACTGGCTGCGGCAACGGACTGGCCGGCTCTGGCCCGGCCAGGCAGGCCGCCAACGCGCGACAAAAGACAAGCGCGGCCTCGGCGTCCGTCGTCGGAATCGCGCCCCGTCCCGGCGGCTCGGTCCGCCAGGCGACACCGGATGTGTTACCCATCACAACCTCGATCGAGCGGTCAGCCGCCACAGGCCCAACACGCCCCACACCAAGACGACGACATAGATCATTGCCTGGGCCACCAGGACATAGGCCAGCGCCTCGCTTTGCGAAAAGCCAAATGGCTCCAGCACCGCCACCGCGACGAACTGGTAGATGCCCACATAGCCCGGTGTAGACGGCGCGGCGCTGGCCAGGCCCAACGCCGCCAGCAACAGCAGCGCCTGGGGCAAGGCCAGAGACAGATTCAGAGCTTGCGCTATCACCATGCTCCCCAACGCATCCGCCAACCAGATCACGCTGGTCAGGCCGGCAAAGCTCAACGCTCGGCCCGGATGCTGCAAGGCGCGCAGCCCGACAAGGAACTGGGCCACCATACCCACCAGCTTTACGCGCAGCGTCTCTGGCACAGGCAGCCGACGCGCAATTTTCTCAATCACCCCTTCCAGGCGCGGCAGCACAAACAAGCCCGCCAACCCCACCAGCGATACGGCACTCATCACCTGAACGGCCTTGAGCAACTCGGCCGGCAACCCTTGCAAGGCGGACAGCGCCGCCAGGCTGATAAGGACCAGCGCCACCACGTCCATCATCCGTTCCGTGAGCGCCGTCGCCAGCACAAAACTCTTGCTGAGGTCCGCCGCCTGCCCAATCAACACGGTCCGGATCACCTCGCCCGCCCGCGCCGGCAAAAAGTTATTGCCCAGGTAGCCCGCCATCGTCGCCCAAAAAACGGTCACGGGCGGGAGGCTCTTTTCGGCGCTCAACAATACACGCCAGCGCAGACTGCGAATAAACGACGCGGCCGTAACCAGGCACAGTGCAAGTGCCAGATATTCGACCCGCGCGCCCTGCACGGTGCGCACAATCTCGCGCCAGTCCACACCCCGAAAGGCCAGGTAAAGCAAGACCGCCGCCAGAATCAGCGCCGCCGCCAGCGACCAGCCCGGTCGGCGTTTTTGCTCATAAAGTTGACGTATCAGGGTTGGGGCCTCTCTCTGCCAATCGTCGGCGCTCTGGCGCGCATCGCCTGCGCCAGTTCAATCAGAAGCAAAACGAACACGACGGTTCGCAACGGAATGGTGAGATAGAGCCACTGGTTCATGCCCCGGCTCAAAAACACGGGCCACTCGGCCAGGTTGATGAAACTCAAAATCAGAATATAGAGCAGCGCCCGCCGCAGCGGCAGCGCGATCAAGACAAACGGGATCAACATCACCAGCCATTGTGGACTCCACCCCTTGCTCCACAAAAAGAATACCAGGCATGTCGCGGCGGTGAACGAAAAGAACTTGTCTATGGACGCTTGCGCCGCCAACAAAGGCGGGCCGACCTTTGTCCATATCCAAAAGTACAACACGCCAAAGACAACCCACACAACGCCGGGCGGAATACGCGGCGGGTTGCCTTGCGGCGCAATAGCCACCGCCGGGTCTATGTGCTCCGACGCCGCGCCAAAGATGCCCGTGCCCAGGTTGCCATCCACCAACGCCCACACCGTCATCCACGAAGTTTTGGCCGTTTGCGCGCGCAGCGACGCGACAGCATACGTGGGACTGGCGACGAGAAACGGCACAAGCGTAACGACACACACTGCCGTGACAACCAGGGTGCAGATGACCGCCTGAGACGCACTCCGCCGAAAGCGCCAGACGACCGGCAGCAGCAACACCGGGAAATACTTGACCATCGCGCCGACACCCATCCACACCGCCGAGCGGTTCGCGCGCCCGCGCAAGAAATCATCGGCGGCCCACAAAAAGAAAAAAGTCGAAATCACGTCATGGTTGTGCCACATCACGAACGCGGGCGCGAACAGCAGCGCATACACCCACGCCAGCTTGACCGATTCCTCGTGCGGGCGGACGTGACCGGCCAATCGAAAAACCATCACCACGTTGCCCGCCTCGAACGACAGCATTACCAACCCTAGCAGCGTGGCAAAGGCAAAGTAACGGTCGCCGGTCAAAGCATAGAGGCCCTGGCAGAGATACGCAAACAGCGGCGGATACTCGACCCAGTAACCGAGGAACGGCAAACGGCCCTGCTTCGCCAACTGCGCCAGGTTGAAATAGTACGGATAGTCGCCATAGAGCATCAAGCTGTCGGGCGGATAGGCCATCAGCCACATCAGGCGGAAGGCGACGAACAACGCCACCACCAGCGCAAGGTCACGGTGCTTGTCTAGCGGGAGGTAAAGCCGCTTCATCACCTGGCCTTCTCCCGTACCCAAACCGCCGCCTGGTCGTCGCTGTAGGCCAACCGCCATTCCGGCTGCGTCGCCAACATCGTCGCCAACCAGCTATCGCGCTCAATCAACGCCAGGCGCACACCATACCGATCGAGCACGTCCTGCCAGCCGGAGCGGACAAACATCACCTGCACATACTGCGGCAAAAACTCGTCATACACATCGGTGCGTCCATCCACAAACACCGGCTCCTCCGGCAGCGCCCAGACCAGGTACCCACCCCAATTATAGCTGTTATACATCGGCCCGGCCACAGGCGGCGAAGCCTGTCGCAGCCACTCGACGGCGCGAACAGGGACGGCCTCTCGGCGCGCTTTTTCCAGCGACTGTGGCGCAAGCGCCGCGCCGCACTTGAGCAAGGCCGCCGCCACCACCAACGCCACGATCAGCCAATTCAGCGCACCCGACAGCGCCGGATTCAACTCTTGCCGAGCCGGGGCGGGCAGCTTTATCCGCGCGGACACCGATTCGAGGATGGGCCGCGCCTGGCGAGAGAGCACCGGCGCAATAACCAGCGCCAGCGGCGCAATGTTACGTCGGGCCAGGAACGCGCTGTACCCAAATACCACCACCGAAACCAAGTCACTCCAATCCCAGCGCCGCCCAGAGAACCCCACGGCAGCCAACAGCGCAAACAACAGCCACAAGATAGGCTGTTCATAAAGGTTGTGAAAGTCCGGCGAGGCCCACTCTTGGATAAACCCTTGCAGTGTGCGGATGCCCACCGTGCGGAACGGCAGTATCCATGTCCCAAATGTGTACGGGTTGACTAGCAAGGCCAGCCCGCACAAGCCGCCTACGCCCATCAGCACGCCGATCTGTCGCCAGGACAAAACCTCCGCCGCCGCGTGACCGGTGATGCGATTGAGCGATTCGCCGGCAATGACCGAGCCAATCAGCATCAACCCGAGCGCGTACCCTCCATGCACATTGGCCCACAACACAAACAAGGGTATCAACACCCACAGCCGGTTGACCTGCCGCCACTTCCACAGGTACACAATGTAACCCGTCACCGCCAGCAGCGCGAACGAGAGCATCTGCGGGCGCGGCGACCAGATCACGCTTGATGCCGTCGCCGCAAGTAGGATGACGAATGCGCGCAGAAATGGCTCGCCCTCCATCTGGGGATACACAAACGCGAACGCAATGATGACCAACGCCGCTACGAGCACCGCCAGCAGCACATCACCGCCCAGCAATCGCGCCTGATACAGGCCCACCTGCGCCAGCCAATATACATCTACCCACGGCTTGCCGCGCACCGTGAATGAAAACTCGTCGGCGTAGGGGATGTGCCCCGTCGTGACGATGGCTCGCCCCGCGCCCAAATGCCACCACATATCCGTGTCTGCCGGCGTGCGGACGGCCATCGCAAACAGCGCGATGAACAGAATCACCACCACCAAGCGTTGAATATTCAACCGCAAGATTGTCTTGTCTGGCTGCGCGTGTCTCGATTTCCACATCGCTTCCATCCCCAACCGCCGGTTGCTCACTCACTCTCCGCGCCAACGATGGCCGTTTGTCTCTCCTCCACCAGAAAGGCAAAGGAGAAAATGCTCACGATGACGGCCAGATAGTTAGCCTGGAAAATGCGGGAGAAATACCCCAGCACCAACTGCAACGTTGCAAACCCCAACCAGACGACCCTCATCTCATTGTGCCGCCATTGATAAACCAGGAACAGACCTAGCACAGGCACGCCCACGATCAATTGGGGAATCCAAAAGGGCACATAGTCGTTCTCAGTGCCGACCACTCCCAACACTCGCAGCAACATGCCAAATCCCATTCCCCACAAGGGATAACTGTGAGCCGTCTGTCCGGTGAGGTAGAACACCGTGTCCTCTACAAAAGCGCGCGCGTCCCAAATCAGAAAAGGCCCTATGATGAGGGCTATGGTCAAATACAAGGGCCAGGCCTGAAATGCCAACTGCCGCAGCGAACGGAATGAAAGGTCACCCCGCACCAGGTAGAGTGCATAAAAGGGCAGGATGAACCAAATCGTCTGCTTGCTGGCGCAGCCCAACCCCATCACGACCATGGACAATGTCCGCCGGTTTCGCGCAGCCAGATACAGGCTCAACAGGACAAGGCAAAGACCGACAATATCGTTTCGCCCTTCAGCCGTAAAGTCCAACAAGGGCAGATTCAGCCCCAAGGCAATGACCAGTGCCAGCCGCCGCTCGTCTCGCACGGCCATGCCAACGCAGAGCAAAAGGCTCAAGAGCAGCATCGCGACATACAAGACGCGTCCATCATACCACCCTCCCCCCTGCCAGATGAGATCGGCGAATGGCACGTGCACAAGAAAAGTGAACGGCAGATAGGCCAGGTGATACAGCGCTGGACTGGGAGAACGGGGGAAAGGCGCTTTTTCCAGTGGGGTCCCAAAATAGTTTTCGGTGTAAGGATTTTTGCCCTGCAGCAGCATCCGCACTGCTTCTTCGGTCTGGATCAGACCGTCATGGGCGCAGAGGTACGCGCCCTTCGCCTGCCGGCAGGCTATCTGTTCCGCTGCCGGCACCAGCAACAGGAGCGACACGGTTATAAAGATCACTAGCAGCTTGAGACGAAAAACCATCGAGCGCCAGCTTGCCCAATGCCGCCCGGCGGCATCCAGGGCCAGATACATCATAAAGAGAATCACCAACCCGCCTAGCCCTATTGTCGTCGAGAAAGGTGTATGCACCAACATGTAGCCGGAGATGGCGACCAGAAAGAACCAGGCATCTAGAGAAAGCCCTCCAGCGTTCAGGTCTTGTGTCACGTTACTCTCGCCCACTTTGGAAGCAGACGCGCCTGCTTTTAGAGTGTCCATCACACCCTCATTTGCGTCTATGGATGATGCCGCTAAACAGCACGGCGACGGATCACCCATCCCGTCAGCGACATGAACAGGCCCACCCCCAACCATCTCGGCCGGTAGCGAAACTCGATTCGATGCGTTCCCTGCGGCACGCATACGGCCCGCAGTGCGTAATCGGCGCGCAGAATCTGGGCAGGAGCATCATCTACCGTTGCCTCCCAGCCCGGATAGTAGAGATCATTCAAAACGACCAGGCGGCTGGCCGCCAAATCGGCCTCCAGGCGAACATCGTCTGGCTCATCATCCTGCATGACGACCGTATCCAGAGATGTGGCCGGCAAGTCATCCAATGCGCAGCGGGGTGGCGCGGTCAGCAGGACATGCAGGCGAGGATTGAACTGCGGGTCACGCAGCCGCCCGAGTGGGTCTTGAGTCAATTCGTATTGTCCCACCGCAAACGCGCGCGGCATGGCCGTCGAGCGCTCGTAAATAAACAAGTCGTCGGCCTGGACGATCAACTGGCTTGATTCCAGAGAGGGCAACCTGGTTTCATTCACCACGTACCTGACCGACAACATGTCCAGCACCGGCGCGGCAAGCTCACGGCTCAAGTGCGCGATGTCTTCTGCCCAGGCTATCATCAACGGATCATACCCGCCCACCTGGTAAAAGCCCAACGACAGGCTCTGCTGGTGATCCAGCTTGCTGGCTGTCAGCAAGCGATACGAGTCTCGCCGGCCTGGCAACGCCGAATCAATGACCTGCCAGCGTGGCTCAGGCGCAAACGATCTGGCGCTGACAAACCGCCCGCCTTGAGACACCAGATCGAACGCTACCAGCATCATCACCAGGCTGCCAAGAAGGCGAGGCGACGAACGGCGAAATATCCAGATGGTCAGACATGCCAGACCCGTTATAAAACACCAACGGACAACGTCAAAGGCAACCAGCGGCGAGGTGCGTGGATCAGAAAGCAATCCTTCGCGCCAGGCCATCACCCCGATCGCGACCAATCCCGCGCCCAGGCCAAGCAGCATCACCCTTACTGAAGACAACGCGGAGCGGAGCAGGCTATCCATTCCCTGGCCGGCCAAGATAGAAACGGCTAACAAATATACAATCGCAAACCTGGCGGGGACCCGCATCAATCCCAACGCCGGCACCAGACGATACAGAAGCCTGTACAGTCCGCCTTGATCTCCCAAGGCGACGATCAAAGCAACGACAGCCAACGCCAGCCATCGCCATGCTCGCCGGGGCATTTGAGTCAGAGCGACGATACCGAGCAAAACAGATAACGCGCCGATAAAGAGATTATATTCCCAGAACCCCATCACCGTCAGTAGATCAGGCGCGACGATGGACAAAAAACTTGCGCTCACCAACGGAAAACTGGACGCAAATTCATAAGTGACGCCCGCCTTGCGCGACGAATACCAGAGCAGCTCGCCCAGGGGAATCAGTTGCACAGCCACTAACAAGATCGCCAGCCCGCCGGCCAGCAACAGGCCCGCCACGGAGCGCCTGCGCTTTTCGGCAGGTTGGCGAAGCGCACACCCCAGGCAGGCGCAAGCTGTAAATCCACCCACGAGCGCGAATAATGGCGGAGAACCCGCCAGGAAAGCCAGAGCGAAGACAATGGAAGCGACCGCGACCGATCTCGACGAGGCCGAGTAACAGACTTGGAATCCCGCATACAACATCCATGGGAACCACGCCTCAACGGCGGCCAGGCTATAGTGTCCTCCGTAAAAGCGCAACACCAAAAAGGATGAAAAGGCGTAAGTGAAACCCGCGATGGTCCGTCCCCACCGGCTGATGTGAAAATATCCAGCCCAGGCATACATACCCACAGCCGCCAGGGCAATATGAAACGCCGCGCCCCACCCCAGTGCAACGCTTGGCGAAATCAGAAGGAACAACCCATTCGGCGGATAAGCCAGTCCCACTTGTGGATTTGCGAAAAAGGGAGCGCCCAAGAAACTATGAGGATTCCAAAACGGCAGGCTGCCCGAACGCATTCTAACAGCCCACCAACTCCATAACGGCTCAAAATAGTACCACAGGTCGAATCCGAACAACCCCTGTCCAGGCGGAGGGAACAGAACGTTCCAGAACAAAACGCCGGTCGAAGCGACCAGCACGGCCGGCCCGGCTAGAATCAAAAGCCGCTGTCGAAGCGTGGAGTTAGATCGAACCTCGTTGCATTTCTCGATCACGATCAATATCCTTGAACAGAAAAAGCCGGCTTGCGCGCAAGCTCATAGAAAACTCGATACGGCCCCACGATCTCTTCCGAGAAAGTGATGCCCATGCTAGAAAACCGCTCGCGCAGCACCTTGTCCAGTTCGGGCTGGTTGACGGTGACATAGACCACACGCTCGGCGCGCGCCACCGCCTCGGTATACTGGGGATACCGGTTATCCGAAGCGGCCACCCTTAAATTCTCGCGATAGGGCAAGAGGGGCGCCAGGATAATTTCCTCGCCAGACTCGAAGGCCAATCGGAACGACACCCAGTAGTTGGCGTATCCACGTTGCCCGCCGTGCGCGAGCAGGAAATCTACCAGGGCTTTATCGGCGCTGTTATCAAACCGAGTGGCCGGGCCGAATTGCGGCGTGATTTTATCGGGGCTGGTGGCCGCCACCCCGGCGCCCCACAAATTGAACGCGACGATTGCGACAAGCGCGCTCGTCGCCAACCACGGGCGAAACGTGCGCATGGCCTCTAGCAGCATGGCCGTGAAAATGACCAGCGGCGCCGCCAACGGCAAAAGGTAGCGTCCCGTCGCATCCAATCCAAATCGGGAAATGACAAAGACCACCACAAAAACGGCCACCATCAGGAGCAGGAGTGTCCGGCCGGCCGTTCGATGCTCCACCCGACTGGGCCGCGCCGCGTAAACGGCCACCGCCAGGTAAAATACAAGCGCCGGAAACACAACAGGCAGCGGCAAATAGTCAGGTCGCCACGGAAATCTCAGCCCACACAACGCAGGCAGACCCAACAAGACCAGCCCTACCGCCCGATCCACGAGCGATGTGCCCGGCCCCGGCGCGGATGGACTCGTCAGCGCGTACAATGCAGCATGCTGATGGGAGAGGTCGTACAGCCACCACGGGCTGCTCGCGGCCACGAAGGCAATCGCCGCGACGACGACTCCGCGCCACGCCCGCCATCGCCGGTAGGCTCCGGCGCGCAATCGCCAGGCCAACAAAATCGCCGCCGGGAGCAGGTACACCGCCGCCTGACCCAGCACCCAGAAGGCCAACCCACCCACCAGCCCCAACGCCATCCATGCCACGAGCCGTTCGCGCGATGGGTACAACGCGCAATCGCCGGCGAGCTTGAGCGCAAGCGCCAAGGCTGCCGTGCCCAGCAGCAGCGTCTCGCCATACCCGCCCAGTGAAACGGTCGTGTACAGCGTGACCATCACCGGCGGCAGCGCCAGGAGCAGTGCGGCAGCACGCGCGCCCCACTCGCTCAACCCGGACTGGCGTGCGAGCAAGTAGGTCATCACCAACGTTCCAGCAAAAAGCGCCGCCTGCGTCACGCGGATGGCCGTGACGCTTTCGCCCAACACGGCAAACGCCCCGGCGACCAACCAGGCATCGAGGCTGCCCATATAGGCCTGGCCATAAAAAAACACCGGCCGCTCGCCTTGCAAGATGTGCCGGGCCATCAGCCCGACCACGGCCTCGTCACCGTTGAACGGAACCGCATCAGCAGCCAGGAGCGCGACTTTGAGCGCCACGCCCAGCGCGACGATAGCGACTAGAGGCAGAAATCGGCGCAGGTCTCGCATAAGCTGCCTTACAAAAGCCCTCGCCGCGCCAGCCGCAAGCGTGCATCTCGCAAGGTAGCGCGTATGCGGTTGAGGAAAAGGTCAGGGTCAGCCAGCATGGCGCGCGGGCGCAACGTTGGCGCAAGAGTGGCCCACACTAATAGCGGGAAGACCAACGCCACCATCTTGATGGGGATGATCGGCATACCCGCTACGACAATCATCCACTGGCTGGCGAGCCATAACGCCAACTGACGATAGCCGCGCGTCCGGCCCAAGGCGGGCAGCAAAATGTAGTAATGGTAAGGCATCAGGAATGGCGAGACAAACGATCCAGCCGCCATCAGGCGCAAGGGGTCGCGCGTGGTGAATAACAGCAAGACCAGACCCATGACGCCTATAACAGGATGAAGCGTGCTCCAACCCATGGAGGTAGGATGCGGAACCCGGTAACCCAAAGTCTGGCTGAGAAGTGAGACAGGCCATATTCCCCACATCACCAGCGAGATCACCAACATAATCGTCATCCACACACAATCACGTCGAGAGCCTAGCCCTGCCCATAATCCCAAGTGCGGCTTGGCAAATAGCAGCGGAATGCCGACCGGCAAAATCGCAAGACCAAGCAGCACCATGACCTCGATCTGCCCCAACCACAAAATCATCCAGGGAATTGGGTTGAACAACGCAAACAGCAGCGCTAGAATAGCCGGCGCATAACTTGCCGGGAAGGTGTGGCGCGCATAGCGGTAGCTGAGCACGGCTACACTCGACAGGGTAAGACCGTTCATCACGGCCAATCCAATGCGTGGAGGCAAGCTGGTCAGCGGGCGCAGGATCAGCGTAACCCAGGGTGGGTATTGATAGTCGAAAGTCTGACGCACAAAGCCGACCATCCAGTCATGTCCCAGCAAAGGGGCGTTATAGACCAGCAGCGCGCAGATTCCCCCGCCGACAAGCATTGTGATCAATGCCAACCAATCGGGCGTTGGAGGAAGCGATTTGTCATCCCGTAATTTCATAGACTGTCTCATCGAATGGCTCACTGAGCAACATCAGTCAGCGCCCTATAGAGTTTTGCCAAAGCAGCTTGACATTTCATCGCCAGATTCGAGAATTTCGGGCCATACAGTGTTAGGCGATTTAGATAAAACCCTCTAGTTGCTATCTAGCGACTCTCCCTCTATAATTGAATCATGCGCAAAGTCAACTGGCGCCGTCTGGTCAACCCGCTCGGCGTATCCACACCCGAACGATGGCTCGTCGTCATACTCGTGGCACTGGCCTGTGCAGCCCGTCTCGTCCCCGGCCCGCGCATGATTGACGACGCCTTCATCACCTTCCGCTATGCCCGCAACATTGTCCATGGGGTGGGCTTTGTCTACAATGCCGGCGAGCGTGTGCTGGGCACCACCACTCCGCTCTATACGCTGTGGATGGCCGTGCTTTCGCTTGTCGCCCGCACCGAAGACTATTCCATCCTCGCGCTCGTCACCAACGCGCTGGCCGATGCGGTCAGCACGTATCTACTTTATCACCTGGGCAAGCGGTTGAGCAATAGCCCATTGGTAGGGCTGGCCGCCGCGCTGCTGTGGGCTATCGCGCCGATGAGCGTGGCGTTTGCCATCGGCGGGATGGAAACCTCGGTCTTTATCTTGTTGATGCTCGCCACGTTCACGGCCCATCTGGAGCGCCGTTCTTACCTCACCGCCACACTCGCCGCCCTATCATTCCTCACCCGGCCTGATGCCGTGCTGATTGTGGCGCTTGTGTTCGGCCAACTGCTCTGGGAAAATATCAAATTACAAATATCAAATATCAAATCTCAAGGGGGGCGTTTGAGATTTGATATTTTGTATTTGATATTTGTCTTTCTGCTCACCATCGCGCCGTGGATCATTTTCGCCACAGCGTACTTTGGCAGCCCGATCCCCCAGAGCGTATCCGCCAAAAGCCTCGCCTATCATGTGTCGCCCGAAGCGGGGCTGGGGCGATTGATCCAGCACTTTAGCGTGCCATTTTTCGAAAGCGACGTGCTCGACCTGGGCGGCTTGATCCGGCTTGTCATTTACCTGACGTTATACCTCGCTGCCACGCTCACAGCCTTCCGGCGCGACTCGCGCAGCTTGCCACTCCTGGCTTATCCACCCTTGTACGCGGCCGCGTTTGCCGTGGGCAATCCCCTCATCTTCCGCTGGTACCTTGCCCCGCCGCTGCCGGCATACATGTTGGGCATACTCCTCGGCGTGCATCAAATTTCAAATATCAAATACCCCATGCCAAATCTTGAAGAGCACATCGCGAACTTGCATTTGAAATTTGAAATTCGGTATTTGATATTTGGACTCGTTGCGGCGATCTATCTGGCAACATCCCTCCACGCCTGGACGCTTCACCCCGATCACGGCCCGGATCGGCCTGCGCCGAAAATGGCCTTCATCCAATTGGAGCTATTGTATCATAAAGTCGCCGCAGACCTCAAACCGCAGGTCACTCCAGACAGCGTCATCGCCGCCGGCGACATTGGCGCGTTGGGCTACGACACGGGCGCGCACATCCTCGACACACTCGGCTTGATTAGTCCGCAGACGTTGCGCTACTACCCGCTCGATCCGAGCCTATACGTCATCAACTATGCCATGTCTCCCCGACTGATCAGCGACCAGAAACCCGACTGGCTCGTCGCCCCCGAAGTTTACCTGCGCAAAGGAGTGTTGCCGGATACGCAGTTCCAGGCGCAATACCAACTCTTTGAAAAAATCCCCTCGGACATCTATGGCAGCGATGGGCTGCTGGTGTTCCGTCGCCAGTAGGGGCAACCCTTGTAGTTGCCCAACGCGCGGGCAGGCACTAGACCTGCCCCTTTTCTTTCCGCGCATAAACCGTGAACAGATCGCCCAGGTTAATCGGGACCGTGGCATGACGCAGGCGCGTCGCGTTCAGTATCCAATCCACCGGCCGACCGGCTTGCCCAAACAGCGCCGTGAAGCGCGTCCCCAAGTAACCCAACGTCTGGAAGCGGCCATGCGGGCCAGAGCGAATCACCTGAAAGCCCGCCTTGCGGAGCATCGCCGCCATCGTGCGTTGGGAAAAGTAATAGATGTGCATCTCCATCAGCCACGGCCAGCGCGGTCCCATCACGCGCGCGAACAGGCTGTCAATATCCATCGTGTGGATCACAACCAAGCCGCCCGGCTTGAGGACGCGGTGCGCACGGCGGATTTCGGCCATCGGATCGGACAGGTGCTCGATCACATCCCACAGCGTCACCACGTCGAACGATGCTTCGGGCAGATTCGCCGCCGAGAGTGTGCCGTGGATGACATTCAGCCCAAGCTTTTTCGCCTGCTCCGCTGCCCACTGCGAAGGCTCGATGCCCCACGCCTCCCAGCCGTGCTTGGCCGCGATTTCCAAGAACACGCCGATGTAGCAACCTACGTCCAGCAGTTTGCGTCCGTGTGCCTGCCCGGTGATTTTTTCCAGCGGGTGCAGGTGTTGCTCGAACGTCAGCACGCGGCCTTCGCGCTCTTGCAGATACAGTGGGTCTTCTACGGCCTCGTAGCTGTTTATCAACTCCGAGTCGTCCCAGCGCGGGTTCGAATAGATCAGCCCGCAGTTGAGGCACTGCACGATGGCGTGATGCCGACCGTAGCCGGAGCTGGTGCAACGGAACGCTTCCAAGTTTTGTGGCTGCTTGGGATTGGAGATCGTATTGGGAAAAACGAGTCGCGTTTGGTTGGAACCACAGAGATTGCAGGAGACGTATTCCATCAGCAGGGACACCTGAGTGTTGAATAGCTGCGATTATACTCGCCCCACGTCAAAATGTCGAACGATGAATCGGGGGCCAAAGGCCGGAGGTCGGAGAGGCGACTCTGGCGCGTCTCTGACCTCTGACCTCATGCTCCAATTGTGATATAATCGGCTCAAAGGGAGACACATGACCGCACTGTTCCTGATCCGGCACGCGGCCAACGATTTTGTCAAGGAAGGCAAAATGGCAGGCTGGCTACCGGATGTTCACCTCAACGACGAGGGTCGCCAACAAGCCGAGCAAATGGCCGCGCGGATGGACAAGATAGTGCTGGATGCAATCTACTCCAGCCCGTTGGAGCGCGCGGTCGAAACGGCGGAATACCTGGCGCGCCCGCGCGGGTTAGAGATTCAGCGGCGCGAAAGCTTGGGCGAGATTCGCGTCGGCGCGTGGGAAGGGCAAAAGATCGAAGACTTGAACAAGACGGACGAGTGGCGAATGTTCCAGGTCTATCCCAGCGGCGCGCCCCTGCCCGGCGGCGAGAACGGGCGGCAGATGCAAATGCGGGCCGTGGGTGAGGTCGAATCCATCTGCGCCGCGCACCCGGAAGGATCAGTCGCCATCGTCAGCCATGCCGACACGGTCAAGGCCATTGTAGCGCACTACGCCGGCATCCACCTTGATCTTTTTCAGCGGCTCGTCGTTTCACCCGCTTCGGTGACGGTGTTGTGGCTGGGGCCATGGGGGCCGCGCGTGGTGCGCTTGAACGACGCGGGACCGCTGGGCGAACTCAAGCCGCCCAAGCCGCCCGAAAAATCAGACGGCCAGGAAAAGGACATTCAGAATGCCAAACCAAATCTTTGATTTGAACCCGATCACGCACATCACCGCAGGCGCGGTAGGTGAGCCGGGCCAGCGGACGTTCTACATCCAGGCGCGCCAGGGCAGCCGATTAGTGACGCTGCTGTGCGAAAAGCAGCAGGTGGCCGCGCTGGCGATGGGCGTAGAACAATTGCTTGAGCAACTGGCAGAAAAAGACCCGGAGCGCATCGGGCAATCCGATCAGATATTGGACCTTGACATGGAATTGGAAGAGCCACTGGAGCCGGACTTTCGTGTGGGGCAGATGGGGCTGGGCTACGACGAGGAGCGCGACTTGCTCGTGTTGGTAGCGCAGGAGCTTTTGCCGGAAGACGTGGACCCGGCCACCGCTTCGAGCGCGCGGTTCTGGGGCACAGCAGCGCAAATGCGGACGCTCGCCCGTCACGCGGCAGAGGTCGTCGCCTCCGGGCGGCCACTCTGCCCGCTGTGCGGCGAGCCGCTCGATCCCGAAGGCCACTTTTGCCCGCGCAAGAACGGACATGCCAAACCTATCGCAGAGTAAGAATTCTTTTTCCGCGAACCCTGGCACTGCTCGCCACGCCATGCCCTGGCCATAGGCCGGGTGGCGCGCAGGCGGGGGCAAGTGTCACGCGAATCTCCGTTAATCTGTCCTATCCACTAACATGTCGAACACTTGACAGAACGCTATTGACGTTTCATCCAGGCTGGATTCGTGCATTTGCCGACGCGCGGCAGACCGGAGGACTGTTCAAGATGTTAGCGGACACCACAGAATCTCCGTTAATCCTACCTTTTATTCGTGTTCATTGGCGTAATTCGCGGACAAAGTAATATGGATAACCTACAAGCCCCGCCCGATTCACCGGAAACGAGTCAGGGCGAAATCGAAACCCAAGCCATTAGCCTCGAGCGCGCGCTCAAGCTCCTCGCCGAAGGTGACATTGAACTCCACGGCCTGCTCCCGTGGAGCTCTAATTACACGTTCCTGATTGCCGTCGGCGACGAGGAGCTAAAGGCGACTGCAGTCTACAAACCCTGCCAGGGCGAGCGGCCCCTGTGGGACTTTCCCGAAGGGACGCTGGCGATGCGCGAGGTGGCTGCCTATGTCGTCAGCGAGGCGTTGGGCTGGGGGCTTGTCCCGCCCACCGTTCTGCGCGAAGGTCCGCATGGCGTCGGCATGGTCCAGCTCTACGTAGACGTGGATCACGAACAACACTATTTCACATTCGGGGATCGGCATGTGGAAGAAGCGCAGCGCATCGCGGTTTTTGACGCGCTCATCAACAACGCCGACCGCAAGGCCGGGCATGTGTTGGAAGATGCGCAAGGTCACATCTGGGCGATTGACCACGGTGTATGCTTCAGTCCCGAACCCAAGCTGCGCACCGTGATCTGGGACTTTGCCGGGCAGCCCATCCCGCCCGACATCTTGCAAGCCTTGCGTGACCTGCGCGAACAGATGACCAAACGCTCGCACCTCATCCGCGCATTGGGCCAATTGCTCGATCAAGATGAGATTGATGCGATGCGCCGCCGCCTTGACCGGCTCATCGCAAAAGCCAAATTCCCCCAGCCCGGCCCTGACCGCCACTATCCCTGGCCGCCGATCTAAAAGACCCTCAAGGTCTCCGAGACCTTGAGGGTCTAGTGTTTCACGCTCGCACGATCACAGGCGTTCCCACCGGCGCCCACTCAAAAAACCACCTCGCCTCGGGCGTAGGCAAGTTCACACAACCATGGCTCATCGGATGCCCGAAATTATGATGCCAGTACGTGCCGTGCAATCCATAGCCGGCGTGGAAATACATCGTGTAGGGCACGTTGGGCAAGTAATAGCCCGGCCCGGTCATCAACGTGGAAATATATTTGGTGTAGATGCGATACTGGCCCACCGGCGTGGGGTAGCGGGCAATGCCCGTGGAGGCCAGCGAGCTATGAACGACTTGGCCGTTCTCGTAAGCATAGACTTTTTGTTCGTGCAGCACGACGACGATTTCCTTCCCGACCCCACCCGGCGCCGGAGGTGGAACGCTCGGCCCCGGCTGCGGAACAGGCGTGCCTGACCGATTGGGAATCACCAGTCGTTGGCCGACATAGACGAGATAAGGATTTCTCAACCCATTGGCCCACGCCATCGCCTGGACGCTCACCCCGTAACGCAGACTGATGCGGTACAAATTCTCGCCGCGAGCGACGACGTGCGTCGTTGCGCCTTCCTGCACAGTGGGACCTTGCGGCGCGCTGGGCGCCGGTATGCTCGGCGCGACCGAACCGTCCATCGGGATCGCCGGGGGAATCACCAGCTTCTGCCCAACGTAAACCGCGTCCAGGTTCGGTAATCCATTGGCCAGCATAATGGCCGGAACACTCGCGCCATAGCGCGCGGCGATACTAAACAAATCCTCGCCCGACTCAACGACGTGCGTGATGGTTCCATCCTGCGCCAGTGCGAGACTCGCCGGCGCAAAAAGCAGCGCCATCACCCATCCCAACACCATCCACCGCTTGAAAGCCAATCGCCACATCCTTTCACCTCGGCAGCAAAAAGATGACCCGGAGTATATCATACAATCAGCGGGC
>Ga0315279_10001251_pt1 | contig 43037 bp, 53 predicted proteins | sample YL17G06_20_MG_FD_203694 | JGI IMG/M metagenome (GOLD analysis project Ga0315279, IMG submission 203694) | Sediment microbial communities from Yellowstone Lake, YNP, Wyoming, USA - YL17G06_20 | ecosystem: Environmental > Aquatic > Freshwater > Lake > Sediment | place: USA: Wyoming | collected...
AGGGGCACGATTTGGGGGCCATCATCACGAGCCTGAAAACGCACGGGTTCGTCGATGCGCCAGTGGTCGACGACCGCACGGGCCTCATCCTCAGCGGGCACGGGCGAGTAGAGGCCCTGCTGGCGATGCATAAGGCCGGCGAGAAGCCACCTGTAGGTGTCACCGTCAAGGCTGGCAAGTGGTGCATCCCCATCCAGCACGCCAGGACGCGCAACGACGGGCAAGCGGCCGCCCTGATGCTGGCGCTGAACCGGACCGTAGAGCTGGGGGGAAGCGACGATGAGAAGCTGGCCGCGCTACTCAAGGCGCTCCACGCCTCGGGCGACCTGCCGGGATCGGGCTACGACTCCGACGATCTGGACCAGCTTTTGAAGGACCTGGGCAAGGGGGACAAGGGGGAGGACGAGATACCGGAGCCACCCAAGAAGCCCATCACGAAGCCGGGGCAGATATGGCTACTGGGGGACCACCGGCTATTGTGCGGGGATTCGACGCAGGCGGAAGACGTGGGGAGGCTGATGGGCGGAGACAGGGCGGATGTCGTTTATGCAGACCCGCCCTACGGGATGGACCTCGATACGGATTTCTCGACGATGAGGGGAAGTCTTAAGAGCTCCCGCAAAAGGACGCAGGGCCACGCTTATCCGGCCGTCATCGGGGACGACGCTGCATTCGACCCGACGCCCATCTTCACACTATGGCCAAAGTGTTCGGAGGTAATCTTATGGGGTGCGGACTATTATGCTGCGAGATTACCCCGTGGCGGATCGTGGTTCGTCTGGGACAAGCGGCTCGAAGAATCAGCAGATAAGATGTTCGGATCATGCTTTGAACTATGCTGGAGCAAGGTTAGGCACAAGCGGGAAATCGCCCGCATTAAGTGGGCGGGTTTCTTCGGGACAGAGAAAGAGCCAGATGGCAAGCGATGCCACCCAACACAGAAGCCGGTCGCGCTCGCGCTATGGTTCCTCTCTCGGACGAAGGGCCAGCGCATAGTTGATCCCTATTGCGGCTCAGGCTCCACCCTCATCGCCGCCGAGCAGACGGAACGGCGTTGCTATGCCATTGAAATAGCGCCTGCCTACTGCGACGTTATCGTGGAACGCTGGGAGAAGTTCTCGGGCAGGAAGGTGCGCTTGCAGAAGCCCGTATAATAGGCCTATGGCAGCCAAGAAGCGCCGGAAGTCCATCCGGCCCAACGGGAGACCGAAGTGGACCCCAGAGAAAGCGTGCATCGAGAAGAACCTCACCATGCACGAGCTGGTCGAGAAGTGCGTTGTGGCGAGGGGACAGGGGATGCAGAGCTTCGAGGAACTGGCTGAACTGGAGCTCGGATGCAGCGTGGATGCGCTCAGGGCGTACATGGACCGGGAACCCTTTTCCGGGTTTACCAGTGCCATCACGCGCGCGAGGACTACCCGCGTCGCCTACGTGAAGGGGAAGATGTCCGCCATCATCAACAATGACGAGCACAGGTACCAAGGACAGATGGTGAAGTGGTTCCTGGAACACTTCGGCGGCGAGGAGTACAAGCCGGTGACGAGGCTGGAGGGCACACCGGACAAGCCTCTCTTCGTCGGCAAGCCTGCGCCCTCAGTCCAGAAGTTCCTGAAGGACCTTGCGAAGGCCCGGAAAGGCTGAGGCCGAACCCACACTCGAGGACGCGCTCGGCTCCGTCCTCGCCTTCGGGATCCGTTACCTTCCGCACCTCTACCGCCTGAAGCCCGCCCCCATGCACAGCGAGTGGGACGCGATCGCCATGAACCCCGAGATCACCAGGTCCAACATGCAGGCGCACCGCGAGTCGGCGAAGACCACCTTCTGGGCCATTACTCTCCCGCTCTACCGGATCGCCATCTGGGCGTGGATGAGGAGGGAGGGCAACCCGGACATCGACGAACATATCGCCCTGTTCTGCTGGGACATGACGGACGCGAAAGCACGGGTCCGGCAGATACGCCGGGAGATCGAGACGAACGTCAGGCTCCGCGAGGACTTCGGCATCAAGCCATCCCGCAACAAGCAGCGAGTCTGGGGAGACGCGCAGTTCATCGTGGACGGCGCCCGCGACGTCAAGAACGCGACGGTCTACGCTTCCGGAGTAGGAGGCACGACGCCAGGCACCCGGCTCACCTGCGCCATCCTCGACGATACGACACACCCCCTGCACGTCCAGTCCCGGATCCAGCGTGAGAAGCAGCTCCACCTGGTGGAGGAAGTGGTGGAGCCGTCCATGCTCGAGGGCGCCCCGATCTATGCCATCCACACAACCTTTCACAACGCGGACCTCCCGAACACACTGGCGAAGAGGCCGGACACGTGGCACTCTCAGAAGTGGCCGCTCATCATCGACGAGGAACAGAAGCGCGTGCAGTGGCCCGAAGCGTTCCCTTGGGAGCGCGTCGTGGACCTCAAGAAGAAGCCCCTCGTGTTCGCCCGGCAGTACCAGCTCCGGGAAGTGCTCATGGAAGAGCGGCTGCTACCCATGCCTGAAGACTGGGACATCCGCCGGCTGGAGATGAAGGCCGGCGTGTTCTTCATCGACGGCGAACGCGTCCGGACGGTCATCGGAGTGGATCCCGCCATGACCGAGTCAGAGCTGAACCGGGGTTCCCGGACAGCCATCGTGGTCGGGCTGGTCAAGCCGACGAAGCACGTATTCATCCCGTGGATCAGGGTCGGGCGCTGGGGACCGGACCGCGTTATGGACGAGATCGCCAAGGCCCATATCCAGTGGAAGGCCGAGCGGACGTGGATCGAGAAGCAGGCCTTCGGCGCCGCCTACCAGAAGATGCTCAACAGGCGCGGGATCCCGGCGCTGCCTAGCGACGCCGTCGGCGACAAGATGCGCCGCATAGTCGGCACGCTGAACCCGTACATGTCCACGCATATGGTCTACATCCTGTCGGCCTCCGACCAGGCCGACAACCAGGTCGCGGAGGGATGGGTTGAACTCCAGGACTTCCCCGGTGATACGATAGACATCGCGGACGCAATGGAACACCTGATTCGGAACGTGAACAGCGACCCGGTCTTCGCGGCGACGCCCCCGAAGAAGACGCTCATCTCCCACGTACTGCACCACACCGGCCAGCGCGCACGCTGGATCCCGAAGTACGACTGATGGCCTACTACCAGCAGGACTCGGTCGCGACACGCCTGGCGATGGACGGGAAGAAGCTCATGCGGGACCGCGTCGAGCTGCCGGCAGCGAAGCTGGCGACCGTGAGCTGGGACGCCATGAAGCGGGACCTCGCTGCCTACGCCCGCGGGGCATGGGACCAGCACGGGGCATCGGGCAGCGTCTACAACGCCGAGGCAGCACGTCGCAGGATACAGGCCAGGGCAGACAGTGAGCTGAGGACATACAAGGGCCACGTCATCCACGTGGTTGACCAGGCGATGAAGCAGGCGTATCGGCACCAGCTCCTCATCGACCACTGGATCCTCGACCAGGTGACGCCCCCGAACCATCGGGTCCGGCTGAAACGAAACCCGGACTCCTACCATGTGCACACTCGCCCGATGAGACGGATTGGCCTGAAGCCGGGACGAAAGGCCCGGGAAGTGTTCTACGAAGAGCCCCCGACCGAGACGCCGGCCAGTGACGGATCCCCGACTTACGCCACGCGCCTCGAGGGCTGGCTGAAGGCATGGTCGGCGTCGGCGTTCGGGGGATTTGCGCTGGCGGCTGCCTCCGGCTCTGACGCTGCCGGTGCCGAGGCGGTCATCGACCAGGCGAAGGCGGCCGGGCAGGACGTCGATACCGTCATGAACCGGCTCATCAAGACGCAGGTGCAGGTCTCGATCGCGGACGCGGACGACGACTTCCTGAAGGACTATGGCGACCTCCTCGAGAAGCGCATCTGGACCACGATGGACGACGAGCGCGTCTGCCCCATCTGCCGCGGACAGGAAGGGCTGACGCAGGAGGAAGCGTCCTACGACATCCCCGCGCATCCGCTCTGCCGGTGCTGGTGGCGAAGTCTTCCCCGGGACTTTGCCGACCTCGCCGGCGACCTGAAGGTACCGGGCATCAGCCCGCGTGCGATGGCATTCCGCGATCCGGAAACCGGTGAAACGTCAGGTGTCATCATCGTTTCCTTCGATGGATGGGCCAAGCAGTTGACAGACTGATATAATCTGGTCGTGGCACCCCGCAAGGAAGCTCGCGTTATCCGGAATGTAAACGGGAAGGTTTTCTCCGGCAGTGCCGCAGCGGAAGCCTCCAAGCCCATCTTCACTTCTCGCCCTGGCGACATGAAGGACTTCATCGAGTCGGGGTACGACCCCGACTCCGAGCCGGAGGCCAGGCAGAAGAAGATCTCCATCGAGGACTTGTACCGGAGGACGGCCATCCCGCGGTCAGTGATGGTGGGCAAGGAATCGAAGCCGACCCGGATCACCGGCCAGTTCGTCCTGCACGAAGGCGCAACGCGCCGGGTCGTCCAGGTCATGGGCTGGGACCAGGTCAGGAAGCTGACCGAGTCGACGGCGTACCAAGTCAGCAAGCTCCGCGAAGTCGCGGCCCCGCTCCATCCGCGGGCCATCATCAACCGCTTCCGGGAAACGAACGGCGCGCACTTCAAGGAGGAGTTCGGGACCGACTGGTTCTCGCTCGGGTCGCCGTCCGACGAGACGACCACTCCCGGCTCGACCGACGGCACATTCCATCCGCTCATGCTTGGGCCATTCAACCGCAACCTCTACCTCTACGACTTCCTCGACCAGGCATCGAAAGCGTTCGAGGCGTGGAACCACAACCCGCTCGCCAAGGCCATCGTCTCGATCATGTGCCACTTCATTTTGGCCGACGGGTTCAAGGTGAAGTTCCATAGTGCCCGGATGCAGGAAGAGTTCGACAAGTGGTGCGAAGGGGTGAACTGGAACGAGAAGTGGCGCCTGCTTGTGAAGGACGCGGAGATCGTCGGCGAGACGTTCCTCCACGACCCGGACGGGTTGTCCATGAAGATCTGGGACGCGACGACCGTCTGGGAGATCATGACCAACCCCCGCGACATCAACGACGTCTACTACGCCTACAGGCAGTTCCCGACGCAGTGGCAGATGCCGTTATCCGCGGACGGTGCGCCCCTGCCCGAGGGCGGCAAGGTCCAGGACTATGTCATCGAGCAGTTCCCGCCCGAGCAGTGGCTGCAGGTCAAGCTGAACGCGACGGTCGGAGAGAAGCGCGGACGGTCCACGCTGTTCCCGAACCTGACTTGGCTGAAGCGGTTCCGGGACTGGTTCAACGCCGTGGTTGTGAAGGCGCATATTAACAATGCCTTCGTGGTCTGGTGGCAGGTGAACGGCGGGGACGCCGACGTGCAAGCACTGAAGAACAACGCCGACTTTACGACCATGCCCCCACCCGGTTCGGCGTGGTTCACAAACATGCAGGTCACGCCCAATCTGCTCACGAACCAGGTCGGCCTGAGCGGGTCGGACAGAACGGGTGAGGCGCTCATGACTATCATCGCCACCTGCGCCGGCCTGCCGCCGGAATACCTGGGCGTCGCCGGGTCTGCCCCACGAGCCACGGGGATCAAGCGCGGGGAGCCTGCGATGAAGATGTTCGAGTCCCGGCAGCAGATCTGGCGGGAGGCTATCTCGTGGAAGGTCCGGCGCTGGATCGAGGCGGCCATACGCGAGGCGATCGTTCCCACCACTGAGCCACGCCCTGCGACCGTTCGTAGGATCATCCAGGAGATCCGGGCGAAGCGGTACCGGGGCGCGCTGAACGTACTCAAGGCGCTCATTATTGGCGGCGAACTGGAGGACAAGATCGACCAGGGGTTCGAGGTAATCATGCCGCAGGTGCAGCCAGAGGACCAAGCGGCCGCCATCAAGAACCTTGCCATCGGCCGATCGACGGGCGTCTACTCGCAGGAAACCTACGCCACGCGGTTCGCCGAGCTCAACGACGACAAGGACTACGACTACGACGCCGAGCGCGAGCGCATGGAGCACGAGGCCGAGATGGGCATATACCCGCCCTCGGCCGCTGGCGACACGATACCGGAGGAGCCGCCTCCCGATGAGGGCGGCGCCGCCACTGAGCCGGACGTCAAGCCCGGCAGCGCCCAGGACACGGCCGGGTACAAGGCCCGAGCCCAGGAAAAGCCCCCGAAGGCATGAGCGACAACAGCGTCGCTGTTTCCGATGTCAGGCTCGAGGATCGCCGGCGTGATCTCTTTGAAGGGCTCGATGATCTGCAGGGAATCTTCACGGGAGTCGCCGACTATCTCAGCCTCTGGGCCGACAGGTACGGGCTCCGGATGGACGACCTCAAGGCCACGCGTCCCGCCTTCAATAACCCGGTCATACTCAGCTTCAAGGTCCAGCGCCGGTCGGATGATGAGCCCGTGTCTCCCGTCCGGTACGACACGCGCCTCGCCGGCGCGAACGCGTTTCGGAACCGCTTCTGGAGACTGCGCCGGTACCTGGCACACTGCACATGGCTGAGGCGGACCATGCGCGAGGTCGACGACCTGGTCAGGGCGTGGCTGCACGATCATGGACTGAAGGCCTCGGACGTCGAGGCCGTCAGCCGCTGGGACGGCACTGGCCGGGTCATCATCAAGTTCATTCCGAAGGGCGCGGCTGCCAACTCGCGCCGGTACCAGACGCATCGCAAGTACGACGATCTGTGAGCCCTAACCGCGACATCAACCTGCTGGTCTCGGCCGACGAACTCTCCGTCATCACCCTCATCCGGCAGGGAGGGACCGATGCCGACTATGAGGTCGTTGTGCGGAACGGTAAGGTCATGAACGTGCGCGAGACGAAGATCCACAGGAAGCAGTTCACGCCAGAGACCGGGAGGCCCTTGCGCGAATGCCCAGGATGATGAGCCGGTACGAGCACCGCTATCTTCCCCCGGTCAAGGCCTCGATGCTTCGCTGCTTCAACTGCGACCACTGGTATGGGGGCCGGGAGCGTTGCGGAGTCATTGAGCCGAGCGAAGGTCCCGTCCACGGCTGCTCGTTCTGCCGGCGCTGGCACGGCCGCGAGATCCTGGAGACTGAATATCGGAGCGTGCCGCTCGGGTTGAAGCGCTATCCGGAACCGCCTGACATCGGGCCACTACTCAGGAGGAGCGACGTCGGGTTCGTCCTGAACGTCGACAAGCACTGGCCGCACTGTGCCACGTGCCGCTTCAACATCGACACTACGAGCTGCTCCCTCATGCGGAAGGACTACTGCGAACCCGGAGGGGTATGCTGCGACTGGAAGTCAAGAGCCGAGAAGTGGCTGTTAATCAAGCGAATCTGGAAGCGGCTGTTGACATTGTTCCGGAGGGCATGATAGCTCTATAGCCAGCGGGGCCCAGGCGGGACCCCGGCCCGACAACTGACCAGTTCAAGAACTAAGGCGCGTCGTGCTGCACAAGTCAGACGCTGAAGTGCAGGCGGCGCGCCTTTATTTTGTTCCAGGAGGTTCGCGTGAAGAAGCCGGCGGCTGAGGGGAAGATGAGCGACTGCATCGCCCGGTTCTCGGGAGACCCGAACGTCGACGACCCGGCCGCCCTCTGCGGCTGGATGCGGACCGAGGGGGTCGGGTACTTCTCCGAGGGCGCGACCGAGGAGGACATCCTCCAGGCAGTCGAGACCTACTCCAAGCGCGAGTCCATGCCCAGCGGCGCCCACGGCGCGCTCATGCGAGCGAAGGGCAAGATCAAGAACCTGGAATCCCTGCGCGAAGCCATCGTCGACCGAGTCGCGCGCACCATCGACTGCATAATCCTGGTGGAAGGCCCCGGGAACCTGCGGGACCGGAACTACTACGGCCCCGAAGCCATCTCCTCGGCCGCCCAGAGGATCAACGGGGCGAAGTCGTTCATCAACCACGAGACCGCGCGCGAGGCCGAGGAGATGCCCGAACGCGACGTGTGGGATCTCGCGGGCTACTGGTCGGACGGGCAGATCGTGGAGGTAGACGATGGCAGGAAGGCCGTCCGCGCGAAGCTCCACTGCGACCGGTCCCCCGCCGGCGACGAGGCGCTTGCCAAGGCGGAGGCCGCCATCGAATACGCCAGGCTCTTCCCCGGGCTGCATGAGGTATACGCCGGCCTGAGCGTCAACGGGGACGGGGACACGGAGCCCAGGGACATCATGGTCAACGGAACGGAATCGAAGTGGAACTACGTGAAGGACATAACGGAGCTGCCGAGCACGGACGTGGTGACGCGGCCGGCTCGTGAGGGTCAGTTCTTGAAGCTGGTCGAATCTATCAGGGGCAGCAACATCACTGAGGAGGTACGGGAAGCGATGAAAAAGGAAACCATAAAATCGCTCACCGAATCCGCCGAGGCGTTGGCGAAGGCAGCGAAGGGCGAGATCACCATCGAGGAGGCCGCGAAGATCGTCGCGGCTGAGTCGACCAAGGTGGCGGCCCTGAAGGCTGCTGAAGCCAAGGAGACCGAGACGGAGGACGAGAGCGAGGAGGAAGCGAAGGCGAGGAAGGCGAAGGCCGCCGAGCGCTGCGAGACCGAGGACGAGTCGGAGAAGGAGTCCGAGGGCGACGGCACCGGCGATAAGGTTCCTCCGGAGGACGAGGAGGACACTGAGGACGGTGGGACTTCCACGGTCAAGATCAAGCACGAGGAGACCAGGACCAAGAAGGAGTCCGCTGCTCTGAGGCAGGAGAACGCCGACCTGAAAAAGAAGCTGGCCGAGACCAACCGGAAGGCCGTCATCGGGACGACCCGGAAGGCGCTCGAAGAGGCCGGCATCGACGAGGCCGACGGTATCAAGGCCGAGGACCTGGCCGGGCTGGACAAGAACACCCGGAAGGTCGTCATCAGCCTCCTCAAGACCCGCGAGGCCGTATTCGGGGGCACCGCAGTCCGCGGCGCCAACGGCGGCTCGAACAGTGTAGGCGACCAGTTCGTCGCCGCGATGGGGAGGAGCTGACATGAGCAACAACTACCGGTACGAAGCACAGACCGAGCCCTGGAATCACCGGCTCGACCCGACCGGGGCGCACCCGATCGAGATGGGTGACCTGGTCATCTGGTCCGGCGCGTACATCGAGCGTCTGGTCTCAGGCCAGGCCGATGGTCCGCTGTTCGTCGGTGTAGCCGAGGGCGTGGGTCCGACCCCGACCTCGAACATCGACAACGCGACCAACCTGGTCCCGGCCATCAGGGTCAGGGAGAAGGGTATCTTCCGGTTCAAGACGACCGCAGGGGATGTCCTGAACCACGGCGATCCGTTGGTCGTTGGTGCAGACGCGCAGACGGTCCTCCTACAGACCATCGAAGCGGACACCGAGATCATCGCGTACGTCCACAATCCAGAACCCGCGGCAGCGGTTACTGGCGCAGTCGGCGTGGAAGTCCGCGTCCGGATCGCGTCTAACTTCCCTGCTGTCGGGATCAACTGAGGAGGGGGCCTAGATGAAAATCAAAGAGGCTGACACTAAATACCTCCTCGCCAGCGCTGAACCGAGCCTGCACATATCGGCCGAGATCGCTTCGGTCGTGGAGTCGGTTGCCAGGAAGTACGAGTCCGAAGCCGGCAAGAAGGACGGCTGGGAGTCGGACGAGCTTCCCTGGAAGGCGCTCCGCGAGCAGGCCGTGAAAAGCTACCGGATGCTGCGCGAGGGTCATCCCTCGACGGCGTTCGGCCAGCTACTGCGCGCGGGCGTCCAGATGATCGCCAACGCGTGGTACAAGCGGTATCCCACCACGTGGCAGGATGTCGCGCTGGAAACCACGAGCGACAAGAGGCAGGAGTTCCACGCTCCGCTCTTCGGCTCGGCGTACCCCCGCAGGGTTGGGGACGGCAATCCCTTCCGCGAGCAGCAGGTGAAGGGTCAGGACATCGAGGTCATCAACGTCAAGTGGGGCGGGATCGAGGCATTCGATCGCGAACTGTTTGACGACGACCAGACGGGCCAGATCCGGAACCGGGCGAGCCAATTGGGCGAGTCCATGAAGAACTGGCAGGATGCCTACTTCATTCGGAGGTTCATCGGAGCGGCGTTCGGGGGATATCCCGACCCGATCCCGGCCTCCACGTGGGCAGGCGTCAACGCCAACGGGACTGCGATAGCGACCCCCTTCAGCGTGAACATGTACGCGACGCTCGTGGGCAACAGGCCCGCCGCGTTCGTGCAGTTCAGCGAAGAGGCGGTGATGGCGGCCTTCAACGCGCTCCGGCGCGCGGTCGACCCGCTCAACGTCCCGATCGTGATCCGCACCGACACGCTCCTGCACAGCTCGTTCGACGAGCTGACGATAAAGCGTTTCCTGAATAGCGCCTATTACCCCAGCGTCGGACCCGCCCAGGGCGGAGGCGAGCAGGGGCTGATGAAGGGCATATTCAGCGTGAACGTCTTCCAGGGAGCGTTCAAGCCCGTGATGAACATCCACGCCCCGATGGGGATGTGGGCACTCGGCGAGGGCAAGAAGGGCTTCACCTTCCAGCGCCGCGATCCCCTGGAGATCATCCAGGAGATGCCGGGTACGGGCCAGAACTTCGAGGTCGATGTGTACCGCTTCCGGTCGCGCGAGCGCTGGGAGCAGGCGTGGATAGATCCGCGCTTCTGGTACCTCGGCAACGACGGAACCGCCGCGCTCACGCGGTAAAGAGAGGACATAAGCGATGATCCCCGAAGCGACTAATAACGCGGAGGGGTACTCGCAGGGCAGCGAGGATGCAGGGGGCCCGGCGAAAGCCGGTGCCCCCGCTCCTGCGCCCGTGGCAGTAGCATCCAGAGCCCACAGCGAGACCCAGGAAAAGAACACCAGGACTCCATACAGCCAGGCGCCGAAGACCGATCCGGACGACATGGTCAGCGTGAGCGAGCAGAACGAGCGGCGAGTCACGCGGGACCGCGACACGACGGACATCGTCGTCGGCGCGCTAATACGCGTGAACAACGGGGCCGGCCCCGGCTGGATATTCCCGAAGACGAACAGGACGTTCGTCGTCACCAGGTGGTATCCACACCAGAAGGTCGCCATCGACTTCCCCCGGAACGCCTACGAAGACAGCCTCTGCCCGAAGAAGGCGGACGTGCTGCGGAAGCTCGGGATCGTGTACGTGGCGGTCCCGCGGCTGCACGGGACGACGGACGATGAGCTGCTGGCGATGATAGTGAAGGCCCGCGGGGAGCTGCCGAAGCGGAAGCTCGCCGCGGCCGGAAGGGCCAACGCATGAATCCGATCTACGCAACACCACTGAGCAGGGACCTTCAGCCGTCCAACAGCACCGGCGCATACACGTCCGGAGACTGTCTCGGCGACCCCCTCGAGATACCCATCTCCGGGAGCATCAAATCGGGCAACCAGGGGCCGATAATGTTCATCCAGAGCCTGACGCTCACCGACCGGCAGGACAAGAAAAGCGAGATGCAGGTGCACCTGTTCGACGCCCTTCCGTCGTGTGTGGACCAGGCGGCATTCAACCCGACGCAGGCGGAGCTGTCGCACTGGGTTGGAGCCATCAAGATCGCCGCGACGGACTGGATCGAGAACGGGACCGCGTCGTGCGTGGTGATGAAGGCTGACCTGGTCATCTCCGCATACGTGCCGAACAAGTCGCTCTGGGCCGTGCTCGTGGTCAAGGCGACTCCGACCTATTCCGTCACGGACGCGATCAGGGGCAAGGTTGCGGGAACCGTAAACTGACATGAGCGCCCTGACGGTCGCGCAGGTCGTCGCGAGCTGTCGGGCGCTCGTAGGCGACACCGGCACCAGCCGGGACCAGTTCGTGCGCGACGAGCGCCCCCAGGGCGACAAGGACGGGGTGAACCAGCGGTTCAAGACGCTCTACTACCCGATCCCCGATCTCACGCGCGTCAAGCTTTTCCAGAACGGGACGGCCGTCGTCCAGGCGGCCGCATACCCCCCGGCGACGGGGGAGTTCTTCCTGGACGCGTCCACGGGCCAGCTCACGATGGGGACGCCCCCCGCCGGCACCCCGCAGGACCTGCTCGAGATCTCCTACCCATACACCTGGTATACGGACAACGACTACCACGAGTTCATCGCGCAGTCGGGGCGCTACGTGGGGGCAGTGGGAGTGGGAGCAACGCCGGCGCTGGTTGCCGCGAGTGCGGTCTCGAAGACGCTCGATGACCTGATGGACTCGCTCATGCTGTTCGTTGGCTACACGTTCAACAAGCGGCGGGCGGACGACTACGCCTACCGGTTCAGCTCGAGCGCCGGTGGCCAGTCCTCGCAGGTGCAGACCGTGGCGGGGGAGTTCAGGGCCCTCGCCCAGGAGATGTGGGACGAGGCGGTGAAGATGCGCGACGACTACTACAAGCGCCGGGGAGCGCGCGAGGCGCCGGCGTTCGGGATCAGCAACTATACGGGAGCGGGGAAAGACTTCACCCCGCGTCGCTGATGCCGCTAAACACCTTTTCCGTCCAGGTCCGGTTCCGGGGCCGCCAGCAGTGGGCCGCATTCGTCGCCAAGCTGTCCAGCTTCAAGGCCGTCTTCGGCGCGATCATCGACCGCTGGACGGCGGGCAACGTCGACAAGTTCGCGAAGACACAGGGCCGGGAAAGCGGCGGGTACTACTTCGGCGGAGACGTTTCCTGGGACCCTCTGAAGTCCGCAGCATACCAGGCTGAGAAGCGGCGCTCTGGCTATCCCGACTGGCTCATGGTCAGGACCGGGGAACTTCGGCAGTCCCTCACCGACCGCAAGGATCCATACTTCTACGAGGAGATCGGCGACGACCAGGCGACGTTCGGGACACTCGACAAGAAGGCCGAGTGGAACCGCAACACGAGGCCGGTGATGTTCCTGGACGAGACCGACCAGCAGATGATCCTTGAGATGTTCGGGGCGTATATGGAGGGTGAGCCTCCGTTCCGGCCGTTCGTGGGCATCGGCCAGGCTATGGACCGCGAATACAAGGGCATATTCCAGTGGGCTTGAAGGGCGCCAGTTCGAGCCTCACCGTCGTCGAGTTCTTCGACATTCGGGTCAAGGAACTGAAGCGCCTCATCACGCAGTACATCGGGGTCTCTTCGATCTACGAGTGGCACAGGCCGATCGGGCTGCAGGCCCCGTGGGCGGTGAACTTCCCGTGCATCCAGATCCAGCCGCAGAGGTGGGAGCCGTCCCTTGAGACGAACGCGAAGTTCGACTTCTGGGGACAGGTAATCCTGTATGTCTACTGCACGAACCAGCAGCCGGAAGGCGCGGGGACGCAGTGCATGAACTTCGCGTCGACCCTGGAGAAGATGCTGTCGAACAACGCCCTCGACGACCTGCAGACGGCCGGGAGGACCAACAGATATTACGTGCACGACGGGTTCTGGATCGAGTCGAACCTGTCGGCGATGGAGTTCAGCCCGCCGATCCACCTTGGCCGGGACGAGGGCGGAGAGCGGTTTGCAGTCGGGGGCCGGGCCGTGTTCCGGTTCCATGACGTTCTAATACACTGAGGAGGTAGCGAAATGGCAATACGGGTAGGCAGGCTGGTACGAGTCGGGTTTGCGAAGCGGGGAGCGGTGCCGAGCGCTCCGCCGGCGACCGGGGACTTCACGACCCCGACGCTGGCGGTACGGTTCCTGCCGCCCCATTCCTTCTTCCCCACGATCACCCCGCTGGAGAGCGCGGCGATCGACGGGCTGCGGGAGCTTCCCTCGAAGGTCACGAAGGGCCCCGGCACGATCGAGGGCTTCAAGGTGAACCACGAGCTGGAGCCTTCTGACGTCCTGGCGAATATGCTGATGGCGGTGTTCGGGCTGGACACCGTCACGGGGGACGGGGCCGCGGCTCCGCACGCCCACAACTTCTCCTCGCTCCAGGCGTCTCAGCTCCCCACCTACGACTGGTGGCACGATGAGGGCGACAAGCAGTTCGGGTTCGCCGGCATGATGGCGTCCCGGGCTGACCTCATCGTGAACAAGGCGGAGACCATCAGGCTGGAGACCGAATGGCACGGGCTGTTCCCGGTCGAGCAGCTACTCATCAATCCGACGCTGACCACGCCGACGGTTCGGCCCCTGGTCTGGGCGCAGGTGGCTGCGTCCCTGGCGGGGTCCCAGGTCTACAACCTGGGCATGGTGCAGGTCACGATCGACAACGCGGTCGGCAGCGAGCACACGCTGCGCTCGGACACGGAGTTCAAGTCGGCTATCTGGGTACCCCAGATCAACGCCGTCGCCAGCTTCGAGCAGTTCTTCGAGAACACCGTGGAATACGACAAGTACCGGAACGCGGCGGATCCCGCGTCGTTCGTCGACAGCTCGCTGGAGCTGCTCATCACGAGCGTCGAGACCTTCACGGAGGGGGCGCTCACGCAGCCCTTCGTGTTCAGGGTGAAGATGGGGGCGACGAACTACCGGACCTTCGAGGTGCCGATGCCTGATGGAGTCGTCAAGGCGAGCGCCACGCTGGTCGGCAAGAAGCATACGGGTACCATCGGTGCCGGGGGGAACGCGCACGCATACACGGACAAGGCGATCGTGATCCAGTTCGTGAACGGCGTCGCGGCAGCCTACTGATGCTGCCCCTCGCTGCGGCGATAGTTTTCGCGGTCCTGGTGCTGGCGGCCGTGGTCCTGTTCGGGCTTCGGGAGATGCGTAAGCTGGTGGCGGCGCTTGCGGCCGCCGGCGGCCCTCCCCCTGCCCGGCAGGATCCGGGGGCGCCGACCTCGATCGTGAAAGGGGCGCACGCGAAGGCCGAATGGGTCAGCCCGAATGGAAAAGTCAAGGCCCTCTACCGTAACGTATTCACGTCAAAAGACGCGTTTTCAATGAACTTTCTGACGATTGACGGGGAGTCGTCCGCGGACGGGCAGTACCGGCTGAAGGCCCAGACGATCGGACGCTGGTGCCTGGAGCAGTTCGTCCACGAGCTGCACCTGAAGCAGCCCGACGGGAGGTGGACCATAGTGCCGTTCTCCTGGGACGTGCTCGACACGCTGACGGGTGACCTGGCCGGCGACTGGCCCTCGCTCTTGTCGCTGCACATCCTCCAGAACGTGGTCCGGCGCGAGACCGACAACGCTGACGCTCTAAAAAAAACGTCACTGACGCCCTCCGGGCCATCGACTGTGGAGGCACCCCCGTCCCAGGGCCCGGCCTCGGGCTGATAAATACGGTCCGCATGGCACGCAGACTGGAAACCTCGCCGGTGGATCTCATCGAACGCTGGCCCTTCGGGCTGGCTGACGCGGCGATCATGGTGGCGATCCACGACGACCGCATGGCCGCGGCCGAGTCCGACATGAAGACCCGCCACGAGGCGACGGTTCAGTCGCTGAGGCTGGGACACGGTGCCTGACACCGAAGCGCTTATAACCGTCAAGGGAACGGGCGGCGACCAGGCCGCCCGGGAAATGAAGAAGCCCGTCGCCGCGCTGGACGCTATAGCCAAGCAGCACAAGTCTCTGGGGAGCGAGCTGGCAAAGCGCGTTGAGCCTGCCATGATCCGGGCAGCCATGTCCGAACTAATTCAGATGACGGGCGTCGGAGCCCAGGCGTCCGGGATGTTGCGGATGCTTTCCATCGCCTTCCGTGGCCTCTACGTCGCCCTCGGACCGGTCGGGCTGGCGATCGCCGCGATCGTAACGGCAGTCAGCCTGGCCAGGGGAGCGTTCGCCCTCTACAAGAAGGTCACCGAGGAGAACCTGAAACCCCACGAGGAGTTGGCAAAGAACCTCCAGAAGGTGAACGAGCAGTTTGAAAAGCTGGACCGGCTCGGGGTGAAGCTGTCGCCCGAAGTCGAGCGCTACAGGGCCTCCGTTCGGAAAGCGTCGGATGCCGAAAAGGACCGGAGGGTCGGCCTGATGGGGGAGGTCAAGGCGGAGGCCGATGCAGTTATAGCAGCAGACAAGCACGGGGAAAGCCTCAACAGGATCGGCTATTACCTGACCGGGAACAAGGAGCTACTCGCAAAGCATAACGACAAGGTTCGGCAGGCCACTGTTGCCTCCGCTGAACTGGCGGCCTCCATGAAGACCACCACGGCAACCGGAAAGTCCGTCAGCGACTGGATCGAGGACGTGACAAAGAGGACTGAAGCGGTAACGGCAAAGATACGCGAATATTCCCGCGCGATAACTGATGCCGGGTCAGACAGCAAGACCTACTACGAGAACGAACTGCTCAACAATGACCGATGGTACGAGGACCAAAAGCGGGCGCTCGATGACGCGAAGGCCGACCGGGAGGCCTACTCCGGGCTCGTAGAGGCCCGCGCTGCGCGCGAGGGACGGCTCAACCGGGACGTACAGCGGCAGTTCTCCGAAGGCTGGATGAGCGCCACATCCGGCGCCCAGTCGGCCATGTCGAGCTTCGCGGCCTCGATCATCGGGCACGCGAACAACGTCACGGCGGCATGGGGGAAATTCCGCGACAGCCTCATGCGGTGGATGGAGGAGCTGGCAGCAAAGGCGCTGGTCACGGGGCTCTTCTCCTGGATGCTGGGCGGAGTCGGGGGATTCATGGGCGGGTTCCGGAGCGGAATGGGCCTGCCTGCCATGCCGGTCAAGCAGTGGGGCGGGGTCATTCCCGGCCCGGAGGGGGCGCCCCGGCTCGCCCTCGTCCACGGCGGGGAGACCGTCACGAACCAGCAGGGGATGGGCGGAGGCCAGAGCGGGGGCGGCGGCTCGCTGGTATTCTCGCCGATCTTCACCGGCGGGATCGGAGGGCTCGACAGCCGGTCCCAGCGCGTGATCGTCCGCCAGCTCCGGCGCCTGGTCAAGTCCGTCGGGGAAAGGCCGCTGGCATAATGGCGTGGCTGGCGCAGTTCAAGCTGGGGCGCCCGGGGGCGGAGGCGTCCTTCGAGATCAACCCCGCGGGATACGATAACAACGACCTCCGCATCGCCGACCACTCCCGCGCGGTCGACGGGTCGTTCATCTCGATCGAGGCTTCCCACAACCGGCCAACACTGCGGCTGTCGGGCAACTACATCACGGCCGACTTCTGGAACGCACTCCGCGGGCTGCTCATCATCGGGGACACGTTCCTGATATTCGAGCCCCACGACCTGACGGGGACGCAGTGGTACGGGTCCCGCCAGGACAGGGTCGTCCCGACGCTGACGACGTCCGTCACGCTCCCGAGCGATTCCTACACGCGAGGGGCCCAGCTTCGCGCCGCGGCCGTGGCGGCGCCGACGCTGTTCGTCCAGGGCGTATGGAGGACATACCAGCCCGGAGAGTCGGGGGCGGGAACGAACTACTTCCTGGGCACGTACACCTATAGCCAGAACTTCAACGCGCTTCTGGACGCCGACCTGAACGCGCAGGACGGATATGTCGGGCTCGTTTATGTGGGTGGTTCCCAGGATATCCGCGTCGTGACCGACGCCACGATCGAGGGCACGAAGTGCCTCCAAGTCCGGGCAGGAGGCGCGGCCGGGGCCAACTACTGTATCTACTGCCGGCAGACGACGACTCTCTACGACGCCTACACCGTGAGCTGGCGCGGGCGTATCGTACCGACGGGGTTCTCGTCGATAACGAACGTGTCGGCGAATTCCGCCATCGGAACCTCGATGACCGGAATACCCGCTATAACAGCCGGTGCGCCGTGGACCGTCGAGCAGTTGGAAGTGGGGAACACCGAATACGCGCAACTGTTCCTCGGCGCGACGCTGGTGCTTACGTACCAGATGAATCCCGTCAGCACGTTCACAAACCATTTATACGAGATCATCGTTAGCGGGACCACGATCACGTTCCGGATAGATTCCGTCGTGCGTTATGCCGGGACACTGGCGCGGACCTACTGCGACAAAATAAAGCTGGCCGGATTCAGCACCTACGCCTCCTCCCTGCTGATATCCAAGCAGGACACGATCACGGTCACGAACGACCGCGGTTCCTACGACCCGGCAACGCGGATACTGACGCTCGGAACGCCGCTCCCGGACCTGTCCCCCGTGTTCCTGACGTTCCGGTCCACGGCCCTCGCGGTCCATATGCACCAGGTCCCGGCGAAGACGCAGGGCGGATGGATCAACTTGTGGAAATACGATCTGGAGCTTGAGGGCGCATGATAGCCGTCAGCACGAACTGGAAGAACCGGCGGAAGTCGGGCTCGTATCGAGTGGACAAGCGCGTCACGCTCTGCCTGCCGGTCAAGGTGGATTCCTGCGCGGTCTCGTCCACCTACACGGCCGACTACCCAGCGACTGCCATCATCGACGGTGACAGGACCGACTACAACGAGGGACCGGCCCCATCGAATAACGGGCTCGGCCGCGGCGTGTGGTGGAGCGGCGGCCTGCCTGTGCCGGCGAGCCCGCAGCGGATAGTCCTGGGAACGGCAGGTCTGCCGACTGGCCGGGCCATTATCTACACCACGTGGGCGCAGGGCGGGATCTGGAAGTTCCGGATGCAGACAGGACCGACCGCGGCCGGGCCGTGGACCGACATGAACACCTTCAACAGCCTGAAGGCCTTCGAGAAGTACAACGGGCTCTCGGCCATCTCCGTCACGCCCGGGACCGCGTTCTACTTTCAGGACTTCGAGGCGCTGGTGGTGGCGGACCTGGCGGGGCAGGATTCATGGGTGAAGGTTTTTGGCCCGAGCACGTGGAGCGTGGTCGCGTCCGCGACTATGGGCGGGCTTAAAAACGCCTGGCTCGTGCCTCAGGCTACGGCCTCCACCACGCTCTACCGCCGGCTCGTCGGATTCCCGGGCGAGTATGACGTCGAGTGGGACATGAATCTTGAGCTGTCCGGATACGTCGGCCTGATGCAGTACGTGGGCCTCTACTCGTCCAACGCGGACGGTTATGGCCCCTTCGACTGGGCCGTCCAGATCCAGGAGACCTCGGGAGTGCAGTCTCTGCGGTGCAACGTGGAGTCGTGGGGGACGCAGTACCAGGCCAATATCGCGGGCCACGTGAAGCACCACCTGAAGGTGGAGCGCAGGCTGACGACGATCACCTTCTGGCTCGATGGGGCGGTTTTCTGGACGCACGCGACCGGCACGATCTTTGGGAACCGGCTGCTGCTTGATGGTGGGTATGACCGGGCCGGGGGCCGCGTGGACAATATCGTCTGCACGGCAGGCAGCGGCTCGCTGATAACCGTCACTCCGGCGAACACGTACCGCACGTCGCATCCGTCGGTCATCATCGTGGACTACCCGGAAACGACGTCACCCTTCATCGGGATATCCATCGAGGCCAGCGACTCGGCAGACGGCCGGGCGCGGTGCTCGGAGGCTGAGATATTCCGTCGGTTCGACGTGACTTTCCGCGTGCCGGAATACGAGGTCGTCTCCGCGGCCGACGTCGAGATGGGGGAGATGAACGCTCGGGAACTATCGGCGCTGATCATCAAGGAGATCAGCGTTTTCGGGCTGACGCTCGCCAGCTTCCGGAAGCAGACCACGGGGGCGGTGTCCGTCGAGGCGACGCCGGAGATCATCATCGAGGAGGGCATCGACGAGGAGTGGATCACGCTGGGCTGGTTCTGCGTGGACGAACTCAGCCGGAACATCCAGACCGACAGCATCACGCTGAAAGGCAGGGGCAGGAACGAGCGGGGAGCCTTCGAGCGGTCGGGGGCCGCGTGGATACCGGAATCCAACACCGTGAGGGGACGCATCGACGAGCTGGCGGCCGTGGAGTTATCCCTGGCGAACGTGAACGAGGGCTTCTATGCCTGCCGTCCGGATCCTCAGCCCGTGCCGCTGTTCGCCCCGGAGCAGACGGCGAGGGACGAGCTGGTCGCGCTGAGGAAAGCGGCTTTCGACCGGGGAGCGTACTTCGACGGGTCGGGGGTGCTGAAGGACAGCCGGATCACGCCGATCGAGGCGACGCTGTGGGGTAAGTATACCCAGTTCGCCAGCCCGGACGTGCGGTGCATGTCGTCGTTCTTGGACGTGGGAGACCCGAAGATCCTCTACTGGACCGGGCAGCGAAGCTCGAATACGGACATCGAGAACCAGTACGTCTATTGCTGGAACACCCGGCTGCCATATTCGTCGCGGATCTCGGTCAAGGTGCCCGGGTTCCCGGCGATACCAATGCCGATATGGCAGGGGCTCGACGCGGGCCGGGTCCAGATGCCGCCCCAGATCCACGTGTACGACGCGCAGCGGAACTGGCACTACTTCATGCCGGCGTATGTGACGGCCGGAAACCCGTCCGAGACTTACCCGGCCATTGCCGGCTACAGATACACGGCCGGCGTCGTGACATACGGCTCGTACCTGGACGATATGACCGGACCGCCCCCGAACCCGTTCGGGTCGTGGGTGGACTGTGCCTTCATGATCGATCCGGCCGACGTGATCAACACGTACCGTCCCGGCGTTCCCAACACGGCGGTCCGCATACGTGTGTACCGCAACGTCAGCAACCCGACCGCGATCAGCTACACAGACTACAACGTCGTCGCGCCGACTGCAGTGACGGTGTTCTACACCTCCGTCGTTCGCGTGGCGTTTCCGACCCCGCCGACGCTCCGCTTTATCGTGTTCGTGACGGGCAACTTCACGGACGGGAACGGGAAGACGAAGGCCTACCAGGTGGACGGCACATACACCGGGGCGCCGACTGGACTGACCCTGCTGGGGACCGTGGCAAACACGATGGCAGGAGTGGCGGTGAACGATGCGGCCAACAACGGGAGCATAGTGTGGCTTTCCGGTCAAACGTCCTTTATGTATGGCGGGACCGTGGTCGGAGCGCCCGGGCCGGTTCTGCGGTGGGACGTGATGAACCCCGGCACGCCGGCGACGGCCACGTCGATCACCGTCTACAACCGCGGAGCGATCGCCCGGATAAGCGACACGCTCTGCTACTTCATGAACCGCCGGGGCGGGGGCGTGACGACGCTGGAGAAGTGGGATGGGACGAACGGGACCGAGCCCACCATCGTGGCATACGCTCCCGAATCCTACGCGGCGGCGGGCAGCTACGACGCCTGGGCGCAGCTCCTGTACATGGGCGCCTGGTATGGGGGCCGGTCCTTCTGGGCGTGGAAGTCAACCGGCCACTTCGCATGGTTCCTGGACCCGATCGTCCCCCAATCCGACCCGACGAATTACGACGACACGCTGCCGGCCGGTATCATCCACACGCTCGACGAAAAGATCTCGTATGAGCTGGGCGGGTCAGTTGCGCAGGCGGACGCCGTGTCTGTGCCCATTAATACCGAAACCGTCCTGACGAACCAGTCCGTATACGACGAGACCATCCAGACCGCAGGGCGCGAGGCGAAAATGGTGCAACTCAGGGAGACCGTGGACCCTGCGTCCCTCATCGAGGCGGGGCTCACCATCGTCCGGCGGCACGCGCGCTTCCCCGTCATCAGCGGCAGTGTTCCCGGAAGCTTCGTCATTGCCTCCATCGGGCAGCGCATGGTATCGACCGCCCTGGTCTACGCGTCTTGGGCGCTCAGCTCGGCGCTCAACTTGCTGAAAATCCTCACCATCGACAACCGCTGGATCGTGGACCTGGCGCAGGGGCACAACATCGGCCAGACCTACCTGCGCGAGCAGAGGCAGGGGCTGGGCTGGATGGAGGTAGAGAGTGCGCCGTTCCCCGAGGTCGAACCGAGCGACATCCTGCTTATCACGTACCCGGAGCGGGCGCTGTCGGCCCGGTACAAGGTGCAACTTGTACGTCAGAATCGGCAGATGTCGATGGAGGACTCCGAGGAGCGGACGACGATGGAACTGACCGGACCTGATATTACATCGTGAGGAGGAACCAATGGACTTAGGAACGGTGCTGTCGGTGTTGGGTACCGGCTGGGCCGCGTGGACGAGCAAGATGCTCTGGGGCCTCGACCGGCGGCTGCTTCGCCTCGAGATAAAGATCGGTAAAACGAACAGCAACGGTAACGGCAAGAAGAACGGCAGGCCAAAGTGAAGGCGTGGCTGAAGGCCGAGGTCTACGACCGCTGGCACCTCTGGGCGTCGATCTGGACGATGCTCCTCCTGACCTGGGCAGTCATCCACTGCTCGAGCGAGGGGATCGTCGTGGCGCTGGTGTCCTTGGCCGGGACCATGTTCGGCGTCACGGGGGCGGTCCACGGCTGGAAGGAGACGACCAGGACGAAGGCGCAGGGAAACGGCGATCTCGGGTTCAGGCCAGAATGAGTTTCGCATGGATCATCGCACTCGTGAAGCGGTTTCTCCCGATGATTAGGCAGACCACGGCCGAGCCGCAGCCAGCCGCGGAGCAGTACCTCGCGAAGCAGCAGATATCCCGGATCCGGGACCTGCGCCGCGCGTACATCCTCGGCTGCACAGTCGTGGGCGGGGGCATTCCGTGGCAGGCGCTGGCCGCGATCCACTACCGCGAGAACGAGTTCGGGATGGTATCAAGGCGCCCAGGGGGGCCTTTCCAGCTCGACCCCGGGGGGTCTGAGGGAGAACTCACGGTCCGGATCGTCCAGCGCGTCAAGGACGTCTGCCAGCGATACGGCCAGCAGTACGGCTCGATCGAGGACAACTTCACCGTCGCCAGCATCGTGGCGGCCGATGAGCTGAAGAACAAGGCGCGGGGCGTCATCGCGAAGGCCGTGCTCGTGGACGAGGACATCCTGGCGGACGCCTTCTGGGGATACAACGGCCGGGCGTCAAACCACACGGAAGACGGGACGAAGGATCCCCAGCGGGCGAGCTGGTGCTATTCGCCGTATGTGGCGAACGACCCGAAGCGCGGAGTCATCCTGCGCCTGCGCGGGACGGTCCCGGACGACACGGTACCAGGTGGCCGGCGCCGGATCGACATCGAGGACCAGCGCCCGGGGGCGCTCATCATCTACCGGGAGCTGGTCTCCCGCGCGGCGGAGCTGGCATGAGGCCGCGACGCGCATGGTATTTACCGCTACCCTCACGGGCTTCGCCCTGTCGGCCACTCTCTTCTTCGAGGCCACGGTGCAGGCCCATTTCGCGGCAGTCAAGCCATGCTGGAAGCAGACGCGGGTCCCGGGTCGGGCGACCATCGCGGCTGAGATCGCTGGCACGATCGAGGCCGGGAACCGCTTCTGGCCCGGGGACCCCGCGGCGCCGTACAGGCTGATGGGACTGGTGATAACCGAGTCTGGCGGGACGCTGACGGGGAATATGATTCGGCCTGGCGAGGACACGCATGGGCCCTGCTGCGTGTCCGTGGACGAGACGCGGACCACGTGTTTGCTGTTCGGCATTCCGTGCCCAAGGACGGCCGCCGGAATCCGCCTGAAACATCGGGAGGACCCGAGGTGGTCCATGCTCGTCGCCGGCGGGACGCTGTTCCGGTACGAGACAGCGGCGGGCGCGGACCGCGTAAGGGGGATGATGCTTTACAAATACGGCCGCCGTGGACTGGACCGGGCGGCGGGGGAGCTGCGGATCGGCCAGCCTCTGACGGACCTGCCAGAGTGGAAGCACTACATCGACTGCTACACGTGGCTGGTCTGCATCCGGGACCGGCTGATGGTCGGGCCGGGGGACTTCTGCCTCTGCCTGGGGAGGGACTGATGATCGCGATGCTGAAGATTATTGACTTCATCCGGAAGCCCTGGGCGGGCTGGGCCGTCGCCGCGGTCCTCCTCGCCCTCTGCTGGTACCTGGGCTCCCGCCCGACGCGGTACGAGAAGGTCGTCGAGTGGAAGACGAAGACCATCATCGTAGACAAGTGGCATACGAAGTTCGTGACCAAGCCGGGCTCGACGCTGTACATCGGGTCCGACGGCTCGGCCACGCTGTACGGTCCGGGCGAGATCGACACGACCGGATCCCGCGAGAGCAGCACCGAAGCGTCCGGGTCCACAAAAGAAAAAGCGACCACCTCAGCGTGGCGCGGGGCCATCACGGGCTCGGTGTTGTTCCCGCGGTCGACCTGGTCGGCAGGTTTCACGTGGAACATCGGCCGGGTGTTATTCTTCGACGTGGGGGCGGGACCGATGGTCGAGGGCGAGCTGGACAGCTACGTCCCGCGGCGCTTCGGGGCCCTCGTGCAGATCACATTCTGAAAGGAGCACCATGAAACTAGTCGCCAATTCGGGGATCCAGCAGGCATCACTGGAAGTCACCATCCGCCGCGCGAACGGCCGGGTCGAGAAGCTCGGCGTGGTGGACTACTACGACAAAAATTTGCTGAAGGTCCTGGCCTACAGGGTAGGCAAGATCGCTCGGCTAATACGGAGGAAACTATGGACCCGCTAACTGCGTTCCCGTTCTTTCTGCCAGTCATGCTCGGCACGATATTCCTCGTGTCCGGCGGGCTGGCGATAACCACCAACCTCGTGTCCGGCATCGGCGGCACGGTCCCGAAGTACATCGGCTGGGGAACCGGGGCCGTGACTCCCACGAAAACATCGAGCGACGTGTCTACCGCGGCGACCGAAGCGCGGGCGACCGGCACTCCGACCAGGCAGCAGACGACGTACGCGAATGACACGCTCCGAGTCGTGGGGACGCTGACAGCTGACGGGGGGAAAACCATCACGAACGTCGGGCTATTCGACGCGGCCGGGAGTGGCTCGCCTCCGTCCGGCGGGAACCTGTTCGCGCTGTCGGACCATACCGGCGTCGTCCTGGCGCAGAACGACCAGATCACGTACACCTGGAACATCTGCTATACGTGACGTGACGTGACGCTTGCCCACCTACCTGCTACGCGCCGCGGACTCGGACCTGTCCGGGGGAGCCGACTGGAACAAGCAGCTCCTCTACGGGACCGAGGGCGCCGCAACCCTGAGCGCCTCGATCTTGAAGACGGCGACGGAGACCCAATACGGGTACAGCAACGCCAGCATCCCGTACAACGCGGCCTGGCCGACGGGGAACTGGACCGTCCGGGTCTACGTCACGACGGGCAGCTCGTACATCTACGGGTCGGTCTCGATCTCGCGCGTGAACTCAGCGGGCACGGTGCAGCAGACGTGCACGGTATCTGGCGAACAGCAGATGACGAACGCCGGGAGTTACACGTTCAGCTTCACGAACCTTGCCTGGACCGCGGGAGCGGTCGGGGACCGGATCAGGATCAACTACCTGTTCCGCAACTCGAAAACGAATGGGTCCATCTCGATCGTGATCCGCACGGGCACGGACACGGACGTCGTCACTCCCGTTCCCTACACCCCAGTTTCGACGTTGTCGGTGTCCGACGCCGTGACGCCGACGCTGTCCAGGGTTTCCGCCCGCTTCCGGGATCTGTCGGTGTCGGATGCTGTCGCGCCGGTGCTGGCGAAGGCCTTCATCGCAGTGCGCACTCTGTCCGTATCGGACGCTGTCACGCCTATTCTGGTCGAATACCAGACCTGGGCGCGAACCCTGAGCGCAACGGTCGGGGCGACGGTGACGCTGGCCCGGATCGGCTACTACTTCCGCACGCTTTCGGCGACGTGTGGGGCGACGGTGACACTGGGCCGGATCGCGTACCTCTTCCGCAGCCTGGCGACGACGTGCGGAGCGACCCCTATCCTGGCCAGTGCCACGACCTGGGCACGCAGCCTGGCGGTTGCCTCCAGCGTGACACCGACACTGGACCGGCTGGTGCTGTATCTTCGGACGCTCTCCGCGACAGCAGGGGGAACGCTGACGCTCAGCAGGTGCACCACCTGGGCGCGGACGATGGCAGCCACGGTGGGCGCGATCCCGATCCTATCCCGGGGCGCAGACTTCTTCCGGGCGATGGCCTCCTCTTCGCCTGTCGTGCCGACGCTGGCGCGCCAGGCTGGTTTCTTTCGGGAGCTGGTGACGAGCTCGTCGGTGGTCCCGTCCTTGTCCCGGATAGCGGCATATCTGCGGAGCCTGGCGACGGCTTCAGGCTCGGGGTTGGGCCTCGTGGTGGACGTGCACTCCGGCGGGGGGACAGTCACCGAGATCGAGATCAACGGGACGTGCGGATCCTCTCCGTCGATGGGTACGGAGAATCCGATTATCGCGAAGCTGAAGCGGGTTTACTGTTCGATCATGAGCCTGTTCGTTTGAAAACTTAAGGAGGACGACATGGGAGCATTGAGCACATACGCGAAGGCACAACTGGGGGACGCGGTCCTGCGGGCCGTATCCCTCCCGGCGGTTACGGGGCAGTGGCTGGCGCTGTACACGAGCGATCCGGGCGACGACGACGCCGGCACCGAGGTCTCGGGCGGAAGTTACGCCCGGCAGGCGACGAGTTTCGGGGTCGGGGTGGCGGGGCTCTACAAGAACGACGCCCTCATCACGTTCCCAACGGCGACCGCCGGCTGGGGAACGGTCACGCACTTCGGGCTGCGGGACGCGGACGCGGCAGGGAACCTCTGGATCCACGGGGCCCTGACGGCGCCGAAGCTCGTCGAGACGGACGACACCGTGAAGGTCGCCGTCGACGCCCTGCAGGTGACTTGGGACTGAGCTGACCCGATGGCCTTCATCGCCTTCGACAGCTACGTCCTGACGTCGCTGGCCGACAGCATCAACCGCGACAGCGCGGTCGCGCTGTGGAAACTGAACGAGCCCAGCGGGACGAATGCCGCCGACTCGGCAGACAGCCACGCCGGGACGCACGAGGACACGGGATACATCGCCCTCGGCGTTGCCGGAATTCCTGGTGGCGACGGAGACACGGCCGCCACGTATACCCAGCACTCGGCGTCCCCAGGCGGAGGGAAGACGTCTGTCCCCGACCATGCCGACTGGGACAATGGGAACTATACGCTGGGAGCATTTCTGAAAACGTCCGACACGACCAACGGGCGACGGAGAATACTCCAGCAGCAGGCCGGAGGGCTCTACTGTTTTATCTCGCTGGAAAACCAAAAGCTTGGCTACGGAAACTCCTACGACGGCGGGGCGATGATCTGGCAGGTCGGGAACGACGTCATCACGGACAACTCCTGGCACGCGTGTATGGTCACCCGGCAGAAAAGCGTACGGGCATACGCATACGTGGACGGAGCCCAGCAGACTTGGCAGATCACTCCATCAGCCTCGGACATGGACATCGGCGACGAGCTGCAGATCGGCAACGTCTGCGATGCGTTCTACACGGCCTGGGAATGCATACGCGGAACGCTCGCGTATGTGTTCCGGGTCAACTCCCCTCTGTCGCCGACCCGAATCGCCGCCATATCGCGCAAGGGACTGTATTATCCATATGTTCCGGTCGTGACGGGCGACAACAACTATGGCCAGGCATTTACCCCCTCCGCAACCGGGAGCTGCGGCAGGATCACCCTCAAAATGCACAGGGCCGCAGGTGCCACGGGAACGCTCTATCTAACGGTCTGCCAGGGGAGCGACTTCGGTTCCCCGCTGGCTACCTCTGCGGCTGTGGACGTTGCGGGCCTGCCGACCTCCCGAGGTGACGTCGCCTTCGGTTTCACGCCGTTTGCGCGCACGGCATCGACGCAGTACCGCTTCTACCTGTCCGGCACTTCGATCTCCGGGAGTGTCTATCTGGCGATCGACCGGGACGGGACCTATGCCGGCGGGGACGCCTTCCACTTCACGAGCTACCCGACCTACACGACCGATACCGGGCACGACGTGCCCTTTGTCGCCTATGCCGCGGAGGGGACGACGATCTACATCGCCGGCTCCGTCTCGGCCGGCGCGAGCGCCGTGAATGGGGCGCTCAGAAACCGGATGCTCCGGTCCCTGGTTACGGGCGGGGCCTCCGCCGGCCCGACCGTGGCTGACCGACTGCGAATGCTCCGGCTATACGCGATCCCGAATGCCGCGGCCGTGCTGGGGCTGGGGGGGACGTGGTCGATCCATGCGGCCGCCACAGCAGGCGCCGGCGCGACCTGCCTCCTCGAGGACGTGGCCTCGTTCGCCGGGGTACACGCTGGGGTGTCTGCCGTATGCTCCCTGGACTGGGCCAATCTGGGGATCCTCGAGAACAAAACGGAGGAGCTCGCCAGGCAGGCTGCCACTATGCGGTGTGCGAGGTGCGTCCGGCGATAGGGGAGCCCTTGACAGGAGCCCCGGGAGCAACGTAGACTAACCGTATGGCAAACGTTCAGGCATCAGATGAGTCAGAGAGCACGTCCTTCGCCGACGCGGCCCGGAAGCTCTGCATCTCGAAGGACCGCTTATACGGCCTTTGCGAGGGGATGGGCATCCATCCCATGCAGACGACCGGGGGCCGGCCAGGGAGCAAGGGGGGAAAACCTCCCGTCCTGCTCCTGGCCGCTCAGGTCGAGGCGGTCAGGTACCAGCGGTTGCAATACCGCCGGGATGCTGGTACGGTCTAGGTAACTCCCGGGTGACCGGGATAGCATCTGGACCAAGCGGGGGGGTTGACGAGGCCCTGCCCGCCGGACTGATAGCCGCCTCGGCTCACCGCCGGGCGGTGCGGTAAAAACGAGGATAACCGGCCAGTCGTTCAAGGCGGCTGGCCGGCCCTCCACCTTGAGGAGGAAAGTATGGCAGGAACAATACGGCAGGACCGTCGCTGGAAATTCGGCAAGATCACCTCGGAAGTCTTCTTCGATAGCAACCTCACCCCATACGCCCGCCTCGTGTTTGCCGTCCTGGACTGGCACGGCGAGCAGGCGTTTCCGGCGATCAAGCGCATCCAGGCCATGAGCGGCGGCCTCGGCAGGAATACGATAAAAAGAGCGCTGGGGGAACTACGGAAAAAGGGCTGGCTGGTCCGGACCTCGCGGCCCGGGACGACAAGTCTGTACTGGCTGACACTCCCTGACACCCGGCCCCCACAGGCCCTACCCCCGGCCCCCACAGGCCCTACCCCCCCGGGGGGGGTAGGCCCCTGCAGGCCCCCCCCTAGGAACGAATCTGAATCTCTGAGTAACAAGAGCAAGTTAACTCCGGGCCTCGCTGCGCGAGGGGAAGCGGAGACACCCCCAGAGGCCTGCCCCCGATGCCAAGGGCCGTATACCTGGCGCCAGATTCCGGGAGCCTGGTACGGGGTCTGCCGGTGCTCGAAGCCACGCATCGTCCGGAGGCAGTAAAATGCCCAAATGTGCTGAAAGCCTATATTTGCAAGGGTTTAAATTGCATCCACGATGGCTACCACGCGTTTCCAGGCCTCCGACGCATGTCCATACCCCCCTGTTTTCGCCCTCGCCACAGGGCCCCTACGTGCGATATCGGCCTATCACAGCCGCAAAAAGGGCCTAAAACGCGACATTGGGACCTATCCCGCATAAAGCCTTATTATATAGGGCTTTACGGGCAGAGCCCGTGCGGGAGTAGGGTATACGATACCCCCCGGGGAGGGGGGGGCTTGACATGGACCCCCGTATAGTATACGATACCAGTAGGTAGATAAAGCCCACGGGGGCGAGGAGGACAGAGGATGACGACGACGACGACAGACACTACGGCACTCACAGCGGTAGAGACTCAGGCCTACCACACGCCCCGATACGTGGGTGTCGGTTACCTCGGGACCGAGCGGGTTACCATCGGGCAGGGCCGTAAACCCAATCACGCCGGGGCGTGCTCGACGTATCTGGTGGCTACGTCGCAGGGCTGGGTGGACGCCTCGTTGCTGAGCGTCCCGGCGGTCTGATCGATACTCCCCGCCCACAATCGCGGCATATGGCCGGGGCGGGGGGGAGGACGGTACAGACAGCCCACGGGGGCGAGGAGGATAGGATGACGAGGCTAGTACAGGGAGAGGATGAGCTGACTATCTACGTGGTCCGCGAGGGTGAGGGGGTGCTGGCGGAAAGCGACTACGAGTTCCGCGTTGGGCCGCACGTGGCGTGGGGTAGCTACGACCCGCAGGGATACGGGGCACTGAATCACGCGCCCACGCTGGACGACGAGCGGATAGTAGGCGATTATCTCGATGGCCTATCCGCGCGCGAGCTATCCGCTATACTGCGCCGGGTGCGTCGCGGGGAATACAGGTAGTCTCAGCCTGACCGATACTCCCCGCCCACGATCGGGCCTGATGGCCGGGGCGGGGGGTAGGACGGTACAGACAGCCCGAGGGGGCGAGGAGGATAGGATGACGCAGACACAGGCCGACAGCTACAGGATTGGGTACCAGCTCAGCGATTACAGGCCGGTGGGCGCTGCCCATCTCAGTTTATTCGCAGCCATCTGCGCGTTGCGGGCCAGCCTGCACACCGCCCGCCGGGGCGGCGATATGCAGGGCATCCGTATAGTCCGGGGCGATGGGCGATGGCTAGCCGAACACGATGAGACGACGTGCGCGGAGTGGATAGCCCGGCTGGCCTGACCGATACTCCCCGCCCACAATCGGGCCTGATGGGCCGGGCGGGGGGTAGGACGGTAGACAGCCCAAAGGGGCGAGGAGGATAGCGTGAACGAGAAGCAGGACAGGTATGGCCGCACGCCGCTACAGCGCGCCGGGATCCGGTTCCGCGCGGAGATGTGGTGCGTCCTCCGTTGGTATCAGCAGGGCATTGGGCCGCACGTCCGCATCGACGGGACATACCGATATCCCACCAGAGCGGAGCGCCACGCGGAACGGCGGCACATGGACCACCAGAGGATGGCGCTCCAAGCGGCCTACCTGGGACAGAGGGAGTAGAGTGAGGCGCTCCACATGGTCTTGGTTCGTCCTGGTGGCGTATGTCATGGGCGCGGTCGCGTTCGTCTGCCTCTGCATATTGGCTCTGGATGGAGCCTTCGGGTTTTTCCGGGTGAAGCCGTGAGGCGCCTCCTAAACTGGCTGGGCTGGTGGGAATGGTGGGTCATGCCGGACGCTAGGGACTACCATTCGAGCAACCGCTTTCAGGCCGTCAGGAATCGGTTCGGGACTCTATGTCGGCCCGACGGCGCCGTGAAAAAATGGCTGCGGGTGAAGCCGTGAGGCGCTTTGCCTGCGAACGACAGCTCCGGCGCTGCCTAAAGCTGGTACTGGTCCTGCGGGATGCGCCCGCACGGGGCACCACGATCCGCGGTATATACGGATACACCAGCACGCGGACTCTATACCGGGATTTGGCCGTGTTACAGTCGACGGGCTGGATCGTGCGAGGCCGCCCGCGGCCGGGCTGGTACTCGCTGAGGACGCCGGTATGATCGGCGACCCGACCGAGGAACGCCCGACGCGGGAAGCTCGGGAGCAGGCCGCGTCGTCTCCGTCCCCCGCCCGTCCCCGGTACCGGCCTCCAGCGCCCCTGCCGGCGCCGCCCTTGACCGATGACAGCGACCGCCGCTTCGCCCGGGACTTCTACCGGGCGCACAGCCGCTGGCCGCAGCTCGGGTACCAGCCGGACAACGCCGATATCGAATGGATGGCTGGGGAACTGGCATCAATAGAGGTGGCGAAGGAGGTTGCCGCGGCCGACCAGGCGGACCCCATGAGCCCGTACCACCAGGGCCCGATGCCGGAGATCGGAGGGGCCTTCGCGGACCCGGCGAGGCTTGACGCGGGCTCTAGTACCGTATACGATAGGCCTGATAATCAACCTACACAGGTTCCAACACAACAGGAGGAAGTGAAAATGCCAGACACGCTGCCCAGCGAAACGGCGGCCGCCTCGAGGCCGCCACAGACTACGACCCCGCCTCCCGCGAATCCCGTCCCCGCGAAGAAGTCGCTCTTCGCCCCGGCGATCAAGAGCCAGGGCAAGCTGCGGATTGCGCTGGACGGGCCAAGCGGCGCGGGGAAAACCTTTAGCGCTCTGCTGATTGCGACCGGGATCAGCGAGTCGATGGACGCGGCGAAGACTCCGGTCCGCACGGCCTCCGGCCGACGGATAGCCCTGATCGACACCGAGAACGCCAGCGCGGCCGACTACGCAGACCGCTTCGTGTTCGACCTCGTGGCGATCGACGCGCCATACACCGTGGAGAAGTACCTGACCGCCCTGAACGCAGCGGAGGCCGAGGGGTACGATGTCGTCGTCACCGACTCGCTCTCCCACGCCTGGGCGGGCGAGGGCGGACTGCTCCGTCAGAAGGAGGCGCTCGACAGGCGGGGTGGGAACCAGTACGCGAATTGGGCGCTGCCGACGAAAATGCACGAGGCTCTAAAGTCCCGCATCCTGAGCTGCAAGATCCACCTGATCGCCACGATGAGGTCGAAGCAGGAATACGCTCTGCAGGGCGACGACAAGACGGGTAAGACCCGGGTCGTGAAGCTGGGAATGGCCCCTGTACAGCGGGAGGGGATGGAATACGAGTTCACCGTTTGCCTCGACCTGGCGATGGACCACTCGGCGATCGCGAGCAAGGACCGGACGGCCATGTTCGACGAGGCGCCGTTCAAGCCGACGAAGGATCTGGGGCGGCAGCTGTACGACTGGCGCATGAAGGGCGTCGCCGAAGCCGAGGGGAAGCCCTCGAAAGTGGCGGACGCGCCGGTTCAGGGCGCGGCCAAGGGGACGAACGGAAGCACGAGCGGAACCGGCAAGGTCGCCGGCGCGCCGCAGGAGGCCGCGCAGTTCCCGACCTCCGAGCAGTACCTCGCCGTTTCGAAGCTCTGCATGGCGGTGAGGACCACGCTCTACAAGGAGAAGGCTAATCACGGATGGGGCGACCGGCAGATCACCGTGGTCGAGCTGAACCAGATCGCCGAGGACCTGAAGGCCAGGGCGAAGGGCGGCGCGTCGTGAAGCCGCAGGTAGTCATCGAGCGCCAGCCGGAGGAGTGGATCCGGGGACTGCCGCTGCCGCGGGTGACGGACGTCCTGCGGGTCATGGACAAGCCGGCCCTCGTGGGCTGGGCCGCGAAGATGGCGACGGAGTACATGGGGGGCGTGCTCGAACCGGGCCGGGCCTACTCGGCCCCGGAGCTGAACGCTTTCCTGACCGCGGCGAAGTCGGCCCACCGGGACCGCTCCCGGGCCGCGGCGGACAAGGGGACCGAGGCGCACAAGTGGATCCAGTCCGACGCCTACGGCCAGACCTTGCCGATGCCGGAGGACCCGGACGTTGCCAGTTCGGTCAACGCCTACCTCGAGTGGAAGACCCAGCACGACGTCGAGTTCGTCGAGTCGGAGCTGCCGTTCGCGCATGAGGAATTAGGGTTTAAGGGGACGCTCGATTGCCTGGCGTGGGTCGACAGCGTGTTCACCCTGATCGACATCAAGACCAGCTCAGGGATATACGTCGAGGCCTACCTTCAGACGGCCGCGTACCAAAAGGGCGTGGAGCCCCTGATCCGCTCGGGACAGAAGATCGAGCAGCGGATCATCCTCCACATCCCGAAGGATGGCCGGGCTGCGAACGCCATCACGCTGGCGACCGACATCGAGGAGGACTGGCAGGGGTTCAGGGCGTGCCTGAACCTCAAGAGATACCTGGACTACCAAAAAGCTGCCACTGCGAAACGATAGGAGGACATGAGCATGAAGTTCCAGATCACTGCATCCGAAGGAAACCAGAAGGTTCGCTGGTTCACGAAGGCCGCGAACCTCACCGCCGGGCTGGCCCGGGCGAGAAAGGAAGCGAAGGAGCTGCTGCGGAAGGACATCGACAAGCTGGACTCGATCGAGGTGTTCCAGGTCGACAAGGAAACGCCGGAAGACCTGCCTGGGCAGACCACCATCCCCGGGACGGAGGACCAGCCGGCCTACAGGCCGCCACGGCTGCTGCCGGCGCCGGGCACGAGGGGCACGGCGAAGGTGGGGAGGACCGTGAATCATGGGGACTGAACTCGCCATCCCCGAGGAGGCCACGGTGTACAGGTCCGAGATCGCCACGGTGACGCAGTCGGTGCAGGGCGTCCAGGTGCAGTCGGTCGAGGACTACACGGCCGCGGCGGAGCACCTGAAAACGGCGAAGGCGCTGCTGAAGGAGGCAGACCGCATCTTCGACCCGTCCATCAAGTCCGCGCACGAGACCCACCGGCTCATGGTCAAGGCCAAGAAGGACGCGACCGTCGACCTCGAGGTGGCGGTGGCGATGCTGGTCGGGCGCATGGGCTCCTGGCAGCAGGAGCAGAACCGAAAGGCGATACAGGCCCGGCTCGACCAGGAGCGGGACATGCGGGAGCGGGAGAAGCTGGCCCGGGAGGCGATCGCCCAGGGGAACCCGGAGCTCGCCAAGGAAGTCAGGGCGATCCCCGTGTCAGCGCCGCTTCCCCCGCCGGCCCTGAAGGTAGGGGGCGTGTCCTCGAGGACGACCTACAGCGCCCGGGTCGTGGACCTGAAGGAGCTGGTCAAGGCCGTCGCGGCCGGCACCGTGCCGATCAACGCGGTCGAGGCGAACATGGCGTTCCTAAACTCGCTGGCGCGGGCCGCGAAGGCTCCGGGCGTGTTCATGCCCGGGGTCGAGTCGGTCGAGACGTCCGGCGTGGCCGTCCGGGTTTGAAAGGAGACACTGATGCCTGAAGACGAGAAGCAGTTCCGCAGCATGATGATCCTGGAGATGGTCAAGGAGGGCGACGCCCAGAACGCCTACCTGAAGATCGCCTTCCAGGAGGGGGAGGCGCTGCTCAATGCCACCTGCCCCAGGTGGAAGAAGCACCTGTTCCCGAAGCTCGAGGAGGCGTACAAGGACGGGACCGCCGTCAACGTCATCATCGAGAAAAAGGAGAAGACCTACCCGCAGCCGGACGGCAGCAAGAAGGTCGTGGTCTACTCCAACGTGACCGCGATCGAGGGCGTGGAGGATCCAGAGGGCCGAGGCTCGACGCGGGGGGCCAGCGGAGGGTATGGCCTGAAGACGCTCAACCTGGAGCGCGGCCTCTGCGCGCTCGCGGCGGCGCTCATCGCGCCGGCCGTGTCGGCCGAGAAAGGCGTGCCGATGAACGACGCGTTCGCGGGAGCGCTCGCGGTGATGGAGCAGTATACTTTCAGCGGAAAACTGCCGCCGGTGTCCACGGAGCCGGCGCAGTGACGGAAGGCACGCGATCGGGTTCAAGCCCCGACGCGGGCCGGACTAATACCGGCAAGGAGGAACTGATGGAAACTGCATCTCTCTGGCTCAACGAACTGCCCCCGTCCGACAACCTCCGCTTCATCGGCAAGCGACGGGTCCTGTCTCCCAGGGCCCGCGAGTTCTACGAACTACTGATCAAGGCCTGGCACGACATGAGGCTGCCGAAGTTCAAGGGCTGGGTTCAGGTCTCGCTCGTCATCGTGTGGCCGGACCGCCGGCGCCGGGACCCGGCGAACCTGTGGAAGTGCATCGGCGACGGGCTCCAGCGTGCCGGGGCTGTCGTCGACGACTGCCGGATATTGCCGGTGGTCGAGGCCGTGTACCGGGCTGGGGAGAAGGTGGCGAAGGGGTATGGCGGCAGCCGCGTCGGAAGCTACGAGGGCGGGCCGCTCATCCCGCCCGCCATCGGCCGCGACGGCGGACTCTACATCGAGGTCTCGCAGGCCGACGTCGAGCGGATACCGCTCGGGGAACGGGGCCAGTGATCCCCGCCGTCCGTCCCGAGGAGGTCTCCTACGAAGAGCGCTGCATCCGCTCGCTCATCTATACCTGGCTGAAGGACAACGCCCCGGGGGTCGAGCACGCCAGGCACCGGGCGCTGCTCCTCGAGGCCATCCATGAGGCCGGACGCCAGGAGCGGAAGGCAGGGAGGCCCCAGCAGTTCCTCGAGGATCTGGGGGACCGGGCCATGCGGGACATCTGCGACCGGATGCTGGAGTACGGGATGCCCATCCTCGCCACACTCGACGGCTACTTCTATGGCGGGGGAACGGGGAACTACTTCCGCGACCTGCTGGCGTTCTGCCGCATGGTCATCCCCAAGATCAAGGCGCTGTCGCGGAAGATGAAGATGGCCCAGTTCGCCCTCGAGGAGGAGCACCGGCGGAAGAGCTGGAAGCCGGTCGGGCACCAGCGGGACCTGGGGATCATCGTGGAGGCGGGGAAGCAATGAGCGCCCGCTCCGCCCACACTCGCTCCCATCCCCGCCCCCGCCGGCGGTACCGCGTCTCCTGGACGGTATATTCCAGGGAGACCGATACTCCGGCGGCGCCGTGGAAATTCGAGAAGAGCTTCGGGACGGGCGGGCGGGCGCGGGCGCTGGCTGCCAGCATCGTGGCCGGCGGGAAGGCTGCCACCATACGAAAGGGGAGAGAAGCATGAACGGAGAACCGAAAGCAGATGCCACCCTGGACATCACCGTCGAGAAGGGGCGAGGCGTGCGGTACAACCTCGGCTGCGGCGCGGACCACAGGGAGGGCTTCATCAACATCGACCTGCCGGGCTGCCAAGCGGCAGACCTGCATTTCGATCTTCGGGGAGACTGGACGTTTGCTCCTGACGGAACCGCCGGGTTCGTTTTCTCCTCCAATCTCTTCGAGCATCTGCCGGACAAATTCCACACGATGAACGAGCTGTATCGGATCATGGCGCCCAGGGCCCGGGCCGAGCTGCACATCCCGTCCACGGATGGGCGGGGCGCGTGGCAGGACCCGACGCACGTGAGCTACTGGAACAAAAACTCCTGGCGGTACTGGTGCAGCAACCGGGACGCCGGGCTTACGCTGATGAACCAGGCGAACGGGTTCAAGGGGGACTTCCAGCTGGTGGAGCTGGGGGACTACGTGATTGACGAGCAGATCGTGATGACGAGGGTTATCATCGAGAAACCGGAGGACACCAATGGCAAGTGAACCAAGGCCGTGGAAGGAATGCCCGGAATGTCTGGGGTACGGAACGCTGTTACAACATCCCGGCTCGCACAAATCCACCGCGCACATGGGGGCTACTGGAACGGATGGATGGCCCGCGATACCCTGCCCCACCTGTGCCGCGCACTGGCGTGGGGTGGATGAGGCGCTACACGCCAGCGTGCTGGACGACTCGGACGTGACTGCCGCCTACTCACGGGGCAAGGCGGAGGGGGTGAGGAAGGAGAGGGAGGCATGTGCGGTAGTGGTGGATGCGCTGGCTACAAAGCTGGCCACCACGGTCCACGAGTGCGCGCACGAGCTAGGCCTAGCCTGCGCGATATGTGACGCGTCGCGGGAAGCTCACGCGACCGTTTCCGCCCTCCGCGCCCGTGGCGGTGATGGAAAGGGGGGAGCGTGATGGCGACGAGTAGTAAGGGGATACCGCTTGCGGCAATCGCGGTATGGGAATGCCGGGTAGAATCGGCACGGACCGGAAAGGTCGAGCGGCTGTTGGTGCAGGCGGCCAACCCGTCCGAGGCGCGTCGTAAGGCGCTACGGAGCCGTCATGAGAAAGGCTGGTCGGTGACCCTACTGGACTGCCAGCCGAGGATAGTGTGGATATGACACTGGAATCGTGGCGGATACAACTGGCGTCGGCGCTCGTCAGTATGAGCGTGAAGCTTGGCCATGAGTACTTTGAGGCATCGCTCCGTGACATAGAAGCCGAGGCAGGTATACCCCCGAGCATCACAGCAAGGCTCATGCGGCGGTATAGGAACAGCGTGCGAGATACGATGGAGCGGCTGAATGGCCATCTGGCATTTCGGCTGACCTATAATCCGCGTATGGACCGGGAAATAAGTGTCCGGCGGACCCCATATACGGAGGAGGGAGGAGAATAATGGGACCATACTGTAGGTACTGCGGGGGGCGCTGCTTTGTGCTGGCGTCGGTGACGCTAGGCTGCGTCGATGGCGCACGCCCATTATTGTGGGACCTCGTGGCGGCAATATCAGCGCGTCCGCCGGAACTCATGGCGACCTGCGGCAAGGGCAAAAGCCACGACAGGCGGATACTGGGTATATGCCATGACGACCTGTTGCTGTTACGAGACGCGTATGAGCGCGGCGTAAAAGCCGGTGAGCCGCAGGCTGACGGAAAGGGGGGAGCGTGATGGGTGACAAGGGCCGCTGCGCCGTTTTCACGATCGTCAAGGACGAGGCCGTCATGCTGCCCGTCTGGCTCCGATACTACCGCCGGTACTTCCGCGACGGCGATATCTTCGTCCTCGATCACGACAGCCAGGACGGCTCGACTGAAGGCCTGGCGGTCAACGTCAAGCCGGTCCACAACGACAACTACCTCGACCATCAGTGGCTCATCGCCCAGATCCAGAGCATGCAGCGGAAGCTTTTCTCGCTCGGCTACGAATATGTTCTGTTCGCTGAGGTCGACGAGATCGTCCTGGCGGACCCGGCGATCTACAGCGGCCTCGATGAATACATCGCCCTCCTGAAGCGCCCGGTCGTCCGGTGCACGGGGTACGAGATGTACCAGCACCCGACTCTAGAGCCCGCCCCCATCGACTGGTCGAGGCCCGTCTTCGACCAGCGGCAATACTGGGCCTACAACCCGCTCTACTGTAAGCCGCTGCTCTCAAGCTTTCCACTCGACTGGACGGTCGGGTTCCACACGGCCGCCGGCGAGCACCCGATCGACTCCGACCTGCTGCTGGTCCACCTGCACTATACCGATTTGCAGTACACCCTCGCCCGCCACGCCTGGAAGCGGGAGCAGAAGTGGGCGCCCGGCCAGGGAGGGCTGAGCATCCACAACCAGGCCGACGATGCGCAGATCGTGGCGGCATACGAGGAGGTCCAGAAGCGCCTAATGCGGATTCCATACAACTTCACGGGGAGGATACTATGAGGCTCTCGAGGCCCTTCGTCGCGGTCTACACGAACGAGTGCAAGGAGTATTGCGAGGCTGCGTTCTTTTCGGCCATCCAGGCGCTCACGCATCCGGACTACACGATCCACATCGTGGACAACTCACTCGGCATGGACTACACGCACCGCCTCAACCGCCTCTGCCCAAGCGCGCACACGATCGAGCACATCGACATCGACCGGGAACCGCGGAAGACCCTCTTCCACCGGAACGTAGCGTTCTCGCTCGCGCACCTGCGGGACCAGTTCCTGGCAACGGACCGGGACTACTTCGTGATCTTCGAGTCGGACGTGATCCCGCCGGCCAACGTGCTGGAACTCCTCGAGGAGGTCTACGACCAGGCGGACATCATCGGGGGTCTCTACTACCGGGGCTTTCATCCGGACGAGGCCTTCGACCCGCAGGACCTCCGGCTTGTGCCGGTCACCCACGTGCTGTCCGGCTGCGCGCTCTACCAGCGGGCCGTCATCCGGAAGGTTCCGTTCAGGTGGGACGCCGAAGAGCTCAGCGGATTCCCCGACGCCTTCATGAGCCGCGACGCCGTAGGCGCTGGCTTCCGGCTGGCGAACTACCACAAGATCAAGTGTCGCCACCTGCACGCCGCGAACGGTGGCCGGGGCCTGGACCGGCTGCGGTGAGCGCGCGGAACGAATACCTCCTGGTGGGCGCCGGGCTTTTCAACGCCGTGCTCGCGCACGAGCTGCACGCCGCCGGCAAGAAGGTCCGGGTCATCGAGGAACGCGCCCACGTCGGCGGGAACTGCTTCACCCGCATCGAACGGGGGATCGTGGTCCACGAGCACGGGCCCCACGTATTCCACACGAACGACGGCGGGGTCTGGGACTTCGTGCGGAAGTTCGGGCGGTTCCACCGATTCAGCTACAACGCCAAGGCCCTCAACAACGGCTCCCTCTACAGCCTGCCCGTGAACATGAACACTTTTACCGAGGTCTGGGGAATGGGCACACGCACTCCTGCCGAGGCGGCCGACAGGTTGCGGCAGCAGGCCGCCAATTACCAGAGCCTCACGGCCGAAAACGTCGAGGCGCTGGCGCTCCGGACCATCGGCCCCCAGCTATACGGGCTGCTCGTTCGGGACTACACGGAGAAGATGTGGGGGAGGAAAGCGGCGCAGGTACCCGCCGCGATCCTGCGGCGCATCCCCGTGCGGTTCACCTACGACAACGATTATTTCAGCGACGCCTTCGAGGGCATCCCGGACGATGGCTACACGCCCATCATCAAGCGGATGCTGATGGGCGTTCCCGTGGAGCACGGAACCTTCACGCGCCGCGACTACAAGCGCGCCTACAAGGCCATCGTCTACACGGGCAGCATCGACCGGTACTGGGAATACCAGCTCGGCGTCCTGCCCTATCGGTCCCTCTACATCACGTCGCATGGAGGAGACAGCAACAACCTCGGAGTGGTGGCCGTGAATCACACGGACAACGAGGACACGCGGATCCGCACGATCCAGCACGAACTCTTCGATCCCCGCTCTGCCGCACGGTACCATGAGTCCATCGTCACGCACGAGGTCCCGTGCCAGTGGCGCCCGGGCCAGAGCGAGCAGCTCGGCCTGAGCCCGCTCTACCCGATGCGCGGCATGGACGGCTCGGACGCCCTCTACGACCGCTGCCTCTCGAAGAGCGCCGGGATCCACAACCTCTACTTCAAGGGCCGGCTGGGCGAGTATCGGTACCTGAACATGGACCAGGTCGTCCGGGGAGCCCTCGACTTCGCGCAGGAATTATTGAACTACCCAAGGAGGAAAGCATGAGCCAGCACCGTATCTCCGTCTGCCCCGTCGTCCCCGGCCGCAACGACGCGACGTCCTGGTACCGCGGCCTGGGGCCCCTCTTCACCCTCAACAGCCAGGTCGACTGGCTCGACATCGTGTTCATGCGCGACTTCGACTGGACCGCGATGAAGCTCATCGACGTCCTGTTCATGCAGCGGCCGGCGAGCACGGACGAGCAGACGATCGCCAAGCTCGCGCGCCAGCACGGCCGGGCGCTCTGGGTCGACTACGACGACGACCTGACCGCCGTCCCGATGGAGAACTTCTCCTGCTACGGAATGTATATGAACGACGCCGTGCAGGGAGCGATCCGGAACATCATCCGGCTGGCGAGCGTGGTCAGCGTCACGACGCCGTACCTCCGGGACCGCCTGGCGAACGAGGCCGGGGTCGACCCCCGGAAGTTCGTCGTCATCCCGAACGCCATCGACGACACGCTCCCGGACGCGAACGTCGGAACCCGCCGCGTTCAGGACGAGAAGAAGCCCCGGCTCCTCTTCTGGCGCGGGAGCGTCACTCATCACCGGGACCTGTTCGAGGAGCACGCGGCGCTCATCGCCGCCTCCGAAAGGCTGGCCGACAAGCCGGACTGGAAGATGGCCTTCATGGGATACTCGCCCTGGCATATCGCCGAGCACTGGAACAAGCGCCGGGTCGAGCACGTGCCGGCGAGCGCCGACGCGCCGAAGCTGAACGGCCCCATCATGTACGCGGATACGGGGATCGCGGAGTTCTACCAGGTCATCAAGCAGGAACGGATCCGGGCGTTCCTGTTCCCGCTCCACGACAACCACCTGAACCGGGCGAAGAGCAACAATGCCTGGATCGAGGCCGCCTACGCCGGCGCGGTGACGATCGCGCCGGACTGGCCGGAATGGCAGAAGCCGGGCATCATCACATACGGCCCCGGACCTGCGGCCTGCTGGCCGACGTTCCAGAAGGCCATCGAGCACGTCATGGAAATGACCGACCAGGAGGCGCGGGATAGGGCATACGCAGGCTGGCAATATGTCTACGACTACCTGCGGCTGTCGCGGGTGAACAAGCTGCGGGCAGACCTGCTCAAGAACCTGCAGGACGGCGGGAGGTTCCGGCTATGAGCGCGAACGAGGAACCAGTTTGCGGATATTGCGGAAAGAACTGTTTCAAAGCCCTGCCTGCGAACGTACCCGGCGAGGTCCTCGACAAGTATCGGGGGATGAAATGGTCCATGCCGACGGCGTCTGGGCCAAGGCCATAATGCAACGCGCCGCCCTCGCCCTCGACTCCGCCTGCACTGCGGCTGACGCGGCTGGGTACGAGCGCGGGGTGAGGGAGGAGAGGGAGGCAGAGAAGGCGAAGTCCTGCGAAACGTGTGGGCGGAACAACAGCCCGGTGGATGGCCTCTGTCCATCGAGCAAGTGCCCGAGGTGCCGCCGGAACGACCCGATGGAGGACTACTGGATATCTCGTACCGAGGCCGCAAGCCCACCCGTGCAGGCCGGTGATGGAAAGGGGGGAGCGTGATGGAGCGTAAGACCGGCTACAAGTACACGGACGCTTGGGACTGCACGCGCGGGGGTATGCAGTGGGCACAGGGCGTGGAGCATGAAGCACCCGGAGATGGAGCCCTCTGCACGTCCGGCTGGCTCCACCTGTACGACAGTCCCGAGGTCGCGGCACTGCGAGACCCGGCGGATGGTTGCTATACGCGTCAGTCGTCGGCGCAGCTGTGGCGGGTGGAGTGGTGGGGCGCGACGAAGGATGAGCGCGGGCTGAAGCGCGGCGCGCAGTTTGTCCGCACGGTGGAGCGCGTGGAGCCGGTGGTCCTCACCGACGCGCAGAGAGTGCGCGCGGCCATCTACTGTGTACAGTCGATACTATCGCGAGACACGTGTGCGTCGTGGTGGACGTGGGCTGAGGGGTGGCTGATGGGGAAGCGAGGGCGTGCCGACGCCGCCACCGCCTACGCCGCCTACGCCGCCTACGCTGCCGCCGCCACCGACGCCGCCGCCTACGCCGCCGCCACCACCGCCGCCGCCGCCACCTCCGCCGCCGACGCCGCCGCCGACGCCGCCTACGCCGCCGCCGCCGCCGCCGACGACGCCGACGCCGCCGCCCTTGCCGCCGTCGCCGCCGCCGCCGCCACCGCCGCCGACGCCGCCGCCCCACCGGACCTCGCGGCCATTGTGCGCCGGGCGATAGCAGACGAGCCCACCGGAAAGGGGGGAGCGTGATGGAGCTGTTGTTGATGCTGTTGTTGATACTGATATTTGCCGGCCTCGTGTGGGGGTTGGCGTGTGATGGATGGTGACGCGAGGGGGAGCGGCGGAACGGTCGTCATGCCACGGCCTCGTATGCCACGGCCCACCACGCCACCGCCTCCGCAGGGATGGGGACCATGACTCCTGCTCGCGGTTTCCCGCCGCATGACCGTCCATACTACACGCGCTTGCCTGCGGGGGAAACGTCAAAGGCGACGACCGTCATCCATGAGCAGGTGCCCCAAGACGTGCGCATAATCTACGTCGTCACCAAAGGCGAGGGTATAACCGTGCATGAAGTTCCGATGCGTGAGAAGATAGGATTCAGCCCATGACCGCTGAACCCAGCCTCCCCGAACAGCTTGAGGCCGCCTCCCGTGCGTAACGCCGTGCGACCCATCAGCGATCTCAAGCCCAACCCAGCGAACCCAAAGGGGCACGATTTGGGGGCCATCATCACGAGCCTGAAAACGCACGGGTTCGTCGATGCGCCAGTGGTCGACGACCGCACGGGCCTCATCCTCGGCGGGCACGGGCGAGTAGAGGCCCTGCTGGCGATGCATAAGGCCGGCGAGAAGCCACCTGTAGGTGTCACCGTCAAGGCTGGCAAGTGGTGCATCCCCATCCAGCACGCCAGGACGCGCAACGACGG
>Ga0315279_10001252_pt1 | contig 43033 bp, 41 predicted proteins | sample YL17G06_20_MG_FD_203694 | JGI IMG/M metagenome (GOLD analysis project Ga0315279, IMG submission 203694) | Sediment microbial communities from Yellowstone Lake, YNP, Wyoming, USA - YL17G06_20 | ecosystem: Environmental > Aquatic > Freshwater > Lake > Sediment | place: USA: Wyoming | collected...
GAAAAAGTTTAGCGAAACCATATACGAGCCAGGAAAGGGAGGCCACTAAAAGGAGAAAGTATAAAATTCCCAACCAGGATGCAGCAACCGTGTAGAGGAATCGTACCAAAATGTTCGAATAACGGAAGGCAAGGAAGGAAACCGAAACAAGGCTTACGGATAATAAACTCAAGGCAATTTTCAGGGTCAATAGAACGGCTGGATTTGAATGCACTAAAAAACGCACCAGCGTTTTGTACAAAAGCCAGTGTGCTAAAAAGAGTATAGATTGAATAGTGGTAATAAAAAGGATAAATTGGTAAAGCATAAAACTTATTATAATTCAGGGAACTCTTCTTAGCCACTGATTCATCCACCTACGCAGGAGACCATGTCTGCCTGCGCGGAGCCGCTCCGACGAAGGCAGGCACTTCGGCGTGCAAGCATGGCCTTGGCCGTGGACGCCGTCGTCCATAGCCATGAACTATGGCGTCGGACGAGGAATGCGTAACTCCGGAAGGGAACCCTTCCAGCGATAAATCTACCATGCTTCGGCGGATTTCGGTCCGTGGGGCTCCATTTTTGATGAGGAATGAACTCTACTCAAACCAACGCCATCAAATTTCTTAATGGCATTTGGGAAATAATATTTCCCTGAAGGCTTCGGTTTTTCGAAAATTGACATATTATTATAAAATTATGATAATTATAAAAAATTCCTTGCCTTATCATTGTGATCCTAATGATTTCCATAAATTTGAATCTTATCCAAGAAATTGATTACCTCTGGAAGCCAGTTTACCCTTATTTATCACAACAACTTTTTGAACTCTACGGCCGTCAAGATGGAAACATTCTGGAAATTGGACCTTTTTGTGGAGTCATATTCACCTTGCAGCAAAAGAATATCGGCAGTTCTTTTTTAATTGCGACTTTTCCGTCAGGAATGGGAAATTTCTTCCGTGAAGAGGCAAAAAATCGAAAACTTCAAGATAAGATCAAGATCATCGAGACAGACCCCTCCCTGACCGGGGTGGAAGAAAATAGAATCGATCTGGCCATCTTTCGGGGTGCCTTTTTTTTCCCTTCCTTGTTTGAAGTCAATTTTCCAGGAATCTATCGGGTTCTGAGGACGGAGGGTATTGCTTTCATCGGCGGGGGATTCGGGAAATTTACCCCTGATAGTGTGATTAAAGATATCGGAAAAAAATCACGAGATCTCAACCTCCAGATCGGTAAGGTTGAAATAGAAGAAGATGAATTACGGCGAGATATTCAGAAGAGCAATGTGGAAGGAAGGATTGAAGTCATCTCCGAAGGCGGATTATGGGTGTTGATGAAAAAATAGCCAGCCCTGGACTGAAATGACCCAAATGTTGCAAAAAATCCGTAAAAAAGGCCGGACAGGTGGGCCGAAAAAGCTTTACAGCGGGACCTTACAACGTTTAGCTACCCCGGTTTCTTTAGTAATCCTGAATCCCACTCTCGGTGAAAAAAAGATTTACTCAAAAATTTTAAAAAAATCCGCTTGGTAAAGGCTTGGAGGGTTATCTGTCCGGCCTTTTATGCAACATCAGGGTTAACAGAGGGTTAAAGAAACAAGTTTGAAAGGGAAAAGGCATGACCGAACCTGTGATTTTGGAAATATTCTCCGATTATGTTTGACCCTGGTGCTATTTCAGTACCGTGCGTATTGATCGGTTGCGTAAAAATTATGAGATTGAAATTCAATGGACTGCTTTTCCTCTCCACCCCGATACACCGGAGGAGGGGCTCACATTGAAGGAACTTTTTGAAGGTCGTTCCGTTGACATTGAAAAAATAATGTCACGCCTAAAGCAGGTGGCGAATGAGTTAGGCCTGCCTCTGGGTGAGCGAAAAAAGACATATAACAGCCGCTTGGCTCAGGAGTTAGCCAAGTGGGCAGAATCAAAAGGCAAGGGGGACGAGTTTCACGAAGCCGTCTTTCGATCCTATTTCGTTGATGGTAAAAACATTGGGAAAGTTGACGAATTGGTCCTTCTGGCAAAATCGGTGGGACTCCCTGACAAAGAAGCGAAAGAGGTCCTCGAATCGAGAACCTTCAGGGAGGCCGTTGATTCCGATTGGTCGCGTGCCCATGCAATGGGCATCACAGCCGTTCCAACCTTTGTGATCGATCAACAGGCGATCGTGGGCGCTGAGCCCTACGAGGTTCTCGATCAATTCCTAAAAGCCAACCATGTTAAAAGAAAACCTGACCGATAGAATTTCCTTTCTGTCCATGACCGTTATACCTATAGAGAAATACCTTTTTGGGGTTTGAGGCGGAGAAACTGGTAGCGGTCAATGGAGCGCACCTTTATGTCACGGATCTGAATTCCCTGAAGGACGCTGAGAGGGACATCGACTCCCGCATTACCAAGGGCCCAAACCCTGCGGTAAAAATCAGCGAGGCCATTCACTGCCTTTCCATCTACTGTCAGAATCATATCTCCCGGTTTCAGACCCGCTTCTTCAGCGGGTCCTTTCGGTGTCACCTGAATGACGAAAACCCGTTCGTGTGTCTCTTCCACGTTGACACCCAGCCAAGGTCGTGGTGCCTCAAGGGAACGGCCTTTGGCGATCAGGTCAGACAGGATTGGCTTGAGATGATCGATCGGAACAAATATATTACATGGGATTGAGCCGAAACCCTGGATCATGATCTGAGTAAAAAGGGATCCGATACCCAGGAGTTGACCTTCACGGCCTACCAGCGCGGCTCCACCATAATTGGCATAAGGAGGCGTAGTGAATATGGCATCCTCGAGAAGATACTCCCAGTAGCCTGCAAACTCCTTGCGGCTAATGACCCGTACGGCTTGTAACGAGTCTCCACCTCCATGGCCAGAAACTATAACGGGATCCCCTTCTTTGACTTCTGAGGATTGACCCAGCTTAATGGGCGTAACCCCGAGAGGTTCTTCTGTTCGCAAAAGACCAAAGCCCGTTTTGTGGTCATAACCCACGAAGATGGCTTTAACCGGTTTGCCTTCCGCCGCAAATACCTGGATGTCTTCAGCTTCTACGATGAGGTAGCCGATCGTAAGAATGTGACCCTTTGAGTCAATCACCACCCCATTCCCTTCCCGCTCTGTCCCGAGTGTCCGGGCTGTGTGTGCATCGCTCGGGATAGTTGCCCGGATTTTAACAATGGCTTTGAGTATCTCTTCCGCGTTTGGGTCGGCATATGCAGGGGCGGCCAAAGCAATAAGAACAGAAAGAAAAATTAATAAGCATGTTCCTCTCATGGTACACCTCCTTCCCCGGTTTTTGGCTGACTCTCTGAAAAACTCCAAGGCCAGCCCCGGAGATTCGATCTTTATTTTGAATTATATCACAGATAAAGAAATCATACTCGGCGGACCTAAAGATTCAGTATTCCACGTATTGAGACTCCTATTAAAAAAAGGGATGTGTCCCTATTTATAATTATTTATTATTCTTGCTAATCGCAATCTCTCTCCTGCTTCCGGTGAGTTTCTTGAATTTTCCTTGTCAACCTTTCAAAAATTTAATATATTTGTGATAAAGAGAAACATATTGAATTTAATTCGAGAATTTCAAACATAAGAATGATCCTGACGGTATTTGGGGTGGCTATGAAGATGCGATCAAAAGATATCCAAATCTCATTAATCCCTCAATATTCGGGAAGAAGGTAGACTTAAAATGGAAGACTCTTTTCAGAAAATGATTTCATCAATCCAGCGTTCACATATGCTGCGTCTACTTTTAGTGGGATTTCTTGTTCTTCTTCTTCAAATTCCAATTGCAATGATCTCGGGTCTCATCACTGAGCGGCAGAAACGTCACAACGAAGCCGTGGAAGAGGTAACGGGGAAGTGGGGTAAAGTTCAAATCATGACCGGACCTGCCCTCATTATTCCTTATAAGCATCGATGGACTGAAATCGGGGCAAAAGGTCAGCAGGTTGTACAAACCAAAGTCCGCTACGCAACGTTCTTACCGGATCGTCTTCAAGCCCGGGGGAAGATTGAAAGTGAAGTTCGCTACCGGGGTATCTTCTCCGTGCCTGTGTATCGAATTAGACTTGATGTCGAAGGAGAATTTCCTCAGCCGAGCTTCTCTGCTTGGGGGATTGACCCAGCCAATATCGTGTGGGACCAGGCTCAGCTTTTTGTGGGGATTTCGGATTCGCGAGCCATTCAGGCCCAAACAAATCTTACGTGGAATGGTCAACAGATTGCTTTTCTCCCTGGGATCGGAGATTTTGGCAGCATCGCCAACGCTGGAATTCACGTACCCCTGAGAAGTGAGCTCCTCCAAGCTAAACGTTTCATCTTCTCATTCCCGTTGACTCTGAATGGGAGTAAGGGAGCTTATTTTATCCCCTTTGGCCGAGATACAGTGGTTAATTTGAAGTCCAATTGGAGCAGTCCCAGTTTTCAAGGCAACTGGCTTCCCTCTGATCGGACCATATCTCTAAATGGGTTCGAGGCAACCTGGAAGATTCCTTTCCTTGGACGCAATTACCCCCAAGCTTGGACATCAGTGACGGATATGGGGAAAGTTATTGAGGCTTCGCGTTTCGGGGTCGATTTGATTGTACCTGTTGACGAATATCGAATGTCTGAACGGAGCGTTAAGTATGCCGGGCTATTTATCCTTCTAACTTTTGCATGTCTCTGGCTTATTGAAGTTCTGGCAAAAGTTCGAATCCACCCAGTTCAATATCTTTTGTTGGGCGCGGCGATGTGCATCTTCTACCTCCTTGAGCTATCTCTTTCAGAGCACATCGGGTTCGGCATTGCCTATGTCATGGCCAGCATTGCTGTGGTGGCGATGGTCACCACATACAGTAAAGTGATCTTAAAGAATCTTCGCCAAGCTTCGATCATTGGAATAGTTGTGGCCGCTCTTTACGGCTATCTTTACGTGCTTCTGAGAAATGAGGACTATGCTCTATTGATTGGTTCAATAGGATTATTCGTGATACTTGGGTTGATCATGTTTCTCACCCGACAGGTCAACTGGTACGGAGCAAAAATACAAGAGGAATCTCTTTCCCTTTCAGAAGAATCCAAAAGCCAAGAGCAGACTTGACCCCTTCGTCCCTTTACATGGATTGGTGGCGGGTTTATCCTGTGGGAAATCTCGGCGTAAAGCATGCTACCGGGAGAAGGGTCGAGTAGAGTAATTCAACGTAGTCAACGACGTCCCCCTGCTCCCGTGAAATACCGCTCCCGATCTGCCCTGCCCCAACCACTGCGATTGTCTTGATCTCCATTCCTCCACCTCCTTTTCTCATTTTCCTCTCATTATATCGTGTGGGTTTTTAAGAAACTTTCTGAGGAACACCCAAAATACGGCATTTCCCATTAAAAAATACAGGATTCCCCCCCATCTATTCATCTGACTCTTTCTAACAGGCTGCTGAAAAACGCCTAGTGTAGTGAGTCATAAATTTCTTTTCTTTGTTTGTCATTCCGGGCTTGCCCCGGAATCCAGTATTTCTGAGCTGGATTCCCGCTGGAGTTTACCCCGTGGTTGATACGGGGGGGAATTGACGACTTCGGAATTGATGTAGAGAAGTGTTAGATTCACCACACTAGAGGACTTGTCTGTTGCTCCTTTATTCCCTGAAAATTCTGCTTGTATTTTTATCTCATTTTGATAAGATTTGGTGAACAAAACCAACCTGCATTCATAACTCTTAGAATACTGAGCAAGATGTCTATGAGGGTGAACGAGAAGATGCTTCTCAGAAGAAATTACTCGAAATCACCGATGAGCTTGATTCATATTTCAAGGCCTGACACGATGTCTTCAGACAGAACTGCTCAACTCCGCGCTAGGCGGTAAACATCGAGAATCTTCCGTATCCGAATCCACTTTGTCATTCGCATGAGTGGCGACATAGAAAGCTAACACTTTCAACTCTTTTAAGGAGGTTATCATGTCGAGGTCAAAATCATACCGCGGTCTCGATGATGGGATAGAGCTTGACTGGGCGACATACGCTGGACTCATGATGATATTTCTTGGTATTATTTCTGTTGCGACTGCGGCAACCTCCCTGATACCACAGACTATTCTTAACAAGTTACTATCACCCTATATCCCAGAATGGGCTTTTGCTTCGTTGTCAAACATAGGAACGGGCCTTATAGCGGCAGGGATTCTCGCTTTTACGTTAGAGCGTGCCAGCCGCAGGAGACACCAAATTGACGTCGCAGAGATCAAGAGTGCACACGCCGAATCAATCCTGAAGGAATTGATGCCCCAACCGATCTTTGAGGAGGTGAAGGCGCATATCATTCAGCAGCCTTTCTTGAGAACCAATTGCCACGGGATTATCCAGTTAAGTTGGCTTGATGAAACCAAAAAATACTTGTCCATGTCAGATGTTTTCTCCTACGAGGTTGAGAACACCTCGCGAACCATAGAAGAATATGAAATACGTGTTTTTGAGGAAAAAATGAATGTGGACGAGTTTCCCGGATGCACCCAAATCCAGGAGATAAAAGTGATCAATGCAACTTCAGGACCAAGCGAATATACCGGTACAAAACTCAAAGACTACATGACCATAACAGATCAATTCATTGAAGCCAAAATCCTAAAACGCCTCCAGCCAGGCCAAAAGATGAAAATCACCGCTCACGTTAAGGGTATCAGAGCAGCTCGAGACGTTAATGCTTACATAATGGTAAAACCGTCCATAAACTTAATTCTCACTGTTATGCACCCCCTTGATCTGATTGTGCGTGAAGTCCATTTGCACGCATCAGGACATGCATTTGTGATAGAGGCGGACACTCCGACTCTCAAGATCTGGCGGATTGACGCCGGTATTCTGCCATTCCAGGGAGTAGAAGTTAGCTGGTCTCCTTCTCGGAACGAAGTAGCCGTTAGGCCGTAGTTGACAACTGCCAGTTTACTTGCGTACGTTGGTTCAAATGTCAGCCCTGGGGTCAGATTTAATATTGATATTTAGGGACAGAATGAAAGATTATCTTGTTTTAAAGAGAGTAATAAAAAATCTCAATAATTAAGTCTGACCCCGAAGATTTGATCTTACTTCTTTTCACATCATCTTTATCATTTTGAAGAGCATGATCATTCGGCATAGGGGACGAACGGGAAAGTGCAACTTGACGGAAGGTTAGAAAATGGGTAGGATGGGGCTATATACCGAGTCAACCGCGTTAGTAGGGATGGGGAGACAGAGGTACTTTAGCCATTGCTATGGCGATCGGTAAGGATGAGTGCATTTAGAAAAAGCGACAGTTTTGAACAACGCCCCTGATGATTATAATTTCTTGGTGTCTTGGGATTCTTCAGGTAGGGTGGGTCAAAACCTAGCCAGTTTTCTGGTGATATTAAAAATGCGTGGTGTATTGGTGTTACGCAGAGATTTTCATTCCTCAGGTTGAATGGAGGAGACTCAATGGAAGAAATATTAAGAGTTGCTATTTGCCAATTAACATGCCACCCCGCAATCTATGTAGGACATCAGATGTGGCTTGAAGAACCATTCATCCAAGAGGATAGGAAATGTACTTTGTCGTATTTAAGTATTCGAGGATTTAAAGTGGAAGATCTTTTATTGCGGTGCAAAAACACCTATCTCGAATGGCATAGCCAAAGGATTATGGGCGTCCTAGGATTTTTGAAAACGCTCACCCCTCCCCCATCGATAGTTGTTTTCCCGGAAGGGGCAATCCCTTTTCAGTGCCTAAGTACCATACAGGCTTACTCTTCGGAGAACGAAGTAACAGTGTTTGCGGGTACTCATTCACTCCAAAGACTGAAAGAGCTAACAAAGATATACAAATCAATTGGAGTTAAAGATGCGTCTATTCAAAAGCTTTTAGCAAAAGGTTCAGAGCTCAATGGGGTTGCTGCAATTTTCGTTCATGGAAAAGTTTTCATGGCCCCGAAGAGATTGTTCTCTCCTTTTGAAAGCACAGATATTTCATCGATGGAAATTCCCTCTCAGGCGTATTTTCCCTATCATATACCATTCAATGATAAGAAGATAGCTGTTCTGCCACTGATATGTTCCGAAGCGCTAAACTTCACAAAATTAAAGATAAAGGGGGATTATGATTTATGCGTCATTATGTCGTATGATCCAACCCCAAATCGTTTCAAAGGTGTTACCGACATGCTTGTAAGTAATAAGAAGGCAGTCGTCTACTGCAATGACGGCCAATTCGGAGGGTCCGCTCTCTGTATACCAGTAGACGATCGGCGTCCTTTTTGGTGGTTTGCCTCACCATGCAAAGGACAGCTGCCGAAGGGAGATGCGATATTAGTGACCGATATAGACATTCGCAATATGGGCATAGAAGTTGGAGTAAGTACTCCTAAAAAGAACTTTAGCTTGGTAAAGGTGTCTTCTATTACTTATGACAAAGAACCAACAAAAAGTGTTGTATCAAAAGAAATTTATCAAATTGGTAAGATTGAAGATACTTCAGAGAGGGCAGATGCCATAAAGAGTCTCATAAACAGGCGCTGTGGGGATGAGTTACAATGTCACCGTCTGGACTTTCTTTATCAGCTAGCAAAAACTGGACGGGACACTGAAGATTGGTGGAGGGTGATCGGTGATGATTGCGTGATAAATTTGCACTGTCTCGAGCAGATGGAACAAGTGCTCTCAAAAGAATGTTATGAAGAACTTTACAAGGGACTCTTGGAATATGGAAACGAAAAGGAGGGCATTGATGACCTCAGAGGTTTCTTATTACTTGCAAAATCACAGATCGAATCTGCAAAGGGTGGCCAGATCCCCCTTGGCTCAGATTCAAAGGAAATTAGATCTATCATCAACAGAGAAGAGGACGGCAAAGAAATACTATCGTTCTTGGACGACCAAAGACAACGGGTTACTCAAATATCCGGTTTACAGCAAATAGGTAAAAGTGTCGCGATCCAAAAGGCGCTTGGACAGTGGCCACATCCAAAGATCATTGAGATAGAAGTTAATGAGTCTTCTTCAGCTGATTACATTGCATGCAAAATACTGCCAAACCTGTTATCAAGAAACTTGGGAAAGAATGGTGCATTGACTGCTCATATCACAGAGCAGGAATTTACAGACATTTTTAATAGTTTCGACATCCTATGGATCCACAACGCCGAAAAGCTACTGCAAACCGAGGATTGGAGAAATGCTGAGATTAAAAACCTCATTAAGATGATAATACTTGCAGCTAGCAAATCAACCGTGAAAATTATCTTTGAGACAAGAAAAGAACTCCAGTTGGAATTACAGGATCCCTCCATATACTTCCGGAAACGTATTTATGGACTTGAGAGAAGATATAAGGCTCATGGCATCAGTTATCTGGAATATCAGCTTCGGAGGAATGGTATTTCGCCGCAAGATCTTGATGATCACTTGAAAGAAGAGATTGTAGATAAATTGGGCGGACACCCAGTTGCGATAGCCTTATGTGCTGATGCAATTTATGATGAAGGAATTACTCGGGTTATGGAAATATTGAAACAAAGAAAAGGGTTTTATTTGAATTTCATTAAATCCATTCTGCGGAACATAGATCTGAGCGATGACGAAAGGATGATTTTAAACCTATTATCAGGATGCAAATTGTCCTTACCACGGGAAGCTATTCTCGGCACGTTCGACTACCCTGTGGTTCCCTATCTTAGAAATTTGATACAACTCTGTATGATTGAAGTGGATCCAGCCTCCAACATCAGGCTACCCGGCTTATTGGAGTCTTTTTTCGACATAGAAGTAATTCCAGTCGAGATAAGAAAAAGGTTTCATCGAAACTGTTCCGACTGTTATAAGGGACTATTTGTAAAAAATAAGGCAAGAATCGAATACGCAATCGAAGCAGACTTACATGCAAGTCTGGGAGATGTTCAATCTAATCTGTCTGGTCAGCTTGTCGATAGCCAGTTAGCGATCGCGCAGAAGCTGTATGACAAACAGGATTACAAAACCGCGCAGGCCATATTGGATAAAATCCTAACCATAAAAAGTACGAAAGATATCTTGAGACTCTCCGCTTTAGTTGACGCAAAGTGTAACAATTTTGAATCAGCTTTGAACAAGGCCAAAATCGTGTTTAGGCTAAATCTTCATGACACTTGGCTACTTTCTGAAATCGCGCGGGCTGCCCTAAGCCAAAGAAGAGATGATATCGCAGAAGAATTGATAGGTATTGCGAAAGTTGCAAACATGGAAGATACCTCTATTTTGTTAGTGTCAGGGAGAATGCTATTGCGGAGAGGGGAGTTACGGGATGCCGAGGAAAGATTCAAAGACGCCTGCAAACTTACTAAGAGAAACGCATGGCCTTATTATTTCTTAGGAAAGACTTACCTCCGGCAAGGCGACATTGAGAAGGCAATTGATGTGCTTTTTGAAGGAGAAAATTTTTTTTATGAAAACGATATAAGAAAAGTCAATGTCCTGACAGCGATTCGTACTCAATTAGGCATCGCTTATACTTTGGCTGAAAGAATTGATCTTGCGAGCCCTATACTGGAGGGCCTCTTTGAAGATGAGAGTGATGACCCCGAAGTGATGAGGGCGTATGCATTTATGTCACTAAAGAAAGAGGGCATCCAAAGGGCTCATGAGGCCTACAAAAGACTAAAAGAGGCAGAGATTAAATCCAGCTATGACAGGTCTCAATATCATCTTTTCTATGGCCTGTTTTATCTAGGGATAGGAGAGAAAGGAAAAGCCAGTGAGGAGTTTTCGAAAGCACACAAAGCAGATAGAAATAACGTATACGTCATGATGAAATTGGCAAGAACCTATTTTGAGATGGCCACCGAAAGCTGGATCGATGGAGATGTTGATATCGCAAAAACCTACGCAACCGATTGTGGAGAGGTCGTGAAAAAGATACTTGAATTTGATTATGACAATGTAACGGGCAGACATCTTCAAGAAGAACTCTATAACAAATTTGAGATAGAGCTTTCAAAGGCTTTAGATTAAATAGAGGACGCCAAATCTGGCAAATCTGGGGAACATTCTAAGGGTAATCCTAAATCGAATGGGGTCAAGGACAAGTTTAGGGAGAGCGCAGACATTGGTAATAAGTTTGAATCCGGGGAGACAAAAATACAATATTCCCGATACTTGACCCCCAAAGATTTTTTCTTATTGAATGGAAACCAGTTCTCATGGTTAAAGTCCCATCTAAGATACATTAAAGAAAAGGAGAAGGAGGAAATAGGTCTAACTGGACTGAGATTCCAGGAAAGGAGGTGGAACTGTAAAAATCTAAGCCGTCACGGTCAAGAGGGGAAAAGGGAACGTATTAAGCGTGAATAGACGAAAGATAAGAGCATCTACAAGGTGGGTGACACATATCTAGGCTTCAAGAAGCAGGAGAAGGGTGCTAGAATTAGGCGCTAGTTAACTCTAACAATTAAAAAATGGATAATATTAGGTTTATTATTAATATCGTCACACAAACTAACTTTACGGTTCTTATAGCTATTATTTCTATTCTCATCACAATTTTAAGTCTTATATTCGCAATTTACCAATTTCGAAAATTTAGCAAATTAAAAAAAGATATTGAAAACAGGCAAGAGAAGAGGATCGAATATTATTCACCGCGTAAAATCCTCGAAAAGAGAATATCTGATACCTACATTACTGAAATTGAGCTAAAAAATATCCGATGCTTTCAAAATCTTAGAATAGACCTTCATTCCGATTATAATAACGAAACACCGACATTATGGACGGTCATTTTAGGTGATAATTCTGCCGGGAAAACCACTTTACTGAGAAGCATTGCTTTAGGGCTGTGCATGGAAAGCGATGCTATTTCTTTGATGAAACAAGTATCGGGAGAATTCGTTAGGAAGGGTGAAAAGGAAGGGGAAATAAATATTACTTTACAGAATTATAAATCTAAGGAAGAGTTTAAAATCACAACTAGAATTTTAAAGCGCCCACGTGATGGATCAGAAATTTTAAGACAAGATCCCACCTATGAAAAATATAGGAGTAACATATTTGTTTGTGGCTATGGCGCTCAAAGATCGGGAAAAGCAAGCTCAAGTTTCGAAAAATACAATCCTAAGGATGCTGTTCAATTATTATTTAACTATGAAGGACATTTACAAAATCCTGAAATAATACTGTTGCGTCAAGACCCCAATATTAGAAAATTGATTGAGCGAAAATTATTAAACATTTTAATGTTAGAAGAACAGTCTGCTGAAATGAACTACCTGAAATCTGGGTTGGAATTAAGAGGGCCCTGGGGAAATATGGAATTTGATTCAATAAGTGATGGTTATCGATCTACTTCAATTTGGCTATTAGATTTTCTAAGTTGGTCAATTTACGCCGGGAGTTTTTCTACTGACGAAGAAATCGGTGGTATCATACTTATAGATGAATTGGAACAACATTTACATCCAAAATGGCAAAGATACATAATTCAGAGACTTCACACTCAGTTTGCTAAAACCCAGTTTTTTGCATCCACCCACACACCTTTGCTTGCCTCAGGAGCTGTTGATTTACGGAATTCAATAATTTTCAGATTGAGCCTTGATGCTTTGCAAGAGGCTTCAGGTAAGTCCATTGATAAACGACAGTTAGAAGGGAAAAGAGCTGATCAGATATTGTCTGAAGCCTTTGGTTTGATTACAAGCAGAAGTCCTGGTAGTATTGATGACTTAAATAGATATGGCGAGTTATTTTATAGAAAAAGAAATAGTGTTGAGGAAATGGAATTTCAAATCCTCATAAAAAAACTTAATAAAAGTCTGTTTATAGGAGAGAATACTGTCGAACAATTAGTTGAGAAAGCTGTCATGGAAGTCCTTGAAAATACATTAAAAAATCCTCCTTCCGAACTGGTGACATTGACCGCGAAGAAAAAGATAAAAGAATTATTCAATAGGGAGAAAAAGGGTGAGAAGGATTAATTTTTCAGAACCGTCAGATCCGAGTTGGAAAAAATGGAGAGAAAAATGTATTAATGCTACTAAGACCCTTATAGCAAGCGTAAGAGCGGGGGAAAAGCCTGAGATTACTGATCTCTATAAAGAAAAAGAAATAAAGCAGAAATTTTATTTTAATAAAAATGCTTATTTCTTTGGGAAGTGCGCTTATTGTGAGACATATATTAGGGATTTTCAATATGGGGACATAGAGCATTTTAGACCCAAAAGTGCAGTGACAGATGAAAAAGATAATATTGTATATATTACAGATGATGAGGGAAAGCGAATTCCTCACCCTGGTTATTATTGGTTGGCTTATGAGTGGCAAAATCTATTACCTTCCTGCGAAATATGTAACAGATCAAGTGATATAGGAGGGGAAAAGATAGGAAAACACAACCGTTTCCCGGTGAAGGATTCATACGCGACAACCCCGGATGAGATTAACAATGAGAAGCCGCATCTGATAAATCCTTTGCTTGAGGATCCGTCTGATCACTTACGATACAACAGCTCTAATGGTATGATTGGACCTATTTCGGAAAGGGGGGATATGTGCATAAAAATCTTTGCTTTGAATATCCGCGATCAATTATTAGAAGAGCGAAAAAAAACAGGTAGCGAAGCAAAAGCTTTACTTGTTGAATTGTTATATAATCCAAATGAAGAGAGTGCTTCGAGAAAAATTGATGAAATAATAAGTGGGAAAGCTTCATATTCTTTTGCTGGAATTTGTGTTTTAAAAGAATATCGTAATATTTTGGGCGAAAAATTAGGAGATTTGTAAAAACAAGAAAATATAGCGTAGGTTCTGAAGCATTTCAAGACAGTTCTTCAAATCTGCCGCTTCTTCGGAGATGGCCAAACGATTAACAGAAGAAGTTGTAACCCTAAGGTAGCGAGCAACTTCGGCACCTGGAAAGCCTATCTGTCCTACCGCCACCTGGTAAAAAAATTTGTTACTCTTACAACCTCTCTCGTTCTCCTCACTAACATCAGTTCCTTCTCATCTATTCCTTCTCATCTATTCCTTCTCTCTGAGCCACTCCTCTCAACAACACACACTTCCGCTTCCGCGATCACCTTCCCAAAAAACTCACAGGACGGGGCATCGGTGTATCGAGGGCAATCTATCTCTTTTGGTTAAATCAAAGAGAGGAAATGGGTCGCCGAAACACAGATCATTCCTCTGGAGACAAAAATGTTTTCGAATCCCTGGGGATGCCGAACTACTTGTACGGCATACTTGGCTTTGAGACGGTCTGTGAAATATTTTAGACCGGGATCGATATCACTTGCCCTCAGTTTGGTTTCAACTAAAGCATAGGGTCTCCGGCTTTCTGTGATGAGAAAATCCACTTCCCTCTTTTCCCGGTCCCGGACATAATACAAGGCAAAATCCCCAAAGCCCCAGTCGGTCCAGGCATCGCAGAGTCTATGCAGATGGATTGCCACAATATTTTCGAATTTTGCTCCCCAATCCTCAATGACTGAAAAATCAAAAAGATAGACTTTTTCTTCCCGCCGGAGTGTTCGGGCCAATCGGCCTGCATAGGGACGAATTTTAAACAGATAATAAAGCCTCTCCAGCGCCCCCAACCATCCTTGGACTGTCGTAAAATTAACCCCTAAGTCTTCTTTAAGAGAATTAATGGATAGAGGAGACCCTACCCTTTCGGGAAGGAGGCTCACCATCGTCTCCACCAAACCGATTTCCCGAATCCGAGTGAGGTCCCTCAGATCTTCTCGGAGCACTAATGTCCGGTGTGCACGACGCCATCGCCGAAGCCGGGTTTCACTTCCTGAGAAGAGAGGTTCTGGAAAACCGGTCAAGGTCTCCAGATCACGAAGTGCTTTGGTTGCGCTAGCGGGGGGACTTCCGTGGGTAAGATTCTCCCAAAATTCCTTTGGGGGCAGAACCGTGATGCGGTTTTCCTTTAATATTTCTCCCAAAGAAAAGGGATGCAGGTGATAGAGATGATATCGTCCTAAAAGGGAGTCGCCTCCCCGCTGGTAGATGTCGAGACGTCCGCTGCCTGTGACCAGGATCTCAATATCTTTTCCCTTAGCGTCATAGAGACCCTTAAGAAACCGTTTCCAGCGGGGGTATTTGTGAATCTCATCCAGACTGATCCGAGGCTTATGTTGTGAGGGAGAAGTAACGCCCCTTTGCCAGAAATCTTCTGGATGTTTAATGATGGCCTTCCGATGACTTTCGATATCCCAATTGAAATAGCAGGCATCCATCCCCACTTGAGCCAAAAGGTGCTTGGCCAGGGTCGTCTTTCCCACCTGCCGAGGTCCTGCGATAAAGGCCATTTTGGCCTCTTCTGATAGGAATCGTGTGACTTCCGTTGTCAGATACCGCATATGAATAATTTCCATATAACTATAAAATTGTCATGACAATTTTACATCATTATATAATTTTATCATATCCATTTCAATAGCCTGACTCACCCTACAAAGGGAAATAACAAAATACCAAAGCAATTTACCAGGAAACATGTGAGAGCCGGGACGCGGGGGAGCGTCGCGTAAATTCTAAGCCATTTTAAGATAGTTCTTCAAATCTGACGCTTCTTCGGAAACGGCCAAACGATTGACAGAAGAAGTTGTAACCCCAAGGTAGCGAGCAACTTTGGCACTTGGGTAACCCCTCTTCCCAACAGCCAACTGGCAAAATCTCTTCCTCTCATTCGCCACTTTTCTCTTCCGCGTCCCCGACCGCAACTCCGATTCTTCTATTCTCTCTCCTCAGATCCTTTTGCTTCAATTTTCAAGTTATTTTAGAACCTTCCTCCCCGTCCATCCTTATCCTTATGTTCTTCTAAATACTTCTGCCAACCATCTGGATTGCAGACATAAATATCTAACCCGGAGACCTTCTTCGTATATCCTTGTAGCCCCGGCTTTAATGGCATTATTTGCATGATGGGCCAGGCAAGGTATACACCTTACAGCAACTGTGGCCGCTACCGCCATCAGTTCCTTTTGTTTTCGGTCTAAAGCCCCAGGTTTAACGCAATAAGTTATGAATTCACTGAATCCATGGCAAAGATTAGGGGCTTCTTTTTCCAAGCGTTTCATGTTAGCTTCTCTCTTTCCCAAAATATCTCTTGCAGTTTCCATTTTTTGCCTCCTCTTCTAACTATTGATTTTGATTTCGTCTAACCATAAGGGTTGGCTTAGGGGCTTGCATATGTGCATTTAGCAATTCATATACCTCCCCCAAGTTCCTGTCCATCATTTTTTCTGGGGGTCGAAAGGTTCACGCTGAGTTGGGCCAAAAATTTCAAATATCTTTGGATAGGATTCACATTTGGATTAGAGAAAATAAATAAGGACGAGCTCTAATTTTTCATCAGTTCTCTTAATTTGTCTATAGTCGGGGGGAATAGCTCTCCGATCTTTTCATCAGAACGCAAATGACAACTCCTGTCCATCTCGCCACATTCGATCTCTTAATTTGGGAATTCGTTGTCACTTATTCCATTTTACAACTTCACAAAAATTTTGGGAAAAAGTTATAATACCTCGGAGTTTAGGCTGATCAGGAAAGGAGATAGGATGAATCACGATGACTGGGTGAGAAATGAATTGTGGGGATTGAGCAAGTCTCTGGGTTTCCGGTATACCCCGCCGGAGGAGATAGAGGACCGGCTGAAACAGGTGAGAACGGCTATGGAAAAAGAAGAGATGGAGGCCTTGCTGGTCGTTCAGAAGATGGACTTTTACTATCTTTCCGGGACCACCCAGGATGGTCTTCTCTTTGTGCCTTTGGAGGGAAAGCCGCTCCTCATGATCAGGAGGGAACTGGAGCGGGGCAAAGTGGAGTCGCCTCTTAATAACGTTGTTGCACTGAAATCGATTCGTGAGTTGCCTTCGTTGATTCAGACCCATTTTGGCAAACTCCCGAATAGTTTAGGCCTGGAGCTCGACGTTCTCCCTGTGAGAGATTACTTCAGGTACCAGGATCTCTTTCAGGGTGCGAGGTTTGCGGACGCTTCCCCAGTCTTCCGAAATACGCGCAGGATAAAATCCCCTTTCGAGGTCGATCTCATGAGAAAGGCCGGGGAGATCGGAGGGAAGGTTTACCAGGAAGGCAGAAAGATCCTCGAAGAGAGGATGACCGAGATCCAGTTTGGTGGTCTCCTGGAAGCTGCTGCAAAGAGGTACGGCCACGAAGGGCTTCTCAGGGTCAGGTCACTCAACTATGAGGCTTACACCTGGCATGTGCTGAGCGGTCCCACCGGGGGCATCGTGAGCCAGTCGGATTCGCCGATGGGAGGGCTGGGGCTTTCCCCAGCCTTTCCCGTTGGAGCAAGCCTCAGGGTCATGAGAGCCCATGAGCCTATTCTGGTCGACTTTGGAACATGTTACCATGGCTATCAGGTGGACGAGACCCGCATGTTTTCCATTGGGAAGATGAGACAGAAATTTGGCGATGCTTACAAGGCCTGTCGGGAGATTCATGATGCAGTTCTCGATGAGGTCCGGCCGGGGGCAGACTGCGAGGCCATTTTCTTCAAGACCCTTCGGCTGGCAGAGAGACTGGGCTACAAAGAGAGTTACCTGGGGCCACCAGGACTCCAGACCCATTTCATTGCTCACGGCATTGGTTTGGAGCTCAACGAATTTCCCTTTCTGGCCCAAGGCCAATCCTATCCTTTGGAGAAGGGGATGACTTTCGCTGTGGAGCCCAAGATCGTCTTCCCTGGGGAAGGTTCGGCGGGATTTGAGAACACAGTGGTCGTAACCCAGAACGGCTATGAGATCCTTACCCCGCTGGAGCAAGAAATTTTTGAGGTGTGAGGTTGCCGATAAGGTGATGGGATGAAAGAAAAGAACCGAACCACCATCAATGACGAAGAACCCGCAGGTCTAATCATTTACAAACCAGAAGAAGAAATTTTTCAGAGGCTGCCTCTCTGCAAGTACTTAAGCGAGTTACCCGAAATCACCGAGGAGGGAGCTGAAGACCCGAGGTCCGAAAAGAAAGAGTAGAGCCCTCTTTTGAAATAGTAAATCAGTGATCCTTCAAAAATTTTATCAAGGCAGCGTTAAAGGCCTCGGGTTGTTCCACATTGGAAAGGTGACGAGCAGATGGCAGGACTACCAGTCTTGAGTTTCGTATACGCTTGTGCATAGCCTCTGAGGCGGCCACCGGCGTTCCAGGATCATCCTCTCCCACAATGATCAGGGTAGGCACTTTGATCATAGAGAGTCGATCCAGGTAACCGAGCTTCCGGATCGCTTCAGAGCAGCCAATATAACCTTCTACTGGCGTGGCCAGGAATTCCTTACGGATGGAAGCGACCTTTGGTGAATTCAGGCTGAGGAAGGATGGAGTAAACCAACGCTCCATCGTTTGGTCCACAGAAGACTCCATGCCTTTCTCGCGGGCTGCATTGATCCGCTCTTGCCATATCGGCTGGGCGTCCGCTGAAATGACAGCAGCCGTATCGCATAAAGCGAGGCTCTTGAGGCGATGGGGGTAATTCAGGGCGAGGCACTGGCCGATCATCCCACCCATGGAGAGCCCGACAAAGTGTACCTTTTCGATATTCAGCGCATCCAATAAACCAATGGCGTCCTGCCCAAGCAACTCCAGAGTATATGACCCTGATGTCACGTCGCTGCGACCGTGGCCACGGGTATCGTAACGGAGTACCTTGAAGTGGGTTCTCAAGGAGTCCATCTGAGGGTTCCACATTGTCAGACTGGAACCCAAGGAATGACTCAGGACCACCATAGGAGCATCCTCTCTGCCAGACAGTTCGTAATTCATCTGAATGCCGTTCGCCTTGATTCGCATTGTGTAGACACCCTCCTACCATTCTTGGTCTATGCTTTCAGTATCTTCAATGCCTCCGGTACAGTCGCTTGCGGACTGATCTTGTACCAGGTAGCGATCATCTTACCCTTTTCATCGATTCTGTCCTCTCAATGAATCGCTCAAGGGCTATGAAATAGTCCTTGAAGCCAATTAGCATGATGTCATTATGGGTAGCCGAAGGAATGACGAGAAGTTCCTTCTCCTGGGTGCCAAGGTGCTCATATAAATCTCTCGCATTTTCAAGAGGGACAAGCATATCCTGTTCACCATGGATGATCAGGGTGGGGAGGAATATCTCTTTGATCCTCTCCAGACATCCCTGATCAATCTTTTCCAAATCCATACCATTAGCCGGCATCCCAAGATGAGTGATGATCCTCACCACACTGGGGAAACCACTCTCAATGATGAGCCCCTTTATCACCTCTTGATGTTGGTAGGCCAGCTCCAAAGCAGAGATACTTCCCAGAGACCTTCCCATGACCCACAGGTCACTTCTAAGATTTCTTCTGGATAGCTCCTCTCTCACCTCTTTAAAGATGAGATGGGAATCGTGAATGAGATCGGTGAGGGTAGGAATACCATTGCTGGCTCCGTAGCCCCTGTAATCGGCAACGACCAAGTTAAGCTTCTTTTGATGATAAAAGGGAGATATCTCATCATAATCGCTTACCACCTCACCATTCCCATAAAAAAAAAGAATCCATGGCCATTCGTGGTGACCCATGTAAAAACGGCACGAGATCGAAACATGATCCCCAACAGATACGGAGACGTCGAAGGCATTTCCCGGACATAGGTTGAAATCCTTACGAGGATAAAAAATGAATCTTAATAAGAAGGGTTGGTCGAGGAAAGAATAGTCAATCATCCGTCTAAATTTAGCACCGAAGTATGAAAGAGGGAAGGGGACGCCTCACTTTCTTAGAGGGTCGCTCCTTTTTTGCCCAAGTCGTAAGCCTCTTTTTTGGCAGCCTCGTTATTAACAATCTCCCCTTTTGTAGAGGCTGAGGCCTTCACCGTCCCTATCCAGTTGAGGTCGGCGAGCTGGCAAGTGTTTTTGAAGCTATGGACGATGGGATCGGCTGTCGAGACATCCGGGTCTCCGCAGACTGTGATCAGGCCGATCTTCTTCTTTTTCATTTTGGGATAATATTCTTTATGCAGGCGCCACTCTGCATTAAAAAAAGCGCACCATCGGTCTAAATAGGCCTTCATCTGAGCGGTCATTGCCCAGAAGTAGACAGGCACGCTGTGGATGACGGTATCTGCCTCCAAGATCTTCTTGTGGATCTCCGGCATGTCGTCCTTGATCGCGCAGATACCTTTTTCGTTGCATTTCCCGCAGTCCAAGCATCCGGAGATCTTCTTCTGACACAGGACAACTTTTTCCACCTCGGCTCCAGCGTCCATGGCTCCAGCCAGGGCTTGCTCCAAAAGGACATCGCTATTCCCTCCCGATCGAGGACTTCCCAGAATTCCCAATACCTTCATCTTTCCCTCCTCATGACTTTAGATGTTACACCTTGTTTCTAAAGAGAAGCACACGTGTCATTGAAGACCTTCATCCGTTTCGTTCTAAATTGCCAAACTAACTGTCAAAAGTCAAGCACTGACCATACGGTCTTGCCTTTCAGTTCGATTTTAGCTGATGGAGAAGGTCCTTTCACTAAAAGGGGTCACTCTCTTTGAATCGAGTCCGGCCACCGAAGAGTTGCTTCTGAAGATCCATACCAGAAGGAGGGTTTAGCCAGATGTTGCAATATCGAACCCGGGCAGGGATACTTCCAAACCCTTGCAATTGCGGATTTTTCGGAAATGAAGGGTTACAGAGGATCTCACTTTAAGTGAAGTCCCGGTTTTGTCTGGAGACGCATGCAGCTAACTCCCAAAGGTGCCGCTGCAAGGCTTTTTCAGTACCTCCGCCCGGTTTCGATATTGTTTTTTGCACCTGACGGGTTTAGTGACGAGCTGCCTCTGAGTGCCCTCCAGCAATGATGTATGCGGCATCAGATTCACCTGGATTTTCGAGAAAACATTCTTGTTCCCCTATGAGGTGTAAAGCAAAACCTTCTTTTAAGCTTCCTGAATAATAACCTTTCACCTCCAAATCTCCTTTCATCGCCAGGACAATCTCCTCGTGTCCCGGGCCAGGATTCACCAATCTTGATTTTTCCTTTGACTTCAGAACACCATAGATTAGATAGCAAGCATGACTGCCGGTCTCCCGAAAGCCGAGTAGAAACTCTCCCTTTTCTGAGTGGATTGCCTTATTCTTAACTTCAAATATCTTCATCCTGATTCCCTCCTCCTGATGATACAGATAATTTATTGTTCCTATCTGAAACCCTTTCCTATATACCCGACATTGGATATTATAATCAATTTCATTCTTTGACAATCATTTTAACATGAAGAAAGCGTCAGCCCACACACCAGACCGATGGTCTGATGTTGACTAATGCGATTCAGACACTGGACTTCAGACTATAGACGCCGGACTTTCCCAGATAGGAAATTAACCCTTGAAGTGTGCTAAATCTCCTTATCGTGTCCGTGTCCGCTTTTTATATATTGCTTTCTGCCTGCTATTTCTCCCAATCTCCTATCACCCCGTCTCGCCATTATCTTTTTTGTAATCTCTGGCCATTTCCTCCCCTTAAGTCTGATGTCTGGAGTCTATGGTCTAATGTCTGAATCACAGTGTTGACTATTCAATGATTCTTCTGATATTAATCTTTTTATAGGCAAGAGGAGGGCCACAAAGATGGTGAAAAAATTCTGGTTGAGCAGGGAAACCTTTTTAAAAATAGCAGAAGCATCTGGTCTGGATACCGGAGATCCTCATATGGAAGAGTTGTATACTTATTTACAGAATGTCCTCCCAGGTCTTAAAAAGGTGGAGGAACTGGATCTCATCGGTATAGAGCCGCGTATGCCGTTCGCCTCCATAAAAGGGGCTTTACTATGAATTCGACAGAGATTTGCTATCTCAGTGCAGGCCAGCTTGGCCAACTGATTCGGAACAGAGAGATATCCCCTGTTGAGATCGTTGAAGCCCACCTCAGCCGTATTGAGTCCCTGGAACCGATATTAAACTCCTTTATTACCCTATTGGCTGATCAGGCGATGGAAGCGGCTCGCCAGGCGGAGAAGGAGATTCACGCAGGCAGATACCGGGGTCCCCTTCATGGAATTCCTCTCGGATTGAAAGACCTTTTCTATACGAACGGGATCCGGACCACCTCAGGTTCCAAAATATTCGATACCTTTATCCCCAATTTTGACAGCACCATCGCCACAAAACTGAAAGAGGCGGGAACCATTCTCTTGGGAAAGCTGAACATGCACCCCCTGGCTTATGGTCCCACGGGAGAAAATTTGGAATACGGCCATATGCACAATCCCTGGAATCCTGAGCTCATTACGGGTGGCTCCAGTGGAGGTTCCGGTTCTGCCGCTGCTTCCGGTCAATGCACCCTGACGATGGGTAGCGACACGGGTGGCTCAATTCGTATTCCAGGGGCTCTGTGCGGTCTGGTTGGCCTTAAGCCTACCTATGGACGTCTCAGTCGATATGGCCTTACGGCACTTGCTTGGAGTCAAGATCACTCCGGTCCGATGGCCCGAACGGTGGAAGATTGTGCCTTGGTCATGAAAGTCGCTGCTGGATACGATCCAAACGATCCTACATCCATTGACCTTCCAGTCCCAGACTATTCCAGAGCCCTCACAGGTGAGATCAAGGGGCTCCGTGTCGGCGTGCCGAAAGAATATTTCGAAGTTCTAATTGATTCACAGGTGAAAGAAAAAGTCTGTAAGGCCATTGACAGGTTAGGTGAATTAGGGGCTGTCGTCTCTGAAGTCTCTTGGCCGATGTACCACTATTCCATGGCTATTGCGGGCACGATCCAGATGAGTGAGGCCACGGCCTACCACAGTAAGCTGATCAAAACCCATGGGCCTCAGATTTACCCTCCGGTACGCCTCAGATTAGAGGCGGGCTTCTTTATCTCAGCCGTTGACTATATTCAAGCGCAAAGGGCCCGTACTCTATTCTATCAACAGAGCCTTCAGCTTATGAAAAAGGTCGACCTTTTGGCAGGTCCGACCTTACCCGTCACTGCTTTTAAGATCGGTAAGGATAAGGTGAAAGTCGGTAACAAAAAGGTGGGAGTGATTTCGCTCCTCACCCAGTATACCCGGCCTTTTAATCTCAATGGTTTTCCTGCCATCACTGTGCCATGCGGTTTTTCTGATGAAGGCCTGCCCATCGGCCTGCAGCTTGCAGGGCGGCCTTTTGAAGAGGAGACAGTGCTGCGGGCAGCCTATGCCTATGAACAATCTACAGACTGGCATCTAAGGAAGCCCCGGATTTAAATGGAAAATCATTGATCCAGCGATCTCTACTTCCTATGAAACGACACGATTTAAATATGATGGTCTCGTAAAAAGTCCGAAATCCGTCACTCCGGCGAAAGCCGGAGTCCAGAACCCATTGAAATAATCCCGCGGGGCGCGGGACTTCCGCAGGAATGACAAACTGGAGAAATATCGACTTTTTACGACTTCATCAAATACGATTTCCAGCATTGACTTCTCGTCCATAAGGGAGACCCAGATTTGCAAATAGGATGAGAATGTATCATTTATATGGACAGGAGGTTCCCGATGAGGAAAATCAGAAAAATTAAAAAAATATTGAAAAGTAAACCCACCATTGAAGGAGCGGGTGTCCATTTAAAGAGAGCATTTGGATTTTACCAGGTCCCTTTGCTCGACCCCTTTCTCCTTCTCGATGATTTTCATTCGAATAATCCCAAAGACTACCTCAAAGGTTTCCCATGGCACCCCCATCGGGGAATCGAGACGATTACCTACGTGCTTTATGGCAAGGTTGAACACGGGGACAGCATGGGAAATAAGGGGATCATTGACTCAGGGGATGTCCAATGGATGACCGCGGGCAGTGGTATTATTCATCAAGAAATGCCCAAAGGCCAGAAAGATGGATTAATGTGGGGTTTCCAACTCTGGGCGAATCTCCCGGCTTCACATAAAATGATGGATCCCCGCTATCGGGATGTAAAAGGCCATCAAATTCCGGAAATGACATTGGACAAGGGAGTGAAGGTAAAAATTATTTGTGGGGAAGTGAACGGTGTGAAAGGACCTGTACAAGACATCGTCATCGATCCTGAGTACTTGGATATTATTGTTCCATCAAAATCTAATTTCACATATAGGGTTAAAGGGGGTCATACCGTCTTTGCCTATGTCATCGAAGGGAAGGGATACTTTGATCGGGGACGGGACTCGTATGCTTATGAGGTGGAAGGGGCTAATTATTTCGATTTTAAGAGAGAGTGCTTAATGGGTTCAGAAAATCTGATACTATTCGATGACGGTGATGAGGTGGCTGTTTCTACCGAGGATAAACCGGTAAGATTTCTTTTAATATCGGGAAAACCCATTGGAGAGCCTGTGGCCTGGTATGGCCCTATCGTGATGAACACCCAGGAAGAGTTGAGGATAGCCTTTGAAGAATATCAAAATGGAACCTTCATCAAACCTGGAAAATAACAAATCGTCTTAACCCGCCAGTTGCAAAAAAACAATATCGAAACCGGACGGGGGTACTGGGCCGGCATATTTATAAGAGATAATTACCTCTCCGGAAGACATCGCGCGATAAAGCGGGATGCCTCAAAGCCTTGCAGCGGCACCTTTGGGAGTTGGCTGCATGCGTCTCCAGGCAAAACCGGGACTTCACGTAAAGTGAGATCCTTTGTAACCCTTCATTTCCGAAAAATCCGCAATTGCAAGGGTTTGGAAGTATCCCTGCCCGGGTTCGATATTGCAACATCTGGGTTAACCTGACAGTTGCAAAACGGACACGCCTGCGTGCCGAAACGCCTGCCTGCGCGAAGCCGCTCCGGCGAAGGCAGGCACTACGGCGTGCAGGCACGGGCAAACCGCCCTTCAAGGCTTCGGAAGGCGGTTGTTTTGAGAATTTAGGGGTATCGGAGGACATCACTCCAAGTGAATTCCAGCAGGGGAAGGGGACGAGAGTGCCGATTCGCCCAAAGGCTCGCCTCGAAGCCTCTCCGAACGGCTTGCCCATTTCCGTATCGTCAAAAGTTTATGCAATTTTAAGGTTAATACTTCTTTTCTTTATTCTTTGCCGCTCGCAGAACCGGGAGATTGACAATGGAATTTTTTCTTTATATGATTCGTTGAAATTGCAGGATTCCATCGAAGATCTATTTAACCCATAGGTGAGAAAGGAGGAAAAAATGTTTAAGAAGGTAGGAATTCTAATACTTATTTTTATGCTGTCGGTCGCTGGAAGTGCATTGGCTCAGACCCCGAAGAAGGGGGGAACACTGATATTTGGGCGGGGCGGTGACAGCGTAGGATTGGACCCGGCTTATGAGACAGATGGAAACTCTTTTATGATTTGTGACAATGTCTATGAGGCCCTCGTTTCCTTTAAGGAGGAGTCCACTGTGATTGAGCCAGGTCTGGCAACTTCATGGGAAGTAAGTCCTGATGGCCTTACTTACACCTTCAAACTTCGAAAGGGAGTGAAATTTCATGATGGCACTCCATTTAATGCCGATGCCGTTGTCTTTTCTCACGGCCGGATGATGAAGGAGCGTAAAGTTAAATTCTTCGGCAAAGGGTGGGACATCCCAAAGCAGGATCGTCCACCTGAATACTGGGTCTCCATGGAGATGGATAATACCATAGACTCCATCGAGGCAAAGGATGAGTATACGGTTGTTTACAAACTTAAAAGGGTTGAGGCACCTTTCATAGCCAATATGGCCATGGACTTTGCCGACATCATCAGTCCGACCGCTTTCATGAAAGATCCGAAAGCCTTTATTCGAAACCCTGTTGGCACAGGTCCATTCAAATTCGTCGAGTGGATCAAGGACGACCATATCACCTTAGAAGCCTTTAAGGACTACTGGGATAAGACAAAGGGTCCCTATTTAAACAAGGCGATTTTTCGGGCCATTCCTGAAAACTCAGTCCGCTTCCTGGAGCTTAAGGCTGGTACCATCCACATCTGTCAGTTTCCCAATGCAGCAGACATTCCCCTTGCCAAGAAAGACCCTAAACTTCAAATTCCTACCCAACCTGGGATGAACATCGGGTACTTAGGTTTCAACCACAAAAAAGAGCCATGGAAGGGCAATGTGAAGCTTCGTAAAGCCATTGCTCATGCCATCAACCGCAAGGCGATCGTTGACAATATTTACCAGGGCATGGGTGAATTGGCTAAAAACTGCATCCCACCCACCATGTGGGGCTACAACAAAGATGTTCCCGGATATGCTTATGATGTTGAATTAGCCAAAAAGTTGCTGGCAGAGGCTGGTTACCCAGAAGGCAAAGATCTGCCTGAGATCACCCTCTGGTCTATGCCGGTTGCAAGACCTTATAACCCTGAAGGCCTGAAGGTGGGTGTTGCCATGCTCGGCGATTTGGCTAAGATCGGTATCAAGGCGAGGGTTGTCAGTTACGACTGGGGGACCTATCTCAAGCGGCAGCGCGATCAACCCGAGGATATGGACCTTTTCCAGCTTGGCTGGACCGGTGACAATGGTGATCCTGACAACTTTTTGGCTGTGCTCTTTGATGGTCTTGCCTCTCCAGCTATCCGTACTCAGTGGCAGAATGAGGCCTACCACAAGTTGATGCTTGAAGGCAAACAGACGATTGATCAGGCAAAGCGTGCTGAAATTTACAAAAAAGCACAGCAACTGATGTACGATGAAGTTCCGGTCATTCCCGTCGCCCACTCTACGGTCATGTGGCCGGCCTTGAAAAAAGTGCAGAATTTCAAACTCCATCCCACGGGTGGAGTACACTTAAAGAGTGTGTGGCTGCAGTAAGCTAATCTGGGCCCGAGGAAGAGGGCAACCTCTCCTTGGGCCCAGATTGCAATCTGATGGTTTGGCTCTTCTTAAATCATGATCGGATTTATCATTCGGCGAATCCTGGTTGTTATTCCCACCCTTCTTGGAGTGACCATCGTCATCTTCTCCATGCTGGCTATCACGCCTGGCGACCCAGCTGAGCTATTGCTTGGCGAGCGGGCGACGAAAGACTCTCTTGAGGCCATGCGGGAATATCTCGGCCTCAAAAAACCCCTTTATGTCCAGTACTGGATATTCCTCAAAAGAGTGGCCAAGTTTGATCTCGGCGAAACCATCTGGACAAGACAGAAGGTTTCAATAGAGATCATGGATCGTTTCCCAGCTACCATTGAGCTCGCTTTGGCTGCCATGATCATCAGTAGTTTTTTTGGAGTCCTCCTCGGAATTATATCCGCTGCAAAGCAGTATTCATGGTTCGACTATGCCAGTATGCTCGGATCGCTTTTTGGAGTCAGTATGCCCGTTTTCTGGCTGGGGTTGATGTTAATGCTTCTCTTTTCATTGACCCTGGGCTGGTTCCCCATGTCCGGCCGACTGGGGGTGGATATCGACCTAACCACCATCACCAAATTCTTTATCCTTGATTCCATCTTGACAAGAAATTGGGCAGCGCTCAAAGACGCATTGATGCATCTGGCCCTACCATCCATTGCTCTGAGCACCATCCCCCTTGCTATTGTCGCCCGAATGACTCGGTCATCCATGCTGGAAGTGCTTAGACAGGACTACATCAAGACGGCAAGGGCAAAGGGACTAAGCGAGGTCAAGATCGTTTTTAAACACGCCCTTAGAAATGGCCTGATCCCGGTTGTGACTGTGGTGGGTCTCCAGTTCGGAATCCTTCTCGGCGGGGCGATTCTGACCGAGACTGTATTCGCCTGGCCAGGAGTGGGGAAGTGGCTCTTCGATGGTGTGGTCAAGCGTGATTATATGGTGATTCAGGGTGGATCCCTGCTTGTAGCTTCATCCTTTGTCATAATCAACCTGATTGTGGATGTGCTTTACGCCATCATTAACCCCCGGATCAGTGTGAAGTAGTCTATGGCAGAAAGATGAGCTTTTGGGCTAGAATAACAAATCCTGAGGACAGGCACCCTTTCTTCGACCAGATCGAGAAGCTATTCAAGAACCGAACCGGCGTGGCTGGTTTGATCATTACCATCCTTTTTGCTCTCACTGCTATACTCGCTCCTGTGATAAGCCCTCACGATCCAGATGAAATTTCCCTCTATGACCAACTCAAGCCACCCATGTGGAATGAGGGAGGGTCCACCAAAAACCTCCTCGGTACGGACGATCTGGGTCGAGACATGCTATCTCGATTGATTTATGGCGCACGGGTATCGCTGGTCCTGGGCATCGTCAGTGTAGGAATAGCCCTTGTCTGTGGCTCCATACTGGGAGCCCTTGCCGGATACTACAAGGGTTGGCCGGACAACCTGATCATGCGCATCATGGATATCATCTTGGCCTTTCCATACACCCTGCTGGCCATCGTTATTGTCGCCTACTTAGGACCGGGATTGAGGAATGCCATGATGGCCATCGGCATTATCAATATTCCTCGCTTTGCCCGCATCATTCGGGCCTCGGTCATGGAGGAGTACGAGAAAGATTATGTCACTGCCACCAGGGCAGTGGGTGCCAGCAACCGCCGGATCATCTTCAATGCAATCATTCCCAACTGTTTGGCTCCGATGATCGTCCAGGCCAGCCTGGGCTTTGGAGCGGCCATTCTGGATGCTGCTGGCCTGAGCTTTTTGGGCCTCGGTGCTCAGCCTCCTCTTTCGGAATGGGGAGCTATGATTGCCCAGGGCCGATCCATGATCCTCCGGGCTTGGTGGGTCATGACCTTCCCCGGCATTGCCATCCTCCTTGCCGTGTTTGGCTTTAATCTCCTCGGCGATGGTCTCCGAGATGCATTAGATCCGAGGCTGAGAGATTGAAGCCATGACCCATGAGCACCTCCTGGAGATCCGTAACCTTAAAACCTACTTCAATGTCCGCGGTGGTGTTCTCAAGGCTGTGGATGACGTCAGCCTAACAATTAAGGCTGGAGAGACCCTGGGTCTCGTAGGCGAGTCCGCCTGTGGCAAGAGTGTGACCGCTTCTTCTATTATGCGCCTTATTCCCATTCCACCAGGATATATTGCTGGAGGTGAGATTATATTTGAGGGGGTTAACGTCCTTAAACTGCCTGAATCCGAGATGAGGAAGGTCAGGGGTAACAAGATTTCCATGATCTTTCAGGAACCCATGACCTCGCTCAATCCTGTTTTTACAGTAGGCGATCAGGTCGCTGAGGTCATCCGCCTCCATAAAAAGCTTTCCCGGCATGAGACTCGGAACCGAGTGATCGAGGCCTTCCGCCTTGTGAGGATCCCTGCCCCTGAATCGCGCATTAATGAATATCCTCATCAGATGAGTGGAGGGATGCGACAGCGTGTCATGATCGCCATGGCCCTTGCCTGTTACCCCAAACTCATGATTGCAGACGAACCGACAACTGCCTTGGACGTAACCATCCAGGCCCAGATTCTTGATCTGATGAACAAACTCAAGGAAGAGACCGGGGCCTCTATCCTGTTTATCACCCACGACCTGGGTGTGATCGCTGAGATGGCTCAGAGGGTAGCAGTGATGTATGCTGGGAAAATCATGGAAGAGGCTGATGTGGATACCCTCTTCGCCGAGCCAAAGCATCCTTATACCGTCGGTCTGATGAATTCAATCCCCGTCCTGGGTATTGGAAAGAAACAAAAACGGCTTAGCACAATCGCTGGAGTGGTTCCTTCGCTTTTCAAACTACCTAAGGGTTGCCTTTTTAATGAGCGTTGCTTAGTCACCGAGAAGGAATGTAGTCAATTGGAACCTCCGATGATCGACCTTGGCAATGGTCACTTTGTACGGTGTCATCAATATGCCTGAGGTGAATAAACATACCCACACACCACTCATTGAGACCAAGGAGGTAGTCAAACACTATCCTGTCACAGGCGGCGTTTTTCTGCGACAGGTTGCGTCGGTCAAAGCGGTGGACAGCGTCAGTTTGAGCATCCTACCGGGTGAAACGATGGGCCTCGTGGGAGAATCCGGCTGCGGCAAGTCTACATTGGGTAGGCTTATTCTGCGACTGGAGGAACCGACCCATGGAGACATTCTCTTCCAAGGACAGAGTATTCTCGGGTACGACCCCAAGCAGATGAGGGCGTTACGTAGAGAAATGCAGATCATCTTCCAAGATCCTTTTTCATCACTCAATCCAAGAAAAAACGTGGCCCACATTGTGGGAGAACCGCTCTATGTCCACGGCATGACCCATCGACATGAGCGAGAAGCCCGGGTGCTTGAGCTTCTGGAGGTGGTCGGCCTCAAACGAGAGCACATGCGCCGCTATCCACATCAGTTCTCCGGTGGCCAGCGCCAACGGATTGGAGTGGCCCGTGCCCTTGCCCTTAACCCCAAGCTGATCATCTGTGACGAGGCTGTCTCGGCCCTCGACGTTTCCATTCGGGGCCAGGTGATCAACCTGCTCCAGGACTTGCAGGAAGAGTTCGGGCTGACCTATCTTTTCATCTCTCATGACTTGAGCGTGGTGGAGCACATTAGTGATCGTGTGGCGGTGATGTATCTTGGTAAGCTGGTGGAACTGGCTGACTCTGAAACGCTTTACAAGACCCCGATCCATCCTTACACACAGGCCCTCCTATCGGCAGCGCCGGTGCCCGATCCTAAACGGAAAAAGAATCGGATCGTCCTCTCTGGCGACGTCCCGAGTCCCATTGACCCTCCCCCTGGTTGCCGTTTTCATACGCGCTGCTTTTATGCAAAGGATATCTGCAGGGAGCAAGAGCCATTGTTCAAAGAAGTCAGAGAGAATCATTTCGCTGCCTGTCTCTTTGCCGAGGAGATTGCAGGTTAATCCTTAACCTATGGCTTATTTTCAATTATATAAATACTTGTTTTCCCGCCAACACCCTCTGATATTATATTCCCGCTTTCAATATTTAATTATTTATGTCTGACCCCAATCTCTTACCCTTCTGAATGGCCGACAATGAAAGCGCGAAGGACTTTTATTTTAAGGATAACCATTTAGGCATGCACACATATCTGCACCTTCGTAGGCCTAGCCATCAGTTTTTCAATTCTGGCATGGATCTTACTCGTTTCTGGAACCCTCTCGTATTTTTCCCAGTCGGCGACACTCTGCCAGGCTGAGATCACAATATAAATTTGAGGGTCATTCTGGACTCGAAGCATCTCACCTGTGATATAACCTCTTGAGAAAATTGCTTTCGATCTCAATCTCCTGAGGAGTTTAGCAAAATCCGCTTCCTTTCCCTTCTTTACCTTCCGATCGATAATGATTCTCACAGCCATTGCCTTGCACCTCCTATGTAGTTTTTATCAGCCTACAACCCCTTTTAGAAAAAGATGCACCTATCCTCTTTCCATCTCTGCGATCCACCGTCCTCCCTATCTCTGCCACAAGAGTTAAGATTCATTTAATCATCTATACGACAATTGGTGTCCCATCTTTTACCCCTTCCTTACGACCTGTTTTCCTAAGGGGAGGGCCATTCTCCAATGGATGTTTCATGTTACCCCCTTTAGACCTTGGCTATCAATGTAGCATGGGATTCTACTTTTGGATTAGGAATATTAAAATCAGAACAACCGGTCTTTTCATTCCAGACGAAGTCCTCACACCCCAGTTCAAGGAGTCTGTCATGAATCATCCTATCGTAATGAACCTTAATTGACCTTACGTGTCTATGGATATCTTTATTCCTTACTTGCTGCGTAGTGTTGCTGATGTATTGTATGTAGCAAAGCTTTGGAACCCGTATCATCCGGGTCTTAAGAAAAGTCCTGACCATTATCTCATAGTCGTCTGCAACATGAAGTTCTTTATTGTGACCCCCTATGGATTCATAGAAAGACTTCCTCCAAGCCCGTATATGGTTAGGCGTTGAGACAATATGCCGAATCGTTTTCGCATTGATGTTGCCGGCACTCCCCGACTTATATACCTTGCCCTTATATTCAACATCGGTATAGGAACCATACCCAAAGGCCCAACCTTTCCTGTAGGTATGACTTGTACCGTTCTCATAGGTTTCAGCACAGTCGGTATATAGGAATCCGGCCTCTGGGAATTGTTTAAAGCCCTTTACAACGTAATCTAAGGCATAGTCCGTCAATTCATCATCATGGTCCAGTTCTACGAGTATATGGCCCTTTCCTAAACTGCAAGCCCAGTTCTTTAGCTTACCTATGATTCCTGAGTGTTCCCATGGCTTGAAAACCTGTATCCTATGATCTTTCTTAGCAAGGTTGTTTAACATTTTAAATGTTTTTCCATCATCATCTGAGTCATCCACTATGATCCATTCCCAATTGCTATAGGTCTGCTCCTTGAGGGATTGGAATGGCCGATAGATTTTTTCTCGGGTTTTATAGGCGGGGGTAAAAACGGTAACAAGGAGACTGTCATCCACTTCCTTGCCGTTATACACGTTTGTTAAATAGCGGTCATAAGCATCTATCCCAAGCTGAGTTAGGTCTGGCAGAGTATCATAATGGAGCCATCTCTTTCGAATCTCGAAAGGAGCTTTTATAAGGTTAGGGAAAGAAGATCGATTCCCAATCGTTATAATGACATGTGGCCTATCTTGGATGAGAACTTGTTCAAGGTTAGAATCAGAAAAATAACATCGGCAGTCGAGTCTCTTCTCCTCATAATCTTCCTGTATCGGAGTGACTAATTTCAAGTCATCGTGGCCGAAGGCACAAATTGTTGGTAACTTATTGCTCACTTTGAATAATTTGATTGCAATAGTCATCAGTTTGATAAGTTTTTTCTTGACAAGAGCTCGCTTGGGGGCTGTATTGCCGTCTTTTCTTGGGCTATCATCAAATGCGACAACCTTCATTTTGTTCTCCCGGATTTTACTTTCTTTCCTGATCTTCCAGGCTTCTCTGGAAAATAATTTATTGTTTCTCACGTTGGGAGTATGTCTATCTGTCCATAGTTCACATTGTTATATGAGTTAAGTTATCTACCCCTATCCAATCTACTTCTTTGAACTTTTGTTAGGCATGAAGAGGGCCTTAGTGTACTGTCTCAGAAAAGACTTTACACTGAACGTCATTCCGGACTTGATTAAGCCTGCCCCGTACTTGATACGGGGGAATCCAGTCTTTTCAGCTGGATTCCCGTTTTTACGGGAATGACAACCGTTATTATCATTGTAAAGAAGTTTTAGAGGCACTACATTAGTTGTCACCAAGACCCTCTTCCTACTCTAGAGCTTAGTGAGAGTCTTTACCACTCCGCCATCTACGGTGGCCTCAACCTCATCTCCTACCGCTACTTCGACCTGGGCAGCTTCGTCGCTCAATGAATATTCGGTTCCGCTGATGGTAATCTTCTTCGCTTCCTTATCGAGTGCTTCGATTTTCCCCTTAACTGTGTCTTGGGCCGAGACTGGAAGATTGAAGGCTACCACCACAGCCAAAGCTAAAAAAACTGCCAGTACCTTCTTTGTCATCTTTATCACCCCCTTCCTCTCCCATCAGAAATTTCCCGACTCGGGCATCTGCTTGGACCGAAAACAAAAAATAATCGAGAGCATAATTGCAAGCTCTTGCTAAGCGACTTCCTTCCTTAATCAGGGATTGAGAAATGAAAGCCTAATAAGGAAATGAATAGTTAGGGGGTCTTCTCAACAGCGAAGAACGAAGGTCTTTTGATCAAGAGAACATACTGTGACAGGAAAATGGTGGAATTGTTCGAAGAGAATGATTTCCAAGGGAAATAGAATGGAAAAGGCACTTGATATGAATACTTTTGATTCCTTCTGCTCAATCATAAGCGGAATTTCTTGATCAGGATTCTCGAAACCTAGATCGAGACAGAGAAAATCAGCTTCTACCAAATCATAGTAATGAAGACAGGTTGGAAAAATTAGGATAAAAAGGGAAATTGCGATAACCAGAAGAGTTTGAATGACCCCTCTTTTCATTTAAGCTCCAAATTAATCACATTCCTATGATTACCAAAATTTATAATTTTAGTCGACTTTCTTACTATTCTTTTTATAAGGGACTTATCGAGGAACCCATTGCCTGCAATTTCTTTATCAAGAAACGTGGCATTTGTCAATTAGATAATCCGATTGGGTTAAGCATCAAATGCACTCAATTATCTTATCGATTTCGGGTCGGAATCTACACGATTAAGGCAAAGTATTTAAAAACGATTCCAGGAAGGACTCTACAGAAAAGTGGGGTGAAGGTTCCACCTACTTATTACCCGGAGCATATATTTGTTTGCATCCCTCCCTTTAGAAAAGGGGGGTAAGGGGGGATTTAAAAGTTTGGAAAATCCCCCTATGTCCCCCTTTGCCAAAGGGGGACCGTTCATACTGAATTCAAAATGAGATCTTCTTTTTAATCCTTTTTTTAGCTTGTTCCCAATCGGATACGGTCACTTTGCCAGCCGCAAAGGCTTCCTCACGGTCTTTCAGGACGGTCTCATGCCAAGCTGGTGATTTCAATTGTTTCTCGTCTCGAGCCAGGTCCGCCCAGAGAGTCTCCATCAACTCCAGCTTCTGCGCAAATGAAAATTGGGAAAGGGATAAATCTACTCTTTTCATGGCTTTTCCTTTCTTGAGCTTACATTACTGGCAGCGGCGTTTTATGCCGTCCGCAAAGATATTGGCCCATTTCAGGTTATTATAACCATCAGCCTACAACTTCTTCAATAACCCTGGCTATAAATACCGGGCAAAGAATTTTTTGGACTAATGGAAATAGGATTTTCTGGTTATCTATTATTTGATCATTTTCCTTCACTTCAACAAAGAATCGATCTCCCGTATATTCATTATAAACGAATAAATCTGGATCTCCAGAGACAACCTTTTTCCCGATAGAGCGAAAAGCTTCATCAGCCTCGGCTATTAAGAGACGAACTTTTGCTTCACCGAAAATATGACAAATCTTTGAGAATCCTGGCATCTTTTCGTGCTTATTTCTATTTCTGACGAGATAGTAATAGCTTTCAACATTATACCCTTACTCTTCAAAGTATTTTTTCGCAACCATCTCTACGAAGTTGCCTTTATTTATGCCGACTTGTCTCTCAAACTGGTCATAAATACACCTGCTGTCCTTTTTCTCATAGAAATTACGTTGTTTTCTTGGGTAGGTGATTCGAATTTCTTCCCCTGTTTCCCATGTGCCACACTGAATCATAAATCAACCTATTCTTATATTCCTTTTATTCTTGGGCTAACTTATTTTTTAAGCTGCTTCTATATTTTTATTAAATCTTAAACCATTTAAGGCTCTCTTCTGCTCAAAAAGGTTTAATATCATGCTATTTTTCCAGAAAAGATCGTTTTAAATAATATTATATGGAATCGAGTTAATTTCAGAATGAATTATTCATATGGGTCGAGGCATATCCGCATTGTTCATTTACGGTTGTAATATACACCTTTTTCTAAAATTAGGGAACAGAAAGTTACAAGGAAGAACTAATCAGCACAGATTTAAACGATTGACGAAAATTTCTCTGCTTCAAGGCACCCATGCTCAAGGCCATGCTCAGCCATGATTTTAAATGGATCTTAGCAATTTGCTTAGATAATAGGTTGGCCATCAATTATTCCCTATTGAATAGGCCCAAAGACTATAATGTTGTTTGTCTCGTCAATTTCCTTTACTGAATTATATTTATCAATTACCGCAATGATGTATTTACCTGTGACAACCTGACCCAAAGGGAAACTCTTACTCAATTTAATCGACTTACTCTGTTTCGCCTTGATTTTTCCTGTAGCGGCTGACATTAATGGAGTGTCACCTTGATCATAGGTGTTACTGTCAGAGAGATAAAACTTTACTGTCGAGGATGAGGCATCCCGATTACCAATGTTCTTAACACTCAGGGTCCCTGTTATTGTACACTTTGGTCCTTTCTTTGTGCTCTTACAAGTTTGAGTCACCGGTGTTGTCCATGACCCTGTAAGGTCAGGCCCAATTAATTCGGTAAAATTGGCCGTTACCGTCCTATTCCCATCCATAGTCAGCGTGATGGGATTGGCCGAACTGCTTATATCTCCGCTCCAATTGCTGAATGTGGACCCAGCATTAGCCGCAGCCGTCAGCTGTACCTGCTCGCCATAAGTATATGTGGCTTTATCAGGATTTTTGGAGACTGACCCAGAACCTGGAGGAGCAATGTTGACTGTAAGGGTATATTGATCCTGTGTGAAATTTGCAACCACATTCTTTGGTCCATTCATAGTAACGGAAGTCGGATTGGCAGTACCGGAAAGGTCTCCCGACCAACCACTGAAGGTATAACCAGTATTCGGGGTGGTGGTCAGAGTGACCAACGTACCGCTGGAATAGTAACCGGCACAGACTACACCGACTAAAGCGATACAAGCGAATCCCGATTGGTCTCCCATTGGAGACGGGTTAACTGTCCCGCCACCCAGTGGTGAGGAAGTGATTGTTATTTCATACTGGGTGCTAAATGTTGCCGTGTACGTTGTACTTGAAGAAGGAGCTGTGATGGGATGTGTCTGTGCACCCCCATCACTCCAAGAAGAGTAAATATAGCGTGTTCCTGGAGTTCCACTCTGAGGAGATGAAACAGAAAGGGTGTGGGAGGAGCCAGGAGTCCAGTTGAAGGTTTTTGGTGCGCCGTAAGTTGTTCCATCTACAATGATTTGCAGCCCTGAAGAATTAGTGGTGAAAGTATAAGATAGTGGAGTTGGACCGATGTTCACCGCAAGTGAACCAGACCAACTGGAAGTTACATTGGTATCTGTAGCACAGCGTGCCTGGACTTTAATTAGATAGGTTCCCGATGAACTCCAGGAATGAGTTGCACTGATTGTACCAACAGAAAGCCATCCAGAGTTGGTTCCGTCTCCCCAGTCAAAGAGGTATTGGACCGAATGGCCAAAATTTGAAGAAGAGCCTCCCGTTGTGTAAGAATAAGTATTATCAGGGATACCATTAGTAGGACCATAGAGAACATTGGGAGTTGAAATGATTTCGGTAGCAGAAATGTTGACTAAGAGTGGTTCAGACCACCCTGACTCAATTTGGGTGTGGATAGCACAACGAGCCTCAGCCTTTACTGCATAACTGCCAGTGGATGACCATGCCTTTGAAGCACTCCCCAAAGATGACCAGTCGGAATAGGTTCCGTCACCCCAATCAAATCTGTATTCTAACGGATGGGCGTAAGTTGAAGAAGCTCCACCTGCCGAAAAGGTATAATTCTCCCCTATATTTCCACTATTCGGACCATTAACCATAGTAGGTAAGGACACGATCTCGTCATAAGGCTGTACAAGGAACCTAATCACAAATAGACCCTCTTTTATCGAATCAAACCCCATAACCACTACTTTTCCATCAGACTGTATAGAAATTGCCTTAGGAGAGAGGGTGCTATAGTATCCGTAACCAATAAAAGAGCCGTTGATTCCAAAGTTAGCATCCAAAGTCCCATCACTGTAATACCGCGCAAGAAGGAAAGAATAATAGTGGTCCCCCACTACAACGATCTTCCCATCCGGTTGTATCGCCGCTGCATTGTTGGTCTCATTATGACGATAGTCCCAATGGAGAACAGCGCCATTGGTTCCAAATGTAGTATCCAATGTCCCATCAGCATTAAATCTCAGTACCGAAGCATCGTAAGTTCTTTGGGTCGGAATCTCGTTAAACAATGAGCCGACAACAACGATTTTTCCATCCAATTGTAGGGCCATTGCTCTTCCGGCATTATTGGCATCACTGTAAATAAGAGTGCCGTTGTTTCCGAAGGAGGCATCTAAAGTCCCATCACTGTTAAATTTCAAAAACAGTAAGTCGAAAGAGCTTGAACACATAACGATGATTTTTTCATCAGAAAGAATAGCTACTGCATCCCCAGCACATACCCCATTCGCTACACCATAAGTAACAACGCCATTCACTCCAAAGGTGGTATCTAATATTCCTTCGCTGGTATACCTCAAAAGCGATACACCACCGGAGCTTTGACCAACAACAACTATCTTCCCATCTGACTGGATGGCCACCGCATTGCCGCCATCATCACCGTTCATTGCGCCATTGTAAAAGACAATGCCATTGATCCCAAAAGTGTTATCAAATGTCCCATCACTGTTATATCTAAGGAGCAAGACATCTTGATTGTTACCATTAGAAATTGAACCTGCAACCACGATCTTTCCATCGGATTGTATGGCAACAGCATTACCACTACCATTTGTTGCGGTATATGTAATAATGCCGTTGGTACCAAATGTGTTGTCTAAGACTCCGTTGGTATTATATCTCAAAACCAAAATATTTGAGCCTTCGGAGGTTACACCCACAACCACAATCTTTTCATCCGCTTGGATAACCATCGCATTTCCTGTACCCCCCGTATAAGTGACAACTCCGTTTGGTGAGTTAAATGTGTTATCAAGGTTCCCGTTGCCCCACGGTATATCGACCCCCTGGGCAAGTAAAGGGAAACAGAGGACCATAGGTAGTAAAAAAAACGCCCAACTTCTAGCTTTTACAATACAACGCAGCTCAATACTTTTCATGTTTCCTTCTCCCTAATCTAACTTTTTAAAGAGAGGGCTTTCTTAAATTGGTTTCCCTCCTAAAAAACAAAAGCCTGGCTTCAACATTTTGAATGCCAGGCTTTTTGAATCGCTTTCCACCTCTCCCACCCCCAAAGGTGGTTAACCTTAGATCAAAACATATTGATTAGATTAAAAATGTTTTGTTTTTTATCCCACAAATCACTCCAACAATCTTTCTATTTCTTCATCTTTGAATTTCAACTGTCTCAAAACCCTTTTGCAATAAACAGGGTCTAATGACCTTTTACCCATTTGGACAGGAGCAGAACATCTTTTGCCTTCAATGATCCTTGAATATATTGCATGGTCTGTTGGTCCCTGTCTAACAAATACTGCTCCACCTTTTTCAAGCAGTTTGGCCAATTCTTTACCCCGTTAGAAATAATGCTCCGCTGGAATTTCTAACGGGGTTTACTGGACATCGAAGGCAATTTAGGCATATGAAGGAACCTCATGAACTTCAAGAGGTCTTATAATAAGACCCTCACCTGGTTCTTTATACCAATCGGGCTCTGTATCCCTCAGAAACTCAATAATTTCATCAGTAGAAATAGGAGATATATCCGTCTCTGGGTGCTCTTTTATATCTTCCAGATATAATTCAATCGCTGTCTTAAGATTCTTCTCTACATCTGGCAGGTCGTCACCACGAGCAGAAACATTAAGTTCAAGACATATTGCAACATATTCAAGCTTGCTTTTACGGATTATCGCTGTGTATGTCTTTTCCATCTGTACCTCCTATGAAACCTATAATTTGATGTCATTTTTTATTAACTTATCACTTTCTTTTATTTCTAACAAGTTAAAGAACAAAGCCTAGCTCAACATTTTGAATGCCAGGCTGTTCTAATATCTTTCCCCCTCTCCCACCTCCAAAGGTGGTTAAACCTTAAAACAATAACTACGAAATGCCCTGACGACTAAGACAAACACATTAAATCATATTACCCCCCACCCGCCCCTCCCCCCAAGGGGGGAGGTTGAGGGTAGGGGTCCCTGGGGAGGAAATCTTCCTCAAAACCAAATGATTTCATATTACACTACTGAATCTCAACAAGAAAGTCAACAGTCTCAGACCGTATTCGGCAAACAACAATAGAATAGCATAACCAATGCCAATTTTTGATAATTATTCGCTAATGTTTCCGATGTCTTAGAAAATGCCCAAAATGGGAAGTGTTACGATTTGATACACCTAATAGCGGTTTTGGCGTTAAAAACAAGTCTAAATTATTGCGAATGTTAAGGATAATAGAGGTGTTTCAAAGCGTAACAAAAAAAACGTTCTGATACACAGAAGATCGTTTATAACAGACCACTAATTTGGGGAAATAAACTCAACCCTTCGACTTCCCGGAATAAAGCTTGTAGCAATTCATTTGCAGATGGGGTAGAATTGAAACATGAAACAAAACATTGCCGAAATCCTAAAGGAGGCGTTGAAACTGCCCCCAGAGGCACGGGCGGCTCTTGCAGGGACCTTAATTGACAGGCTTGACGAAACTGTAGATACGGATGCGGAATCAGCGTGGGAGTCTGAAATCGTCATGCGGCTTAAGGAAATTGACGAAGGCAAAGTTAATCTGGTTCCTTGGGCCGAAGCCAGAGCAAGAATCGTAGGGCAGTAATAGTAAAATGGGACGCAATGATAACGAGACTAAATATAAATAGAACCGTTTTACTTTTATGGGAATCTATAAAGACGTAGAAAGGTTTGATCGTTAAGTAAAATATAGCGTCAGCGTAAAATATAATGTTTGGCCAAAGAAGAATTGGGGCATATCTCTGTAATGTGCTAAACTAACATTGAATTATCAATGTAAAAGGGAGGTATCTATGTCTAAACATGGGGAGCAGATTCTTACCGAGGCTTTGAAATTGCCACCAGTGGAACGTGCAGAGCTTGTCGAAAACCTTTTATCGAGTTTTGAGTTCCATTCTCGGGAAAATATTGATGCCTTATGGGCTCAAGAAGCCGAAAACCGTATTGATGCATTCGAGCGGGGCGAAATAGCCGCAATCCCAGCAAAAGAAGTATTTGAAGAAATTGAGAAAAACAGATAATGATGGAAATTGCATTTCTTGCTCCTGCAGAAGCCGAGTTCATAGATGCCATTTCTTATTACAGCATGCAGAGTGAGGGTCTTGGTTACGAATTTGCCGCGGAAGTAAAGAGGACAATCGAACGAATTATTCAGTATCTTGAAGCATGGTTTAAGCTCTCAAAACGTACCCACCGTTGTAGAATTAATAGATTCCCCTAAGGAGTTATTTATCAGGTTAGAGCAGAGATTTTACTCATTGTGGCAGTAATGCATCTGAGTCGAGAACCTCAAACCTGGAAATCTCGGCTCAGGAATAAGGAATCATGAGAGATGACCCAATCAAATCCCTCCAGGGGATGCGGTAACCCACACCGCTGATTCTAATCGATATTAGCTGGAATAGCATAAAATGGGACGGTTGTTCTATTTTCCATGATAACGAGAGTGAATATAATTAGAACCGTTTTACTAATTCAATAAGTCGTAATTTCTTCTCATTTATTTCTCCTTCGCCATGCCCAAAAAATGTTAGCTAAAATTTAAAAATGGACACCTTTTTCCTCTCCCCAACGGGGAGAGGAAAAAGGTGAGGGGGATTTCATGGATTCCACCCTCACCCCAACCCTCTCCCGCCAGCGGGAGAGGGGGATCTATTAGTCTTGATCATCTGATCCTCATATCGGAGTTAATCAGTGGGCAACGCTCGTTACAAGGGGATTAGGTGTTCACTTTTAATTTTTGAATGACACGCCAGACCTAAAGACTTGACCAATCTATGGAATACATGATAAAAGGAATAAAAACAGGATAGGAGTGTGATGATGGGAGAAAAAATACCAACGCGCCAGGAAGCCTTAGAACTTCTGCATCAATATAACGGAAGCGATAGCTTGCGCAAGCATGCCTATGCCGTCGAAGGGGTGATGCGTTACATGGGAAGGAAGCGCGGCGAGGACGAGGAGAAGTGGGGAATCATCGGTCTTATTCATGATCTCGATTATGAAGAGTTTCCCGATCAACACTGCACCAAAACCGGGGAAATCCTTAGAGAGCATGGGTGGCCGGAGGAATATATCCGGGCTGCTGTTTCTCACGGATGGGGGATATGTTCCGACGTCATGCCACAGACGAACTTGGAGAAGGCCCTGTACGCTATCGATGAGCTTACAGGACTCGTTGTGACGACAGCTTTAGTTCGCCCCTCAAAAAGTGTTTTGGATGTTCAAGTGAAGTCGGTGAAGAACAAATGGAAAGACAAGAGGTTTGCAGCCGGCGTAGACCGGTCGATCATCGAAAAAGGGGCGGAGATGCTGCAAGTTGGATTGGATGAACTGATTGATGATACGATAAAGGGGATGCAGGAGGTAGCAGAAGCAATAGGACTGAAGGGCAATCCCCCCTAAACTTTTTTTCTCCTTCAACAACTCGTGTTGGATTGGGGGGCATATGGATGCCCCCTCGACTTATTCATCCGCCTACGCAGGAGACCACGGCCTTGGCCGTGGAGGAATGTGTAACTCCGGATAGGAACCCTTTCAGCGACGGATCTGCCATGCTTCGGCGGATTTCGCTCACGGGCGGATGACCCACCGAAGCCCCCGCTTGCGTGTTGTAACGCACTTCGGCGTGCAAGCACGGGCTTGCCCGTGGGGCTCAATTTCTATTACTTCTTGACGAGCTCAACCTCTACATAGATATCCACATCTTCGCCGACTAAAAAACCTCCCGTATCGAGTACCTTGTTCCATGTCATACCGAAATCCCTTCGGTTGATTTTTGTGGTGGCGGTAGCACCCCGCCTGAAGCTCCCCCAGGGGTCCTTTACCTCTGGGGTCGGCCCTTCCACATCCACGGTTATCTCCCGGGCCACGCCACGGATGGTTAGGTCTCCTATCACTTTCAACCTGTTCGTATCGGCTTTCATTATTTTTTTGGAAATAAAGGTGATGGTCGGGTATTTGGTCACGTCAAAAAAGTCCGGGCCCCTCAGGTGTTCGTCCCGCTTCGCATGGCCTGTATTCACAGAGGCTGCATCGATGGTCACCTCGACCTTCAATTGGGTGATATCCTTTTCGTCTATCGTAACGACCCCCTTGGCCTTGCTGAAATCCCCCTTGACATTGGAGACCGTGAGGTGGCGGATCTTGAATTGGAAGCTTGAATGATCGGGGTCCATTTGCCAGGTAGATGCATAGCTAAAAACCGGGATAGCTAAGGCAAGTATTGCAATCATAGGTGTGATATAACGTTTCATAATCATTTTCCTCCCTGCGTGGTGATGAATTGCCTTCATAGGTAATATAACATTTTTTCTATTATTCAGCTTTCTCCAAACCTTGATATTCTAAATTCAAGTTCCCAAACCCCACCTCAATTTTTATGACCTTGACGATATTCTTTTCTATTATTATTTTATTGCTTAAAGAGTTTTTGGACTCATGCTTTTTCTCTCGACCTCAACGTTGCATTGAAAAGGGAGATGAGTGTACTTCCAAACCTTTCCAATGCGGGTTTTTCAATGTTTTATGGGTAACATGCGATGTCACCTGAGGTGACTTTTGTAATATGCTGGGAAACAGG
>Ga0315279_10001253_pt1 | contig 43013 bp, 50 predicted proteins | sample YL17G06_20_MG_FD_203694 | JGI IMG/M metagenome (GOLD analysis project Ga0315279, IMG submission 203694) | Sediment microbial communities from Yellowstone Lake, YNP, Wyoming, USA - YL17G06_20 | ecosystem: Environmental > Aquatic > Freshwater > Lake > Sediment | place: USA: Wyoming | collected...
TTTCTTTGGCGCCGTGTCCTGAGGAGAATTGTGGTAGACCTCCCACATCTGTCCCGATGGCTCATGGCCATGTGCCCGTAGCCATTGCTCCACTAAACCATAGGTCGTTCCCACTCTCTCATATGGACCCAAGTGCATCGCATTGGCCGCCTTCGCCGCTGGCAGGCTGAACATCCGCACATCACCCTCACCCTCAACCGGACCAGCCACCGGGAACCCGCACTCCAGATCCACCGTTGTCTTTGACCAGGATCTATAGTAGCAGAACGCCGGTCCCGCCAATTGCACTTTCTTCCTTTGAGCGAACATCATCAGCGCTCCAAAGGCCTTTCCCATGAATTGGGGGATTTCATCCATCTTCACCTCACCATGGAATACGATGGCCAGCTGGGCTTTCGTATTGACCCACTTCACTTCGACCATGATTATCGGTGTGGGATTCCTTTTAGGATATAAAGGAATAATCGGGGGTGTAGAGAAACTGGATCCCTTGCCTATTTGCTTTGCCGATCTGAATCGACCCTTCACTTCGATTGATCCACGTGGAATGGCGGATCGCTGCTCATTGCACCATCGCGGGTGAACTTGACCTTTATCAGGATGATGATGAGATTGAGCGCCAAAGCCACAGCGTTCCAGAAGATGATCGGCAGGTCATTTAGGACCAGCCCATAGCAGAGCCAGAGGGCCATGCCCATGCTGAGCAAAACGGGCATCACCAAGGAGACGTCCTCCATTCTCTTGGTCCTGTAACCTTTGATTATCTGAGGCACGAACCCGACGGTCGTGAGCATGCCGGCTAGCAGGCCGAGCACGATCCAAGTTTCCATCGAGAGGCTATCATTCCATGGATATTGACATTTTCGTTTGGCGTGCACTCATCCTCACCCAGAATGGGGCAATGACAGGATCGGATGCTTGTCGAACTTGATTCTCAGACCGAAAACCATACACCACCCTTTCACTTTGTATGGCCGGATGAAGAGCCTCTTGGTATTGACCCAGCAGGACTTGGTGGAATGGGAGCTAACCTTCGATTCCATCCCTGATCCGATCGCGATCATCGATAGGGACCATCGGTTAGTGAGGGTCAACAAGGCCATGGCCGCCAAGCTGGGCCTCAGCAAGGACGATTGCGTTGGCAGAATATGTTACGAATGCATCCATGGTACGAATTCGCCTCCGGCGTTCTGCCCTCACGCGAAATCCCTGTGCGATGGAGAGGTCCATTCCTCCCAGGTCACCGAGGAGAAGACCTTGGGCGGATGCTTCGAAGTCACCACGACTCCCATCAAAGATCAGCAGGGGAATGTCTCCGGGTCCGTGCACATAGCTCGCGATGTCACTTTGGCCAGGCAAGCAGCCAACCAATTGGCCGAGCTGAACAAGAAGCTCAACCTGCTCAGCAGCGTGACCCGCCACGACATCCTCAATCAATTGATGGTGCTGAGCGGCAACCTCGGACTGCTCAAGACTCTGGAATCAAGGGACGAGAGACTGACCCATATCTCCAAGATGGAGCGCGCCATCAGCACGATCCGGCATGAGATCGAGTTCACGAAGGACTATGAGCGATTGGGAAGAGCCGAGCCAATATGGCACGACGTCGAATCGGTGGTGCGCGCCGCCCTCTCCAAAAAGGACCTTGCGGATATCGAGGTGAGGACGGAGCTGAGAGGATTGGAGATACTGGCCGATGCAATGCTGGAGAAGGTCTTCCACAATCTTCTGGACAACACCACGAGACACGGAGGGAAGGTCAGCCAAATCTGGATAAACGCAGAGAAAAAGCCAGATGGCGTGGCCATTGTGTACGAGGATGATGGCGTAGGCATCCCTTCCGATGAAAAAGAGAAGATATTCTTGAAGGGCTTCGGCAAGAACACCGGGTATGGCCTTTTCCTAAGCCAGGAGATATTGAACATCACGGACCTGAGGATAAGCGAGAAGGGCGTTCAGGGAAAGGGCGCGCGCTTCGAGCTGTTCGTTCCTGAGAATCGGGCGCGCTGGCCATAGCGTTCGCGCTCTTGACGATGCGATCGTTCCGTTCCTTCCAAGGCAGCCAGGTTTTTCTTGGGGAAAGCGGTCCTAGGACAGCCGGCGCTCGTTTTCCACTAATTATTAATAACGGCCATATACCTCTGAAGGTTGATGTACGATCCTAGGTTGGAGAAGCTTTCCGACGTGCTCATTGGCTATTCGATCAAGCTGCAGAAGGGGGAGGTCGTCTACGTTGAAGCCATCGATATCCCCGAGGAGATGGTGGAGGTCCTTGTGAGGAGGGTATACGCGGCCGGAGGCATCCCTCTGGTGTCGCGCAAGTCGGCAAAGGTCCAAAGGAAGGTGCTCATGGGCGCGGACGAGGCGGCCATGAAGCTATTCGGGGAAGTGGAGCTGGAGAAGATGAAGAGGGCGCAAGCGTACATAGGAATGCGCGGGGCCTATAACATCACTGAGACCTCGGATGTCCCGCCGGAGAAGATGATGCTCTACAGGGAGCACTGGCTGAGCCCCGTCCACATGAACTGGCGTATACCGAAGACCAGGTGGGTGGTGCTCCGATGGCCGACCTCCTCCATGGCCCAGCAGGCAGAGATGTCCACCGAGGCCTTCGAGGACTTCTTCTTCAATACTTGCACCCTTGATTACTCCAGGATGTCAAAGGCCATGGACCCGTTGGCCGAGCTCATGATGCGGACGGATAAAGTGCGGATTATGGCCCCCGGAACGGACCTGAGCTTCTCCATCAAAGGCTTGCCGGCGATCAAATGCGACGGAGAGATGAACATCCCGGATGGCGAGGTCTTCACCGCTCCAGTGCGCGATTCGGTGAACGGGGTGCTGCACTACAACACGAAGACCTTGTACGAGGGCAAGGTGTTCGACAACATGAAGCTGAGATTCAAGGAGGGCAAGATAGTGGAGGCCACCTCCTCGAACACCAAGGCCATGAACGAGATACTGGACACGGATGAGGGGGGCCGCTATGTGGGGGAATTCGCCATCGGTGTCAATCCATTCGTGCTGAAGCCGATGCTGGACACGCTCTTCGATGAGAAGATAGTGGGTTCCATACACTTCACACCTGGCAACTCGTACGACCAGGCTTTCAACGGCAACAAGTCGAAGATCCACTGGGACATGGTCCTGATCCAGACCAAGGAATGGGGCGGAGGGGAGCTGTACTTCGATGACGTGCTGATCAGAAAGGATGGGGTCTTCGTCCTGGATGAGCTGAAAGGCCTCAATCCCGAGAACCTAATCTAACCGATTCACATCAGCATGGCATCGGCCGCGATCTGGCGGTTGACGGGTTTCCTTCCGAACGGAACACGCGGATCAGTTTGCGCTGAATGGCTTTGCTCACTTCCAAGACTGCGGTTCCTTGCCGCATTTACCAACCGAATCACTGAATTCGGATAGCGGCTTCGAGGGGAGGGGAAAGCCAAGGAGGGCGAGATGGTGGTTTGGAAGGGATCGGGACCCCATGAAGACCGGCGGTTGGGCCAAGGGGATCATCGTGATCACCTTCATGACAATGTCTGAGAAGCTGAAGTAGATGAACATTGACAAGTGACGGCTGGGTCACCGGTGACATGAACGGATTCTCAGACGTCGCCTTCGAGTGGAAATAGAACCTTTTCGGATCGGCAAACGCCTTCCATCTATTTTCCAATGGAGGCATGCTTCGAAGGAGAAAGTCTTACCTTTCTTGTGCCTCTATCATGCTCATGAAGCGCGCGGGGGCGGGTCCATGGCCCTGAAGCAGGTACACCTACTGCTCACCTACAAATGCATCTACGAATGCGATCATTGCTTCGTCTGGAGCACCCCCGGAGCGGATGCGACCATGAGCTGGAGGCAGCTGCAGCGGACCATCGAGCAGGCTGCGGAGATTCCCAGCGTGGACTGGATCTACTTCGAGGGCGGCGAGCCGTTCCTCTTCTATCCCCTGTTGGTGAAAGGGGTGCAGCTGGCGAAGCAAAAAGGGTTGAAGGTGGGCATCGTCTCCAATGCGTACTGGGCAACGGACGAGGATGATCCTTCCTTCTGGCTCAACCCTTTCAAAGGAAAGGTGGCGGACCTGAGCCTCAGCCAGGACGATTACCACGGTTCCGGTGAGGCGGCCAAGAAGGCCGAGAGGGCGAGGGTGGCCGCGGAGCGGATGCGGATTCCCGCTCAAGTGCTGAAGCTGAAACGGATCGAGTGCTATGCCCCCGGTCGGGTGGAGAACGGTGAAGGCGGAGATCTTTGCTTCCGGGGCAGGGCGGCGGTGAATCTGGCCCCAAAGGCGAGGAAGAGGGCATGGAAGAGGATGACAACTTGCCCCGAGGACCCACCGCACATCGAAAGGGTGCATGTTGACCCTTATGGCAATGTGCAGTTCTGCCAGGGCATGACGCTAGGCAACCTGTGGCAGAGGTCGCTCAAAGAAATCATGGACGACCTGGTGCCGGAGAAGCACCCGATCATCGGACCCTTGATGCGGGGCGGCCCGGCGCAGCTAGCACAGGAGACCGGAATCACTCCCAGGAGAAGGTACGCGGACCCCTGCCATCTTTGCTATGATGTGCGGTGCTCGTTGCGTGCCAAAGGAAGGATGAAAGGCATCCTCGGACCGGGCCAGGTCTACGGCGAGGAGAATGTCCAATGAAGGTGTTCTGAGCCAACGCCTTGGATCAAGAAGCCCGCATGACCGCTCGAAGAGTCAAGGTTGGAGGTTGAAACCTCTGCAACGGAAGAAACTCAAGAAACAGATATAAATAGATTAGGTCCAATAGAAATCATCTGGTTCGATCAAGAGATGGGGGCCATTCCACCACTGCATAAACCCCCTGCCTCTCTCGGTGCCGGTCCAACATCTAGAGCTTGCTGAGGACCAGCTCCGCGAACACCCCCACCTTGTCCTCCCAACCATCTTCCAGCGGCCCCTTGAGATCTAGAACGTAGACCTGTAGGTCCGCGACCTTCATCATCCCTTTCCGGTTCAGTATCTCTTCCATCATGGGAATGGTCCGCCGCCATTTCTCCAACTCCGCAGGAGATGGAATCACGCCGGTCTTCTTGTTCGGCTTGGCTGCTCCATGAGTGGCGATGAGGGCGTATTTCGCTCCCTGGGTCGGCACCTTGACCTTCTTTACGAAGCGCCTCATGCTGCCCACAGGCTTGCCCATCCTGGTGGGAGAGCTGAACAGGTATAGGTCTGCAGATGGCATCTCCTTCGGACGGACTTCGCCTATGTGGTGAAGCCCCACGGCATGCCCTTTGGCGGTCAGGTCCTCCGCGAGCTTCTCGACCACTTTCTTGCCGTTGCCATGTTTCGATTCGAAGTACACCTCGATCTTCATATGGGCACTCTCCGAAGCCTTGCTCTTCATTGGAAAATGCTTACCACCATCTAAAAGCCTCGGATGAGAAGCTTTTGGCCAAGCATTGATTGAACGAACGACTCAGCTGCCATTCATATTGAGATGGAACCACTCCTTAGGCTTGCTTTGATTGAATGGATAACAAGACACAGTTGGCAAAGACGACCGATTCAATAATATAGTCAATAGTGAGACTCAGAATACAGGTTTCTCATGCTTCCGGCCGGACCACTGATGATCGAGCATCGCCTGATTGAACGTATGATCGTCAAGATGACAAAGGAGAAGGAGGCGATCGAGAAGGAGGGATCGGTCGACCTTAATTTCTTGAGCGTGGCTGTCGATTTTCTCAGCAACTACGCGGACCGATGCCATCACGGAAAGGAGGAGGACATCCTTTTCCGCGCGCTGAAAACAAAACCTCTCTCTGCTGAACACAAAGCCATCTTGGATCGCTTAATTGACGACCACGTCATGGCCAGGAAGGAAGTAGGTGCGCTCAGGAAAGCTATTCAGGAGTTCTCGAGCAAGGGAGAGGGAAGAGACGATATCGTCGCCGCCTTAAGAACTCTGATCCACTTGTATCCCGCCCATATCGCCCTGGAGGACAAGAAGTTCTTCCTTCCAGCCATGGACTATTTCACCCCCGAGGAGCGCAACAGCATGCTAGAGGAGTTCGCCGACTTCGACCGCAAGCTCATCCATGAACGCTATCGAGTGGTGATCGAGCAGCTGGAGAACGAGAAGAAGTGAGGGGGTGGAACATGGACAGATGGCGATGCAAGGACTGCGGATATATCTACGATCCATCAGAGGGCGACAAGTATTCCGGGGTATCACCAGGCACGCCTTTCGAGGACTTGCCGGAGGATTGGGTGTGCCCAGTTTGCGGCGCTCCCAAGTCGCAGTTCGAGAGGTTATCTGAATAGGCTTAGAACGGTCATACAAGGGTCAAGGAAACAAACATGGCGCAGACCGGCGAGATAGTCTGTGAAGGTATCACGAAGGTGTATGGCGGCGGCAAAAAAGCGCTATCGTCGATAAGCTTCACGATACCTGCGCATGGCATCTTCGCGATCATCGGAAGGAACGGGGCGGGCAAGACCACTCTGGCGAGGATACTATCGACGCTGCTCGAGCCCAGCTCAGGACGGGCGACCATCGACGGGCTGGACGTGATGGCGGACGCGAAGAAACTCCGGGAACGAATGGCGGTGGTGCCGCAGGAGGGAAGGACTGTCGCGTGGATGACGCCTATCCAGACCGTCTCGGCTTATCTTTTATGGCGGGGCATTGGCTATAGGGAATCTCTGAATAAGGCGGAGGAGGTAGTCGTTCGCGTCGGCCTGGAGGAACAGGCAAATCGCCTGAACCGCACCCTTTCCGGCGGCATGAAACGAAAGGTCCTGGTGGCGATGGTCCTAGCCTCCGACTCCGATTTCATCTTCCTGGACGAGCCGAGCACCGGCCTCGACCCCATTTCAAGGCAAGAGCTGTGGAGACTGTTGATCGAGCTGGGGAAGAACCGCTTCGTCCTCCTCACCACACATTATCTGGAGGAGGCGGAGCGCGTGGCGGACCGCATCGGCATCCTCAACGACGGCAGGCTGATGGCCATGGGGAACATGGAGGAGCTGAGGGGTCGGCTCAAGCACCAGTACAGCCTGAAAGTCCCCGCGGGCATCGACCTTCAGGTCGAGGAGGGGGAGAAGGTGGCCTTGGACAACGGCCAAATGCAGGTGCTGACCACTCAGAACGAGGCCCTGGAGTTGTCGAAGAGCCTAATCGAGTCGAGGGCGCAGTTCTCCGTGAACCCGGTCACGTTGGACGATATCTTCACCTACATGGTGGGCACCATGGACGCGGAAGTGAGGGTGGAGAAGGAGGCCGAGGAGGGATGAGCCGGTTAGGGAGCCAGCTCCTGGCGTCCATCCTGGTGAATGCTTTCTACGAGATGAGGAACTACCCTGCTGTCTTGGTCATAACAGTGCTGTCCCCCCTATCCTTCCTCACCCTGATCTTCTTCGTTAGCGGGGGGACGCTGCTGGGGGTGGGGATCGTGGGAGGCCTGATCATGACCATGTTCTCCGCCGGGACCTCGCTTCAGGCGGATTTGTCTCATCTAAAGAACGATTTCAAGCTCCAGGACATGGTGGTCGGCTCGCCCACGAGCGCTTCGGTCTACGTCGCCGGGATGGCCATCTCGGAGCTGATCTACTCCTCGCCGGCATTGGCCATTCTGGCGGTGCTGTTCGGCCTGTTCGTGCACGTCGAGCTCGCCGCGGTGCTGGCCATCCTCGTCGTCATGCTGTTGATGTTCCTTATGTCGATCTCCCTGGGGTTCGCCTTCGCCACCCTCTCCTCGGACATCGTCCAGAGCTTTGCCTTCACCCGCCTGCTCTCGCTCCTCTTCACTACCCTGGCCCCGGTGTATTATCCCATTACCTACATCCCCTTGCCCTGGCGCCACCTGGCCTATCTCTCCCCAACCACCTATGCGGCCCAGATCGGGCATGATCTCATCGGCTTCTTTAGCGTCTCGACGGACATGCTCATCATCGATTGGGCAGTGCTGCTGAGCCTGACCGCCCTTTTCCTTTGGATTGGGATGAGGAAGGCCAGATGGAGGGAGGTCTGACCCACCGTTCCACGCAATCCTCCAATGGGAGGGGAGTGGGCCCGGTCGGATTCGAACCGACGACCATCCGGTGGCTCAGGATCCTCTTGAACAGCAGGATCCATATGAGCCGAACGCTCCACCAGACTAAGCTACGGACCCGTTTAGAAGCAGTTTCAGGTTATCCCGAGGGCCAATATAAAGGTGTTGCCCAGGTGATATTATGATCATTCGTTCATGGTCATTCAATGGGCCATGGCCGCGCAAGCAATAGATACTCCGGCGCCAATGGATGCCATGAGACCATGAGCAAGATTAATCTCGGGCAAGTAAACCCCACCATGGCGCTGCCGGTCTGCCTCCTCGGTTCGGAGGTCAAGGGCAGAATGAACTTCTGCACGGTTGCCTGGTTCACCATGATCGATGACGAGCCGCCGACCATCGGGCTGCTTTTGGGAAAGAAGAGGGCCACGGTCGACGGGGTGAAGGAGAACGGCGCTTTCAGCGTTAACATCCCCAGCAGGAAGATGACCGCCTCCACCGATTATTGCGGCATCACCTCTGGCTACAAGACGGACAAGTCCAAGGTATTCACCGTCTCCTATGGGGAACTGAAGAGTGTCCCGCTCATTGACGAGTGCCCGTTGTCCATGGAATGCCGCCTGAAGCAGATCATCGAGTTAGAGGGCACGGACCTTCTTGTCGGGGAGATCGTCCATGTGCATGTCGAAGAAGGTTGCCTGACCGATGGTAAGCCCGACCTGATGAAGATCGACCCGCTGCTTTACGGCATGAGCGGCGGTCCCTACTTCGCCCTGGGCGATAGGCTGGAGCAGGCGTTCAAAGTGGGCAAGACCTTCAAGAAGACGTGACGGTAGGCATCAAGGGAAACGCTAAGCATATAGGTCCCCGGCGCACATGTTTCAAAGGTTCAGAGGTCGGCCGCATGAGGTACATCTGCACCTATTGCAGCGTTCACATCTATGATGATCAGAAAGGCGATCCCAAGACCGGCTTGAGGCCTGGATTGAAGCCCGATCGATTTCCCTCCGAGTGGCACTGCCCCGTCTGCGGGAAGTCGCACGACTATATGCAGGCGATCGGGGACGAGGCTCCCCCAGGGCCTGAGGTGGAAGCGCCGGTCACGCTGGCGCCGGCCAAGAAGGACATCAACTATTACCGCTCCATCGCCAGAAAGCAGCTCACAGGTACCTGCGGCGAGTTCAACGTCTGCGATGGCGGACCAGGGCGCACTTGCTACGGGCAGAAGTTCGGCGACCCCCTGGGTCTGGGGGGCGCCGGGCAGGGGAACACCTTCCATGCCAATTATCTGGCCTTACAGAAGTTCAAGTTCAAGGAGCGCATCGTGAAAGCGCATGCGGAACCGGACATGAGCACGGATCTCTTCGGACAGCCGATCACGGCGCCAGTGACCGTGGCCAGCATGTCGGGGGTGAAGAACTCCTTCAACGACGCCGTCCCGGAGGTGGTGTTCTACCGCGGCATCCTGGACGGTTCTAAGAACTTCGGGACCATCGGCATGGTCGGGAACACGGCAGAGTTGCGCGACGACCTCGGCATCGAGGCGATCAAGGATGTGCATGGCCACGGGATCCCCGTCTTCAAGCCGCAGTCGCAACAGAGGCTGATCGAGCTGTTCAGAACGGCGGAGAAGGCCGGCGCCCTGGCCATAGGGGTCGACCTGGACGGATGCGGGTCGCTGGTCTGGGCCCGGAAGGGCAGGCCGGTGTACCGGAAGACCCCGGGGGAACTGAAAGAACTGGTCGATGCCACAGAGAGGCCGGTCTTCTTCAAGGGCATCATGTCAAACGAGGACGCGGGGGCGGTGGTCGATTCTGGTGCGGACGCGCTTTACATCTCCAATCATGGCGGTCGGGTGCTGGATTCGGGTCTGGGGGTAGCTGACGTCCTGCCGGAGATCGCGGAGGAGTACGGCAATCGCATCATGATAATGGCCGATGGGGCGGTGCGCACCGGCTTCGACGTGCTCAAGTTGCTGGCCTTGGGAGCGGACATGGCGCTGATCGGCAGGCCCTTGGGCCGCATGTCGATAGCGGGGGGTGCCGAGGCGGTGAGGATGTATCTCGAGTATGTTAGGACCGACCTGCGTCTGGGCATGATCATGACGGGGTGCGACAGCCTGGAAGAGGTTCATTCTGGCATCCTCGTGCATGCGCAAGAGCACAGGCCGTCCGGGCGTCATGCGGCCAACGAATAGGTCTCAACGATCGACAACGACAAGGATGTCGAACTGTCTGGCCGCTGGCACTCCCTTTTCCCAGTCTCGGTCATAAGCCAATTTGAGCGCCGACCTGCCTACCCTGGCCGCTTGGAACCTGAGCCTGAACTTTCCTCCGGAACCTACGAGGTCAGAATCTGGAATGAACTCCACATCCCCGATCTGGCTAAGCACCTTTTCATTCATGAAGGCCAAATGCCAGTGGTAGCCAGTGGTGAGGTTGCCGGTCAGCTCCACCATCACCGTCTCGCCCACGCGTACCTCGATGGTGCCTCCTTTCGCCTCCTCGGTGACCCTGACCATGTCCATCGATGGCATCATTTCGTCGACGGACGATTGGCGCTGCCATGAATAATGATTTGCCTGCGGTTCCCTGTTCACGATCCGAGCAATTATTATTGCATGGCTCATTGATTATCTCCGGCAAGGGTGAGCGAATGGTGGAGATGAAAGGGACCTTTCCAAAGGCTTCGAAGCAGAAGGGTGAGCTGCTGGCCGCGCATATGGCGAAGTTCAACTTAGACAAGAGGACGATGTTCGGCGCACCGGTCTATTTCGTCAAGGGCAATATGTTCACCGGCATCTTCGGAGAGCAGGTCTTCTCTCGGTTCTCGGTGAGGGACAGGGAAGAACTGGCGAAGGATTTCCAGGCCGTGACCTTCGAGCCCGTCAAAGGGCGCAAGATGATGGAGTATATGGTCCTGCCCGAATCGCTGATCAGCGACAATGATGAGTTCGATGCCTGGCTGGGTCGTTCTTTTGCCTACGTCAACGCCTTGCCGCAGAAGAAGGCCAAGAAGTAAGGGCGCTTTGATGTGGCAGCTTTAATTATGTCCGCCTCTATCGACTGCAAAGAGGTATTCCATGTTGCAGGCCGAGCTCTACGAGGCCATTTTCAAGCGCCGGTCCGTCAGGAACTTCACTCAAGGACCACTGAGCACGGAGACCCTGGCGAAGATAGATGCATTCATCTCTGACCTGAGGCCCCTGTTCTCCGGCATCCGAACGGAGATCAGGACCATGACCAGCGCGGAGGTCAGGGGCATGTTCAAGGTAGAGGCGCCGCACTTCCTGGCCTTCTTCTCCGAAGCGAAGAAGGGCTACCTGGCCAACGCGGGCTTCATGCTGCAGCAGGTCGACCTCTTCCTCTCCGCCAACGGCCTCGGCAGCTGCTGGCAGGGAGGCCCCAAGCCTGTGAGGGAGGCGAAGGGCGCTTCTGAGCTCGAGTTCGTCACCCTGCTGGCCTTTGGAGGGCCGGCCGAGGACCCCCACCGCAAGAGCGTCTCGGAGTTCAAGCGGGAGCCGCTGGCCAAGATAACCGATGTGAAGGGTCATGATGACCTGCTGGAGCCGGCCCGCCTCGCCCCTTCGGCCATGAACAATCAGCCCTGGCGCTTCACGGGCGGCGATGGAGTCCTTCATGCCTACAGTGCCAAGTCCCTGGTAGTGGGCCGGATAAATCAGATAAGCGTGGGAATCGCCCTATGCCACCTATGGCTGGCCGGTTTGCATGCGGGCAAGACGGTCGCGATATCGAGGGACGAACCGGGAGCGGAGAGTGCGCCCAGAAGGTACTCGTACATCGCCTCCCTGGCGATGAAATAGTCCATTTGCCTTGTTTCCAGGCCTTGGTAGTCGACTTCAGTTGCTCCGCTTCACCTTCTTGAACTCCTTACCAGGGACCTTCTTCAGCTTGCCGGCGTCCAGGGCCCACTTGAAGCTCTCCTTCTCCTGAGGGGCGATGGCGAGCTTGTCGCCGGCCTTGTACTTCTTCCTGTTGGTCCAGTCGGTGAAGCCGGAGACGACCTTGTACACATCGCCCTCGGCCACGATCTCCACCGGTGAGATCATCCCCTTCATCTGTGAGTATGTGCCGTTGAACACCCTCAACCTGCCATTCCTCAGCTCTCCCACCTTGTTGCAGACGGAATCCAGCAGGTAACGGTCGTGAGTGACCAGGAGCATGGTGCCTTTGTAATCGGACAATGCCATCTCCACCCCTTCGCGGGACTGCAGGTCCAGGTAGTTCGTGGGCTCGTCCAGCAGCAGCAAGTTCCTTTGCTCCGAGGTCAGTATGGCGAGCGCCACCTTGGCCCTCTCCCCACCGGAGAGATTGGAGATGGGCATTTGCACCTGCTCGTCGGTGAAGAGCATTTGGGCCAGCAGGGAACGGGCCCGGTTGCGCCCGTCCTCCCCCAAGGCTTGCATCAGCTGCTGCTCCGGCGTCATGGAGACATCCAGTCCATCATGCCCTTGGGCAAAATAGCCGATCTTGGCGCCGGGCGCGATCCAAAGGTCTCCCTCGCAGTCCAGCTCTTCGATTAGCGTCATGAGCAGGGTGGTCTTGCCAGAACCGTTGGGCCCGAAGATGCCCATCTTATCCCCCACCACCAACTCCAGATCGATGCCGTCCAGCACTTTTCTTGCGCCCCTCTTCACCGACAAGGACTTGGCTGTGAGCACGTTCTTGCCGGACTTGGGCGCTGCCTGCATCTTGATGCGGATGTTCCTCTGCTCTGGAGGCTCCTCCACCTCTTCCATGCGCTCCACCATCTTCAGCCTGGTCTTGTGCGTGGACGCGAACTTCAGCCTTAGGTGCTGCTCCTCTGCGATCTTCAGAAGGCGCTCGCGCTCGACCTGGTTCTTGTGGTAGGCGATCCGCCTCTTCGCCACCTCCAGCATCTTCTTCGGCACGAAATCGGTGTAGCTGCCCCGGTACTTCTGCAGTATCCCGTCGTCAAGGTCCCAGATCTGGGTCACGACGCGGTCCAGGAAGTAGCGGTCATGGGAGACCACCAGGACCGCCCCCGGGAAGGTGAGCAAGTAATCCTCGAGCGACTCCACGGTCTCGATGTCAAGATGGCTCGTCGGTTCGTCCAATATGAGGAGGTCCGCCTCCTCCGCGAGCATGAGCACCTTGGCGAGCATGACCCTGGTGGTCTCACCCCCGCTTAGCTCCGTAATCTTATTATCCCTCGGGCGACCGGCCATGCCCACCCTTTCCAGGGCCTCATGCTTCTTGCTCTCCACATCCAGGCCACGGCAGGCGGTGAGCTCCTCCTGCAATCTGGAGTATTCGGAAGCGACCTCGCTTAGGTCGATATCAGGGTGCTCTGCAGCGGCAATCATCTGCCCCTCGAGCTCCCGCAGCCTGGCTTGGGTGCCACTGGTGAAGGCGTCCTCAAAGACGTCCTCTAGCGTCCCGTTCCCGAACTGATGGAACTGAGGAAGGTATTGCATGCGATCTGTGCGCATATCGAGGTCTCCCAGGTCAGGCCTCAGCTCGCCGGTGAGGATCTTGAGCAGCGTGGACTTGCCTGCGCCATTGGGCCCGACCAGGCCTATTCTGTCCCGGTCGTCGATGGTGAGGTCCACCGAACGGAGGACCTCCTTTGGCCCGAACGACTTGGAAATGTCTTTGGCCTCGACGAGCACAGCACCTCATCGGCCCATCGGTTTAAAGGATTTCTTCATGAACTCTGGCGTGGATGGATCAAAATGGCGAGCAGCTCACAGAGAAGGTCTAGGTACTGATGGCAAGCTGAGATACATGCCAGTCATCGTTCCAGGGGCCGGCAAGCATGCCGAAGATGTGCTGCGCCGCCAGGAAGGCCTCCACCATCTCCCCATCGTCCTTGGCGTTCGTCTCGATGGTCAACCTCTCCCAGGCCATGCGTAAGGTGACCTCCAATCTGCCATCATATGTGACCCAGCGCAGGACCACTGACTCGGGCGTTTCCCTCATGCCCAGCCATCTGAGGTTCCCGAACCATCTTCCCACCAGGTTTGAGGCTATGAGGCGGGGGTCGGCCCTTCCCGGAACAAACGACTGCACGATCACCGTTGGGCTCCTGAAGTCAGGAGCCAGCCAGTGCTGCGCTAGCTCACTGCCCTTGGAGGTCAAGGCGTAACCCCGACCGCTCTTCACAACCAGTCCATCATCCTCCAGCCTTTGCAGTGCCCGGGAAAGTTTTTCCTGATGGATTTGCATCTTGCGCTTCAGACCCTGGAACGCCAGAGCATCGTCTCCGCTCAGGGCTCGTAACACCTGGATGTCCGAAGTGCGGAGGTCAGGGAACGCCTCTCCCTCCGCTGTCTCGGGGATGGCGTCAACTTCATCGTCGGTTATCATTCGTCTGACCTCCACTCAGCTCGGTCCGCGATTAAAAGCTTGTGTTTAAGCCGAACGATAGGTCCGGATGAAGGCCTGCAGGCCCGCCGGGACCGCTCGGAAGCGGTACCGGGAAATCCGGCTCCATCGGTGGCGGTGGTGCTCCTGGCCTAGAAGGGCCTGGTGCCGAGGGTGACCTGAAGTTTCTTCCTCTTTCCATTCCTTTCCACCTCCAAATTCAATGAGTCGCCTATCTTCTGTGCCCTGAGCGCGGCGGTCAGCTCTTCCATGCCCGGAACCTCTTTGTCCGCTATGCCGCAGATCACATCGCCGACCTGGACGCCGGCATCATCGGCCGGACCGTTCGCAGAGGCATCCGTGACCAATATGCCCCTTGTGGCCGCGATGCCATAGAAGTGGGCGACCCTGCGGTTGAGCTCGTAGCCCACTATGCCAAGCCAGGGTCTGGCGATCCGCCCGTTCTTGATCATCTCTTCGGCCGCGTCCTTGGCCATATTGCCGGGGATCCCGAAACCGATGCCCTCCGCGCGCGGGATCTGCGCCGCCGCAATGCCCACCACCCTTCCGTTCAGATCGACCAGAGGTCCCCCGCTGTTCCCGGGGTTCACCGCCGCGTCCGTCTGGACGACATGAAGCCCTCCACCTACGCCCACCCGCAGGCTGCGGCTCAGGGCGCTGACCACCCCCGAGGTCACCGTGGGCCCTCCGGCCAGGCCCAGCGGGTTCCCGATGGCGAGGATCGGCTGCCCAAGCTTGAGCGAGTCAGAATCGCCGAAATCCGCGGGGACCAATCCCTCGGCCGCCACCTTGACCACGGCGATGTCGGTCTCCCTGTCCGCACCCAGCACCTCCCCTCCGACCACTTGGCCGTCGGGCAGGGCCACGATGATCTTTCTCGAATCGTGGACCACATGCCAGTTGGTCAGGATGTGCCCATCATTGTCCAGGATCACACCGGAGCCGATGCCGTGGGAGGGAAAGCATTCGTACGGAAGCCCCATGGGGCCATTGGCCGTGCGCACGCTCACCGTGCTCTTGGCCGCCTTCGCTACCGCGTTGCAGTAAGTATCCTCGATTCCCATTATCGTGCCCATGTTCCACCGATGCGCTTCGCGGGGATTTGTTGACCAAGAGGGGAACTAATCAGTCACAAAGGTGGGACGGGACGAACAGGACCGCACCGAACGAAGCCGGTCCGGAAGGAACGTAGCAATGAGCCCCACCTCCGGTTTCGCTGCTCCTCGGCCAGGTGAAAAGCTCTTAAGGGGCAGTGGACATGTGTTTCCTCTCGCCTATGCGGTAGGATGTGCAGATCCATCCTTTGAACTCCTCGTCCAAGTCCGTCTCATTCTCCAATCGAACGAAATGGCCGTAGGTCCGATTGGCGTACTTCTCGACCTTGAAGAACCTGGGGTCGTGCTGCTCCTCGGTGAACCAGAACTCCACCACCAGGTGGTCCTTTCTCGGCATCACGTTCATGAACCGCACCAGTACTTGCATTGCGATGCGCGTCTTCTGCGGAATGACGATGACCGGCCCGCATTCCTGCACCTTCTCCAGGAGCCGATCGAAGAGCGAACGCATTTCGGGGCTCGACCTGGCGAACGACTCATCCAGCTCCACCTTGGTGCAGGAATGCCACCTGTTCTTGGTGACAAAAAGGTGGCCGCATCGGGGGCATTGCCAAAGAGGCTCGGGCTCGGTCATGTTCCAACGGGAACCGATTGCGCGGCCCATAGATATCCCTGCCTATGATCGCAAGAGGTGTGCAGAAGCTTGATGCCCCTTGGCCTCCATTTCCGGCTCGTGTTGAAAGAGGACCTCGAATCGCTCAAGATGAAGGCGCATGAGTACGGAGCATACAGGGCGGAGGTCATCCCGATCGACAAGATCGTGATGGACCCCAGGGTGCGCCTGAAGTGCCTGGTCCCGGTGTGCGAGAATTATGGCAAGAACAGGATGTGCCCGCCGAACCTCCCCTCCTTGGACGAGTTCGGAAAGGCGCTGCTGCGCTACCGTCACGCCATCATCATCCAGTTCAAGATCGGCCTGAACCAGGCTGAGGTGCAGGAGAGGTTCGCAGCCAAGGACCTGCAGGCCCTGGTCCTGGACGAGGGCTATTCCCAGGTGATGAAGGAGACCATGTGCAATATGCTGGAGGTCCTGGGCAAGCTGGAGAGGGACGCGCTCTACATGGGCTACCGTTTCGCGGCCGGATTGTCCGGGGGAGCTTGCGCGTTATGCGTTGAGTGCGTCGGCCCCGGAGAGGATAAGCGATGTCTCCATCCCTTCAAGGCCAGACCCTCGATAGAGGCCATGGGCATCGACGTGGTGGCCACGGCAGAAATGGCGGGATTGAAGGTACAGTTCCCAGCCGAGACGGAGGCGGTCTGGACCGGCATGCTTCTGGTCGATTGAACAGCTGTCAAAGGTGAGTCTAAAGACGGCTTTCGATCATGCCGGTCAGCGTTTCCTTCTCTCCAGGAACATCCTCGAGCAGGCGCCCGACAGCCACCGGGAGCATCCAGGCCTCCAGGTCATCGTCGCCCAGACCGCAGATCTTCATGTATTCGGTGACATAGGCGCCTTTCAGCAGCTTCTTGATGCGGTCGAGCGAGTCGTCATTGGTCCCCCTCGCCGAATCAAGCTCGATCAGCAGCGAGGTCCTGGCCACGTCGCCCAGATAATGGCCTCGGGACATGGCCGACCAGTCCATCATTACTGGACCATCGAGCGAGATGATGATGTTCTGCGGGGTGAAGTTGCCATGGCAGACATGATCTCCCTCGTGCAACCTCTGCAATGCCGAGAGGGCCTTGTTCCTGGTGTCCGATGGTAGCTCCTCTCCCATCGAGATGATGGCCCTCAGCCGGTCCTTGAGGCTGGGGAGCTCCAGCAAACGGTGCATGTGCATCTCGTGATGCTCATATGCGAAGAAGCGTGCCAATTTGTTCCAGGCGGCCGGTGTGCGCTTCATCCATTCGAGATAGTTCGGGCCGATGACCTTGTCGAACAAGATGCCGTAGCGACCGTCGTCCTCCACCACGCCCGCCACGAAGGGGGACTCCAGTCCCACGGACCTGGCGAGCTGGGTCAGGTGCACCTCCTCCTCGGCCCTGGCCCTTGGGACGCCCTTGTGGAACAGCTTCACGATCTGGTTGTCCTCGCGCTCGATCACGTCATAACCTGCGCTCATTTCACACCTGCGCCCTGATGTTTGTCATATTTGAAAAAACCTCGCAATCGACCTACACAATGGCTGCGCCATCGGTCTCGGCGAGGTTTCAATAGCCCTAGGCTCCCTGGTGATTGTCATGAGCCCGATCTTCTTCAAGCCCAAGGCTCCAGACATCCATGCCACCAAATGGTTCAACTCGCCGCCCCTGACCCTCAAGGAGTTGCGAGGCAAGGTCGTGATGATCGACTTCATGACCTATAGCTGCGTCAATTGCGTGCGGACCTTCCCTCATCTGCGTTATCTCTGGTCGAAGCTGAAGGACAAGGGGCTGGTCATCATTGGCGTGCAGTCGCCGGAGTTCAGCTTCGAAAAGGACTTCCGGAACATCGAGGACGCGATCAAACGCCACGGCCTGGAGTACCCTATCGCGGTGGACAACGACCTTGAGATCTGGAACGCCTTTGGCAACAGATACTGGCCGGCGCAGTTCTTCATCGACAAGGACGGCAACTTGGTCCATTTCCGGGCTGGCGAGGGAGGGGAGCAGGAGATCGAGGAGTGGATCCTGGCGTTGCTGAAACAGGCTGGACACGAGGTCCAACTGGAGATGGGGCCGCACACCGAGGAAGCCAGGACGCCCGAGCCCATCACCTCTGAGACCTATTGCGGCTTCCTTCGGAATACTGGCATGGGCAATCCCGCGGTCTGCGACGGCAATGGCAAGTGCACTTACACGGACTCGGACCGCACGCACCAACTGGGGGTGATATACCTCGATGGAGGTTGGAAGCAGGCGGAGGAGCACCTGGAGCACGATGAAGACCGCCCCGGTCACATCCTGCTGAAATACCAAGCAGCGGAGGTCAATCTGGTCATGACCTCGAACTGGGTTGGGGACGTGGAGATTCTTCTCGATGACAAGCCATTGCCGCCGGAGAAGGCCGGCCCGGACGCGCGTCAGGACGCAGGAAGGAGCCTGGTGAGGATCGATCGTCAGGACATGTTCCGTCTCGTCAAGACGCGAACAGTCGAAATGCATGAGTTGAAGATCGCGGTCAATGATGCTGGCGTTCGTGCCTATGCCTACACCTTTAGGTAAGGCGCCTATGACCAGGAAAGAACCTAGGCCATGCCCCCCCGTTCCGATGGTCCATGGAAGATTAGATGTCTATGCTAGTCGTATCTTACTGCCACGGATAAGATGATCGAGAAGAAGGCCAAGGGGGACCTCCTCGCCAAACAACTAGTGCTGAAGGACCTCATCGCCTACCAGGAAGGTGCGGTGGTGAGCCGCGCTCTCATCGACAAGAAGGTCGGCACGGTCACCATTTTCGCCTTTGACGAGGGGCAGGGGCTGAGCGAGCACGCCGCTCCATACGACGCTTTGGTCCAGGTTCTTGATGGAGGGGCAGAGATCAGGATCGAAGGCAAACAGTTCTCGCTCAAGGAAGGCGAGATGATCATCCTGCCCGCCAACCGTCCGCATGCCCTCCGCGCCCTGAGCGCTTTCAAAATGCTGCTGATCATGATCCGTTCCGAGGACAGCAGACTGGCCATTGTCAGCGAGCCAGCACACCAAGAGTGAGGTCAGCTCCGGAGAACCGTTCGACTGGCCGCGCATAACGGAATTGGCAGTGCAATAGATCGCAGGAGAAGAATGAAGCGCCGTCGAGCGGGATCGAACCGCTGACCTTGTGATGACTGCGTTCCCGGATGGGAATTAACAGTCACACGCTCTACCGACTGAGCTACGACGGCTTGAGTGCGTCTAGAATGGCCGCCTTCTATTAATGATTTTCCGTTCCCTCGCGAGCCTGGCGAAGTCGCTAACGGACGAGACTGCCAGACGCTTGGCAGCATCCAGTGCTACGTTGGTCCTGCGGACTCACCGATGGCCGGAGGTCACTCTCCAAATTCACCGTGTTCACTTATTGAAATTCGGACTGTTAAGGTTCCTGCGCATCGCCGTGACCTTGTTGTCCATCATATCCAGGATGTCTCTCAGCTCATCGAAGAAGGGTTGCACCTTTTCGGTGGTCACGGCCCCTTTGGGCGAGGGAGCTATGAGCCCTTCGTGCTCTAGGATGCGCAACGAATAGCGGACCTTGTGCTGCTCGATCTTCGTCAGCTGCGAGAGGGAGATGATCCCAATCGGCTCGTGCTCCATGATCGCCTTCAGCATGGTTACATGCCTTTCGAGGAGCTCGATCTCGCTCTCGATCTTGCTCGTCAGGACACTTCTCCCCTTCACCAAATCACCCGAATGACAATGGTTGACCAAGCTACGTGATAACATTTGGTGATATTAATAGGATTACCACCACGCTCCTTCGGCTTGCCGCCGAGGGGGCTAGACGTCATCTGTGATGGGTCAAGCGCTTCTTCAGAGGTCAAGACACTTTTCTACTGTCGGCACGCATTGTTTCCCATGCCATGGACTTCGGACCCTTCGCCACCGTTCTTGACTATGCCTCCCTATTCTTCAATGCGGTCGGGGCGATCGTGATTCATCTACGGCGGTTCGCGCGCGGTGTTCTATACTGTGCAGCGCGAGGTCCTCCGTAAGAAGGTCAGCTACAACCAGGTGCGGTTCGACTTCATCCAGATGCTGGTCTTCGGTCTCGAGTTCCTGATCGTCGCGGATGCGCTCACCACTCTCATTTCAACCAGGACGCTGGACGACATCGCGGTCCTCGGTGGCATCGTGGTGATAAGGATCGTGCTGGGCTACTTCTTGAGCCGCGAGGCGAAAGGCCTGAGGCAGGATTCTTAGCGCGAGAGCGCTACCCCGTGATCCCCTTGACTCCTGGGCGTGGCCATCGCAGAGACATCCTCCTGCCCTTGTGGAAACAGGAACAAAAGGAGCGATGCCTAGGAACGGCGGATATCGCACACCCAGCTGTCATAGAAAAGCTCGCGTCGGTTCTCGAACACCTCTACCCTCCGGTGCTTGTCGTAGCCCCAGGCCTCGACCAAACGCGCCTCCTTCTCCGCCCCGAAGGTGGCCAGGGTGTTGTCGCTCAGTTCCAGCACCTCATTGATCATCCTTTTCCAGATCAGGGTGTTGTGAGGGCTGATCTCTCCGGCCATGATGACCGCCCCGAGCCGACAATGAGGCAAGTAATGGGAAGCGCGCGTGCCGTCGAGGCACACAGTATCCTCTGGTAATAGCCTTCCGGTGCGAAGGCCGAGCGAGATCAGGGAAGGGTCGTTGTCGTAGGAGAGCGGTTCGAGCCCCGCGGCCCGCAACGCCACCGCCCCGGCGCCGCTCCCACAGCCCGCGTCCAGGCACATCTCCTTCTCCATCGTCCCCCATCGCTCCTTGAGCAGCTCGGCCAGGGAGGCCGCCCGCTTGGGGTTGAAGTCCTCCAGGGCTGGAGGGACCTCCCTGGCGATGCGGAGCGAATAGTACTCGCGCACCGCCTTCTCCCATTCCCTCCTGTCCTCCTGCAGGATGTCGGCGTCCAGTTCCTCCGCCTTTTCGATGATGGCCTCGTTGGGCCGACGCAACAAGAAGCTGCCCACCTTCCAGGAGGTGCCATCGCTCAAAGCCAGTGCCAAGGGCCACTCGTCCTCGCTGATGAGCAGGCGCGCCCTGCTGGCCTTGGTTGAGACCAGCATCTGCGTATAATTGTCATCGGCAAGCCTTTCGAAGCTCGGCTCCAGGAAGGTCACATCATCAAGGTCGAGCAGCACAGCGGCGCGCATCGCTCTCCCCCTGGCATCCTTTGGACGCTATAAAGAACTTGGCCGCAGTGAAGGAATATATGGGCGGTGCGCCCATTCCTCAAGGGAGACGCATAGCCCGGGTAGAGGATATCGCCACCTACAACCTTATTCTGCAGCTGGAACTGCTGGTCGTGATCGGCTACGGCATCCGGTGGCGCTTCAAGGGCCGGCTGCAGCGCCATGCGCATATAATGACCTTCGCCTACACCTTAACCATTCTCGCCATCCTCCTAGCCATGGTGCCCCGCTTCATCGGCGGTTTGGCCCAACCGGTATCGACCTATACGGTTCCGGACGAATTGCGCTGGCTGCACGTGGCAATAGGTTCAGGCACGGTCATCTTGGGAGCTTTTCTGATCGGCAAGTACACGAAAGGGGGACTGACGCCCAGGTATTGCCGGGGCAAGAGGTTAATGCTCGTCACCGACAGCTTCTGGATGACCACCATCCTCCTGGGCCTGGTCATCTATGTCCTGCGGACGACGGCGTGAGGGTATCAACTGCACGAAGCCGCGAAGAATTGGTTAAATAAGCTCGACCTCATCAATTGCCCCGATGTCCGCCATAGTGGTCCGGGACCTGTGCAAGGAGTATGGAACGAAGGTGGCGCTGGACAACGTCACCTTTGAGGTGCAGGAAGGCTCCTTCTTCGGCTGCTTTGGACCGAATGGAGCGGGCAAGAGCACATTGCTGCGCATCCTGACCGGACAGATCCAGCAGACCTCGGGCGAAGCGAAGGTCCTTGATCTGGATTGCAGGACGCAAGGCTTGGAAGTGAAGAAAGTGATCGGCATCGTGCCGGAGGTGGAATCGCCTCCTTCCTATCTCACTGCCTCAGAGTTCCTCTACTTCTCGGGAAAGGTGCGAGGTCTTGCTGACCTGGACAAAAGGATCGAACGCTGGCTGGAGTTCTTCGATCTGCAGGAGGCCCGGGGCACGCTGTGCCGCGACCTGTCTAAGGGGATGAGGCAGAAGGTGATGCTGGCAAGCGCCTTCATCCACGAGCCCAGGATACTGTTCCTGGACGAGCCGTTCATCAATCTGGACCCTATCTATCAGAGGAAGCTGCGCGAGTACCTCCTGCAGCTGCGTGCAGAAGGGAGGACCATCTTCCTGAACTCCCACATCCTGGAGATCGCTCAGCGTCTTTGTCAGGAAGTGATCATACTGGACAAGGGGATGGTGAAGGCCCGGGAGAACATGGACTCGCTAAAGGCCAAAGGAGAGGACCTCGAGGCCTTGTTCATGAGGCTGGTGGGAGGAACGGATGTTCGATCTCCTTAGATTGATGCTGAAAGAGGAATACCGCACGCACATCGGCTATTCCTCGGCCAGGGTGTTCTTCTCTTTGCCAGTGTACGTCTTCCTGATCGCTTTCTTCTTGGGCGCCTCCCTTCCGATCATGCAGTCCAGCATCCGCGTGAACGAGATGCTCTTGTTCGCGAACGCGGGCGTGTTCGTGTACGGCATGAGCGTGGGCGCCTTCGGTTTCCTGGGGAAGACCTATCTGGAACGCAGACAAGGACGCGCCAATTTCCTGGTGGCGATGCCCTTTCTGCTGCCCTTCACCTTCCGGCGGGCATTCGCCAGCATGTTGGCGAGAGACGTGATCTTCTATGTGGTGCTGATAATCCTGCCGGGATTGGGGGGAGTGCTGCTTTCCACCCTGTTCGTGCATTACAAGCTGGCATCCATCTTCTTGGCCTTCATCGCCGTGCTGCTGTCATTCCTTCTGGGCATCTCGTTCTCCTTCCTCGTTTCGGTGCTATACGTGCGCAGCAAGTACCTGTTCATGGCCATCGTGGGCGTCTTCATCTCCATGCTTTTCGGCTATGGTCTTTTCGGGCTCTACAAGCTGGACGCGGTTCTGCCTTCGCTTGCCTTCCAGGATTCTGTGCCGCCCATCGCCAATGATATGCCGGGCGCCATTCTGTTCTTGCTCGAGAGCGTCGCCTTGGTGCTGGCCATGAGCTCCTTGGCCGTATTATCGGTCACCCAAGAGCCGCTGGGTCACACGGAGAAGGTCAGGGAGAGGTTCCCTGCCTATCACTCCGCCTTCCGATTCGCGCGGTCCTACCAGACGCTGCTGGCGAAGGAGTTCACCGACATGGTCCGCAGCGGAGCCCTAAGCAAGATGCTGCTGGCCTATGTTGCTCCCTTGGTGTTCCTGAGCTTCACCACTTGGTACGTGAACCACGGCCTGGCCATCCCGGTCGGTTTCAACGTGGTGTTCTACGCGGCCATGGTGGGGTTCTTCGGCATAATGGTCTACAGCTGGCTGACCAATTTGGATGCCATCGACTACTACGAGACGCTGCCGGTCAGCGTGCCGAAGCTGATCCGCGCCAAGCTGCTCTCCTTCTTCCTGCTGACCACCGGCATATCCACCGGCTTCGTGCTCATGATCGCCTTCGCGAACAACGAGACCAGACTGCTCTGGATCGCCCTGCCGGTGCTGTACATCATGAGCGCGTACATGGTCATCGCCACCGCCTACTTGGCCGGCCTGAGCCCCAACTCCATGCTCTTCAATCCCAGCATCATGACCCGCTTCTCGGTGGTCTCCCTGCTCCCCGACCTTTGCATCACGGTCCTTTCCTTCAGCATCGACAGGCAGCCGCTGTTCGCCGCCCTCGGCATCGGGCTGGTGTGCTTCGCCCTGCTCGCCACCACCCTGCTCTTCGCCCGCGGCCTGGAAAGAAAGTGGTCACGAGCTGGCTTCGCTTGAAGCCGGCATCCTTTATTAACTCCAGGCGCGATTAGTTTCGCATGGACGATGGCCACTTGATCCGGCGGCTGGTGCATTTGGCCACTCCACTCTTCCTCGTCTATTATTTCCTGCCCGATCCCTTGTGGCTGAATGGATTGAGCAAAAGCCTCGGCCTGGTGCTGTTCTTGTTCGTGGCCCTCGCTGCTGAGGCTGTAAGGCTGAAGCTGAGCTGGAACATCGTGGGGATGAGGGAGTATGAGTCGCGCCGCATGTCTGCCGCAGCCTGGACCGCCATAGGCCTGACCTTTGCTTTCCTTCTCTTCCCCTTCTGGCTAGTGGCGCCAGCGGTAATGGGCATGGCGTTCATCGACCCTTTGATCGGCGAGCTGAGGCTGCGCAAGAGCAACTTGTATCCGGCGGTGCCGACCGTAGCCTACTTCGTCCTGGTCTTCGCGGTCCTTGGCTGGCTCAGAGGTCCCGATGCCGTCGCTCTGCTGGCCGCCTTCTTTGCCACCGTCCTGGCGATCGCATTCGAAAAACAGAGGTGGAAGTACTTCGACGATGACTTCCTGATGATCGTGGTGCCCTTGCTGGGCATGACCATGATCTATTTGCTTACTTCTTCTCCTTTCTGAACTGGTTTCCCCAAGGAGCTCGATAGACCTCGCGCTTGACCTTGGTCTCGATGGATTGCACCGGCCCGTCATGGCACTTCTCTGCTGCCTCCAGGGAGTCCCAGCGTTTTCCGCACACCCAGCACTGATGAATAATAGGCATCCCTTTCAGCAACGAAGAATGAGATTAATAACCTTTTGCAGAAAAGGGTCTGAACCGAATAAATTGCGAGTGCCTACCTGCAATCGTGAAGTGATTCGCGTCAATTCCTCGCCGGACTCGAATAATTATATAGTGTTGCGAACCAATCAGTGGCATTACATGAACAGGATAAAGGTCATCAACGAACCCTCTGAACTTGTGCCGATGTTGAGGGCCGTTGACACCAAGGTGAAGCGTGAAGTCCTTAAGGAAGTCACCTTGGAATGGCGAACCTCCAAAGAGCTGGAGGAGAAGTTCGGGGAGGAGGGCAAGGAGGCCATCAAGTTCTTCGAGAAGATGAAGCTCGTGGAAACGAAATGGCAATCAACGGGCGGCAACTATCCCGAGAAGGCGTATCACACCTACTACAACTCATTCCACATCAGCGCCTCATGGCCCGTGTACGAGATATCGGACGTCCTTTCGGCGGCCATGATGCCCGAGGATGAGTTCCAGGACCTGGAGAAGAAGATCCTGCAGCTGGTGGGCAAGGAGGGCAAGTTCTCCGGGGATGTGGCGGAGAAACTGGGCATCACCTCCACCATGCTGAAGAGCCTGGTCAAGCGATCCATAAAGTTGGACTTCCGCGGTCACCGGATCGAGACGATCAAGGAGTGAAGGCGGTGCATCATGCAGGAAATCTCGGTTCTTAGGCTCGGCCATCGCCCCTCCCGGGACAAACGCATCACAACGCATGTGGCTCTCACCGCCCGGGCCCTGGGAGCCAAAGGGATCTATGTGTCCACGAAGGACGAGGAGATGGAGGAGAGCATCACCGATGTGGTGAAGCGTTTCGGGGGCGACTTCGAGATCCGGACCGGGGTAAAATGGCGCACCTTCCTGAAGGATTTCGACGGGATCAAGGTGCACTTGACCATGTATGGGGTGGGGGTGGACCAGGCCATCCCGAGGATCCGCTCCTCGGCCCAGGAGCGCATGCTGATCGTCGTGGGGGCGGAGAAGGTCCCGGCCGAGGTGTACCAATGGGCCGATTTCAATGTGTCCGTGGGGAACCAGCCTCACTCCGAGGTCGCGGCACTGGCCGTTTTCATGGACCGGTTCACGGGAGGGGAATGGACCAGGAAGGACTTCCAAGGCAGGCTGACGGTGCTGCCTTGCGAAAGGGGGAAGCGGGTTGTCAACCTCGACGATCCCCAATGATGAGGCTTGCCTGCGCATTCTCGAGCAGGAGGGTTGCAAGCCCTCTGTCATCCAGCATGTCTGCAACGTGCAAATGATCGCGGTGGCGATGGCGGAACGCAGTGGCGCCGAGATCGAGCTTGTCAGGGCGGGAGCGCTCTTGCACGACGTCGGTCGGGCCAGAACCCAGGGCATCATGCATGTTCCAGAAGGCGTCCGCATCGCCAGGGAACGGCATCTGCCGGAGAATTTGGTCATGCTCATCCAGCGTCATGTGGCCGCGGGTCTGACCTCGGCCGAGGCGGTGGCTCTCGGCCTGCCTCCGGGTGACTATGTTCCTCGGAGCCTGGAGGAGAAGATCGTCTGCCATGCGGATAACCTGGTGAAGGGGTCGGAAGGCATCCAGACCTTGGCCGATGCGATGGCGGAAATGGTCCGTCGCGGCCACAGGGTGACCGCTGAAAGGATGCAGGCCATGCACGCGGAGCTCTCCCAGGCATGCGGGACGGACATCGACGATCTGGTTCGCGAGGTCAAAAGCCGGCCGAGGGTCAAGGGACCGTGCGCCGGCCATACTTCCCGGCCAGATGTTCGTCTCTGAGATGATGGTAGGCGCGGGCGCTCTCCTCCGTCCTCTGCCTGATGCTCGGGTCATCCGAACGGATGATCCTCCCTGGCACCCCTACCACCACCGAACGCGCGGGAATGATCGTTCCGGATGTGATCACAGCATTTGCCCCGATGATGCACTCATTCCCGACCACAGCATCGTCCAGAATGGAGGAGTTCATTCCCACGATGACGTAGTCCCCCACGGTGGCGTTGTTCACGATGGCGCCATGACCGACCGTGGTGTTCTTGCCAATCCTTCCGACGTGGATGATAGCATGGTCTTGGATGTTGCTCCCCTCTTCGATCACGATCCTGCCCTCATCCCCTCTCAGAACGGCATAAGGCCAGATGCTCACTCCGGCCTGTATCTCGACATCCCCGATGATGATGGCGGTTGGATCGATGTAAACGTCCTTAGACATGAAAATGGAATTCGGCCGCTCGTCCGCCTGCCCGCTCAACCTTTCTTGGCTGCGGGCGCCTTACGGGTCGTGACCCTCTTGGGGAAGTACTTCAGGAGTATGATATCCCCTACTGCCTGGATCCACCGGTAAGGAACGTTCACGGCCTTGGAGTCCTCGACCAGCAACGGGTTCGTCTCGCTAACGAAGAGCCCGTCTACCTTTTTGTTCTCGAGGTCGATGACTAGGTTGTTCACATTCCCCAAGAAAACCCCATTGGGCGTATAGACTTGCAATCCGATGAGCTCAGAAGCTTCTTCCAACATCAGGCATCACTGAAGCGAAATTGCGGTTGGCTCATAAATACTTTCGTGCTCTGGCACCTCCTCCAAAGCAGGCGGACCGTCCTACTTCGTTCCGGGGCAACGCTGAAATAGGGACGGCGCGGTCGAATTGTGTACGTGATCGAAACATGGCAAAGCAAACCCCTGGCGGGCCAGGAACCAAGCTCGATATGGAGGTGACCGCTCGTTTCGAAAGGAGGCGTACGGTCCGAACTGCCGGCGGCTTGCGCTGATCAGGGGTAAGTACGATCCGACGAATCTGTTCGGTCCAATCAGAACATCAAGCCCGAGACCTAGGGATCGGTGCTAGGCGTCATTAAGATAGATTTGAATAGTCATGGCTCCACTCCCAACTTTGAGTTCACACTTCGATATCCGCTGAGGAAGAACGCATTTGCCGGACGCAGCGATCTCTTTCGCTCAGCAGGTCGCGTACCTGAGGGCAGCTCATGGATGATGAATTGGAGTCAATAAGGAGGCGTAAGATGGAAGAGCTCAAGAGTGGAGGGGTCACCAAGTGGCCCAACGAACCTGTTGTCGTGACGGATGCCGATTTCGATGCTTTCATCAAGAAGTATCCAGTGGTGGTCGTGGACTGCTGGGCGCCATGGTGCGGACCTTGCCGGATGGTCGCTCCAGAGGTAGACGCCTTGGCCAAGGAGATGAGCGGCAAGGTGGTCTTCGGGAAGCTTAATACAGATGAGAACGCCACCATCCCGACCAAGCACAACATAAGCGCCATCCCTACCCTACTGATCTTCAAGGATGGGAAAATGGTCGAGCGCATTGTGGGGGCCATGAAGAGGGACCAGTTGGGTGCCAAGATAAAGAGGCACCTCTAGGCCCTGACGAATCTATACTTCTTGCTCGGTCCATCCCGATCGATAAGTCGAAGCAAAGACACGAGCCTTGGGCTGTTCAACGAGGTCTCTGATTCCGCAAATTTATTAGCTGCCCGGCACTCACTATCCTTTTTGGGTGAGTAATTGGACTTCGAGGTCATAATCATAGGGTGTGGGCCAGCAGGCCTGCAGGCCGCCATCCATGCCTCTCGCCGCAAGGCGAAGACGATCGTCATCGGACATCCAGAGCGCAGCGCTCTCAATCAGGCCGAGGTGGAGAACTACTTCGGACTGGACAAGATCAGTGGCAAGACATTGATCGCCAAGGGATTGGAGCAGGTGCGCCGCTTCGGCGGCCAGATTGTGGAGAACGACGTGCTCAAGACGGAAAGAGTGCAGGACTGGTTTGTGGTGAGCACCGATGATGACCAGCAATACAGAGCAAAAGCACTGATCCTGGCCATCGGCGTCTCCAGAAAGAAATCCAAGGTCCCCGGGGAGAAGGAGTTGCTGGGCAAGGGGGTCAGCTATTGCGCTTCCTGCGACTGCGGCTTCTTCAGAGGCAAGAGGGTCGTGGTGGTGGGCGATGAGAGCATGGCGGCCACCTCGGCCATATTGATGACCGAGTATGCGTCCGAGGTCTACTGGGTGGCAAGCGAGCTCAAGGTGGCGCCGCAGTTGATGGTAAAAGTGCGGGCCACCAAGACCAAGGTATTGTCCCCGACATCCTTGGCCAAGATCGAGGGCACTGAGGTGGTCACGGGCGTGGAGCTGAACAACGGGACCAAGCTGGAAGTGCAGGGAGTGTTCATTGAGCTCGGGGCGAGTGGGACTTCTGACCTTGCCATCGAGCTGGGCCTTATTCCTGAAGCGGATGGAACCCTCAAGGTCAAGGAGGACATGGGCACAGAGATTGCCGGTCTCTACGCCTGCGGGGATGTGACCGGAGAACCTTGGCAGCTGGCCCGGGCCGTGGGACAGGGTGCGGTGGCGGGAGCGGCCGCCGCCAAATTCGTCAAGCTGGGGGCGGGGGCCCAATGACACTAGTGGACGAGCTTATCATAGGCATTCTACGAGGTCCTGACGGGTTCAAGGACGCGCTCAAGAAGATCTTGGACGAAGATCTGAAGATGAGCGTCAATGAGTTCTGCGAGCGCACCGGCCTGTCCACCAGCACTATCTACAAGATAATGCAGGAGAAGCGGGAGCCGAACCTGCGCACCGTGAGGAGCGTCCTGCGGGCAGTCCGTACCTTGGAGAAGCAGCCGGGCGGCCCCTTCATCGCGGTGATCGCATCGCGAGGGGTCTTGAACAAGATAGAGGAGCGCATGGTGCAGGTCGATGACAAGGTCCTGAAAGTAAAGGAGTACCCTGCGGCGACCATGGAAGATGCTATCATCGCTGCGGTCATGGCCGAGCGGGACGGAGCTTTGGCCGTGGTGTGCGCGCCGATCGTCGCCCCCACGGTCGAGAAGATCCTTTCGATACCGGTTTCCATAGTGATTCCCAGGGACTCGCTGATCAGAGCGATCGACAACGCCGCGAAGAAGGCGCTCTAAGGCCTGACACTGCCGGACGAGGAATCGTATACCTCTCGTTCCAGTTCCGCCAGGATCTTCTTTCTAAGCGCAGCGAACTCTACGCTGGCCCTATCTCTGGGTCGGGGCCAGTCGATCGTGAAAATTTCTTTGACGGTGCCCGGCCTGCTGGTCATCACCACTATTCTATCTGCGAGATAGCAGGCTTCGTCCACCGAGTGAGTGATGAACATCACCGTTTTCATGGTCTGCTCCCAGATGCGCAGGAGTTCTTTCTGCATCATGTTGCGCGTTTGTGCATCCAGCGCACCGAAAGGTTCGTCCATCAGCAAGACCGCAGGATTATTGGCCAGGGCGCGGGCGATTCCAACTCTTTGCTTCATGCCGCCAGATAATTCGTATGGATGAGAGTCTTCAAATCCCTTCAATCCCACCAACGTGATGTATTCGTCCGAGATGCGCTTCTTTTCCGCGCTCGGCATCTTCCCGATCTCCAGCCCGAACTCAATATTGCGACGCACCGTTCTCCAAGGAAAGAGGGCAAATTCCTGGAAGACCATGCCTCTATCCGATCCAGGTCCCATGATCTCCCTGCCATCGAGATGCAAGGACCCCGATGTCTTCGTTTCGAGGCCTGCAACGATTCGAAGCAAGGTAGTCTTGCCGCAGCCTGACGGCCCCAACACACAAACGAATTCCCTATCCTTGATTTCCAGGTTGAAATTCTCTATTGCTATTAGCTCTCCTTCTTCTTTAGGGAATTTCTTGACCAGATCGGTGATCTTGAGCGTCACTTCACCCCCATCCTGCTATTGAGCTTGTTCTCGACATAGCGGCTCGCCCCCACCGTTACCAGGCCGAGTATGGCGATTACCACCATGCCCGCGTACATGAAGTCGAACCTACCTATGTCCTTCATGAAATTGATGTAAAATCCTACGCCCCCGCCGACGGCCCCGATCATTTCCGCAGCCACGATGCACATCCATCCGATCCCAAGGCCGATGGTGATGCCGGCCATGATGAACGGGATGGTATAGGGAAGGATTACCTTGGTGAACAGCTGGAGACGATTGGCCCCCAAGGTCTTCGCGGCGTCGATCAAGGGCTTGTCCACCGACTTCACTCCGAAAATAATGTTCGAGAGAAGGGGGAACAGCACGCCCAGGAAGATGACCACGACCGGTCCCCAGAACAGGCCGAAGATTAAGAGGAATATCGGCACCCAGGCTATCGGCGGGATGGGCCGGAAGATCTCTACGATGGGATTGATGAACAATTGGGCCAGCTTGAAATAGCCCATGGCCAGGCCCAATGGCAATGCCAGAAGGAATGCCATCACGAACCCTATGCCGAACCTTCCCAGGGAAGCGAAGATGTTGTCCCACATGTTCGTGCCTAGGGATATGTCCTTGTGCGTGAAGGAATCGAAGAAAGCCACCGCCACCTTGTCGGGAGGCGGGATGTAGGCCAGGTTGGAGTAGATGGAAATGGCGAACCAGGTCGCAATGAAGACGATCAAAGAGGCGATGGTGATGAGGACGGTCTTCGAATCAGTTATCAGCCTGTCCCTGGATATCAATCCCAGTACCTTGCCGCCAGCTCTCACCATCTCTCACCAAATGATAGTAAAGGATAAAAAAGGGTTTGTCGGCGTTTAGGTCCCCTTCAGCTTCACCTGGTAGCCGTTCTGGGTTGCATAGTATAGCAGTAATAAGTGTTGTATCGAGGTCGGACCTGGGGTCCCGACCAGCTTGCCGTTGAGGTCTGCCAAGGTTCTGAGCGGAGCCTTTGCCACCATGGCCGAGCCCTCCATGTTGACCAGCGAAATGACCTCAATCTGGGTGCCGACGTTTATGCGTTTCAGGATGGCCGGCGGCGCCCCTAGATAGCCCATGTCGATCTGGTTGGCTGCCACCGCATCCATGACCGCGCCTCCAGCCGCAAATGGGGCCGGGCTTCCGGTCACGTCAATGCCGTACTTCTCGAACAATGTCTCGCCACCCCACAGAGAGGCGTTCATGGCGATTACCCTGGCAAATTGGTGCAGGTCGCCGTTCAGGTAGCCAAGCCTCACTGGTCCCAGTATGGTCGAGCTTGGGGTTACCTCTAAAGCCATCGTCAAGTACGAGGTGTTCACGATCCCGTTGACGAAGTTGGTGACATTGGAGTAGCCACCCAATCCCGTTATCTGACCTAGGTCGGCGAATTCCACGGTGAAATTCTTGAGGCCTACCTTGGTAGCATCGGTTATCTGGGTTCCGTACTCGATGTGACCAAGCGCCTGTTGAACCACCGTCTTATTGACATTCGCGAACTGTGCCCCAGTCGCCAGCATGGCCGTATAGTTCGTTCCTGAGCCTTCTTGGATGGTCTTTAGGATCCAAGCCGTGGCATCCATGTGGGCCCTGACAACCCTAGCGACCAGATCCTGATTCGCCGGATTGTTGTCGACAAAGCTCTTCTTCACTATCAGAACGCAGCACGGATGATTGGGCCAAACTTGGTCGGACCAGATCACCGAATTCGCAGTGCCGTCTGAGATCGCAGCCGAACTATAGGGTTCCCAACCGACCGCTCCATCGATTGTCCCTGCCAGCAAGGCTGCTTTCTGGTTGATCGGCGCAACGGTAGTCCAATAGATGACTTTTTTTCCCTCTTCCTTCGGCTGAGACAAGAGGACCGCGCCGATTCCAGCGACGACAATGATGGCGACGACCGCGATTACAGCGATAATCTTGGTGTTCTTTTCCATCTGTATACCTTAGCCCTTTGTACGATGGCATGATATAAATGCCTTTTCCCTCACTAGGAGAAATGTATCCCAATTGTACACAAACAGATTGCTAATTCCACACTTAGCCTTAAGATTTCCCTAACGCTGTTGATGCCATTGTCGAGAGTCCTCTCATCCCTCTCATTCTACAAGGACGAATGATTCTTGTAGATGGAAGCTTGAGAAAGAACTATTAATGCATTAAAAGGTACTTCGAGCGATATCATGTTCGAACTCCAGATCGTGAACAACACTCCCCTTACACCGCTCGATGATGCTGACGACGTTGCGCTCCAGTTCCTGCAGATGATCGGTTATCTGCCGAAGGGGTATGACCCCAAGACCGAAGCGTCCAGCGTGCAGGAGAGCGTGCCCTATCGCCTCTTCGCCGATTGCCTCATGCGCAACCTGAAGCACGCCTGGACAGTGGAGGACCTGGCGGCGAGGCTGAAGACCACCAAGGCCACGGTGTACAGGCATCTGAACAAGCTCAAGGCCATAGATGTGCTGGAAGAGGTCGACACTGGCAAGATGGGGGAGAAGAAGAAGGGTTACCGCATCCGCTACGGCGATCTGACCAAGGCGTGGAACTTCACCGAGGCCAACGTGGAAATGGCCATGGACTCGTATCGCAAGACCATCGACCACCTGCAGAAGCTGGTGGAGGAGGAGAGGTGATGGCCCCGAATAACGCGCCTCCTTCAAGCAGATCGCCTGAAGAAGGTAAGGAAATGAGCGTGACCAAGGGGTCCCGCTACCGGGTGATATCCAAAGGCAGCGGGCCGGAGCCGATAATCACCTTGGGGGTCTTCAAGGGGTACACCGCCTTTGGGCACGACACCGCCCTCGTCATGCAAATGGATCCGGAGAATGAAGGGGAATCAGGCTTGACCAGATTGATCCCGGCCATGGTGGTCCTGGCCGTCGACATTCTCTCCTTCAGGCCTGAAGAAAAGGAAAAGGACAAGGAAGAGGTCAAGGTCTACTTCGGGTGAGAGCAATGCCAAAAGCTGGTTCGCGCATCCACCAGGAAGCAGATCCTGGAAAGCGCCGCAAGACCAGGATCAAGCTGAAGGAGTGGCAGATCTATGTGATCCTCACCGTCATCTCTTTGGCGGTGGCGACGGTCGGATACATGGCCAATTCGTCGATCGCGCTCATCGTGGGGCTCATGGCCGCCTTCTTTTGCGTGTTCGGGATAGCCTATGGCGTCCTGATGGAAAGGTCGTTGTAGGCATCTGCCCGCTTAGCGACAAAGCTTTCCTTCCGACGCCAAGCTATTAAAGGGGTGGAGCATGGACCTGAACGTGGACTATCACGTGCGCCTGCTCGAAGCCATCACCACGGGCGAGGTCAAGGACAAGCTGGACCTCCAGCGCAAGAAGATCCAGCTGTGCCGAGAGCTAGGGCTAGCCACTGTCCCTCCCAACTCCGAGACATTGGCCAGGGCCGACCCAGAAACGGTCAAGCTGGTCCAGCTGATCCTGAGGCGCAAGCCCGTGCGCACCCTCAGCGGGGTGGCGGTGGCCGCGGTGATGACCTCGCCTGCCCCATGTCCACACGGCCGCTGCATCTATTGCCCGGGAGGAGTGGAGAACCATTCCCCACAATCGTATACAGGGAAGGAGCCGGCGGCCCGCAGAGGGGCCTCCTACGATTTCGATCCCTTCCTGCAGGTCTCCAAGCGGATCGAGCAGCTGGAGGCCATCGGCCACCCGACGGACAAGATCGATCTCATCATCATGGGCGGGACCTTCACATCCAGGTCTCTGGAGTATCAGGACCACTTCGTCAAGGGATGCTTCGATGCCATGAACGAGGCCGCCTCGGAGAACTTGGAGCAGGCCCACCTGCTTAACGAGACCGCCCCCCACCGCTGCATAGGCATGACCGTGGAGACCCGCCCAGACAGCTTCTCAGAACGGATGGCCGACCATTGCATGTTGCTCGGGACCACCAGAGTCGAGTTCGGGGTGCAGCTCCTGGACGACTGCATCCTGCGGGCAGTGGGCAGAGGTCATGGGGTCAAGGAGATTGTGCAGGCCACGGCGGTGGCGAAGGACCGGGGGCTCAAGGTCTGTTACCACATAATGCCCGGCCTCCCTGGTTCCAGCCCCGAGCTGGATGTCGAGAGGTTCCGTCTGATGTTCGAGGATGAACGGTTCAGGCCCGACATGCTGAAGATCTATCCGACCCTGGTGGTCAAAGGCACCCCTCTCTACGAATCATGGCTCAAGGGGGATTACTCGCCCTACACCACCGAGCAGGCCACCGAGGTCGTCGCCTCCATGAAGGCCATGACCCCGAAATACGTGCGCATCCAGAGGATCCAGAGGGACATCCCCGCACCCCTGATCGAGGCAGGGGTGAACAAAGGTCATCTCCGGGAGCTGGTACGGGCGAGGATGCGTGAGCAAGGAATCAAGTGCAAGTGCATCCGCTGTCACGAGGTGGGGCTCAACCACATCACCCTGGAGCACGTCAGCGAGGTCGGTCTGGTGACGGAGAGGTACCGCGCCTCCGGCGCGGAGGAGCGTTTCATTTCTTTCGAGATCGAAGGGTCGATGGGCCTGGTGGGGTACGCCCGCCTGCGCCTGCCGGACAAGGATGATGTGGCGCGCCTGCGCGAACTCAAGGTTTTCGGCCAGATGGCGCAATTGGGCAAGAAGGAGGAGCACTGGCAGCACCGCGGTTTCGGCAAGGAGCTGGTGGCAGAGAGCGAGCGGCAGGCGGACACTGCCGGCTATCGCGCCCTAAGCGTGACCAGCGGGGTGGGGGTCCGCCGCTATTACCTCTCCCAGGGCTATCAGCGGAACGGCGTTTACATGACAAAGGAGCTTAAGGCCACATAATATTTTATGCTGCATCACATATTATTGTTGGGGTGTGCAGTGGCCTGTGTTTCATGCGGCTCAGAGACAAGGCCAGGGGTGCTGGTTTGCATGAAATGCCTTGGCAACATAGGTGACCCCTTGGCCCTATTGGACCGGGCCCAGGACCCGAGCGCGGATGCCAGGGTGAACGAGTTCGGCAGCGCCACCATCCGCATCGGGCCCGTGGCCGGTCCTGACCTGAGCTTCGGTCCCAGCGTTCAGCCCGCGCTCAGGCTGAGGGCGCTGCTGGAGCGCAAGGACAAGGGCGCTCTTCCCTGCTTCCTGGACGAATATCTGGCCGGAGTTGGGGTCGAATTGCATCTATGGGGGGGCGAGCGCCTGCCGTCCAGGCTGCTGATATGGAGCATCCTGAAGGATTGCAGCGACCTGAAATTGGAGGGGGAGCAGTGGGCCAGGGCGGCCGTCCGCATCGGGAACGTCCACGCGCTGCTTGTGCTGGGCACCATCGACCTACCTCTCGACGATTCTTGGCTGACGCCTTTTGTCAGGGAGCACGCGGAGAAGGCCACGGCCCTCTATGCACAAGGAGCGCAGGCAACCGCGCTGGTCACTATCGCGGAATCCAACCGTGCCCTGCTCATGGCGCAGATGGGCGAGGCAGAGAAGGGGCTCGCGCTGCTCGACTCGCTGCTGGAGAGTAAGGCGGGCGAGGAAGCACAGCTGCAGTTGAAAAAAGCCGCCGTCCTGATGGCCGTGGGCCAGAAGGAAGAGGCCAATGGTATCCTGAAAGTGCTTGATCGAAAGACCTTGAGCCGAAGGCAAGTGGACGTGCTGCACCGACTGGAGGGACTGGTTTGATGCAGGAAGAGTCCTTCGAGAGCCGGTTCGATACCAGGCTCATCCGGACGTTGAACGATCTGGACATCGATTCTTACAAGGCGCTGATGATAAGACTGTTCAGCAAGATCGGCATGAAGGTCACCGCCTCCGCCGTTGTCGAAGACGTCCTTTTCTTGGAGGGCGAGCGAGAGGGCGTAAAGCATCTGGTCATGACCTCGCGCAAGCATGAGCACGCTTCTGTCCAAGGACTGAAGGCGTTGCGGGAGAAAGCGGCCATGGAGGGGCGATCGCCAGTGTTGCTCGTGAGCGTGGAAATGGACGCGGAAGGCAAGGAGTACGCGGACCGCAACGATATCTCCTTCGCGGACCGAGGCAAGCTCCTCAAGCTGCTCAAGAAGTATGAGCTCACCGAACAGCTCTCCAAGGAGCTGGACCGCAAGATACTGGCGAAGGAGGGGGACCGATTCCTGCCCTCCATCGGCAAATTCGATGCCTTGCTGCAGGCGGCCGATGATGCCATACAGCATGAGCGTTTCAATGATGCCCTCGACTACCTCGAGAGAGCCCTGGTCTACAAGCCGGAACACGATCTGGCCTGGAGAATGAAGGCCACCGCCCTGCTCGGTCTCGAACAGAACGAGAAGGCGCTCGAGGCCATCACGCAATCCCTGAACATCCGGGGCACGGACCCCTGGTCTTGGTACACATTGGGCATAATCCTTAATCAGCTGGGTCGGTTGGAGGAGGAATTGGTGGCCTATGACAAGGCGCTCAAGCTCTTCCCGCGCATGGACTCGGCCCTGTTGAACAAGGCCTCCACGCTCTTCGCCCTCGGAAGGAAGGAGGAGGCGCTAAAGGTCCTGGAGAACCTGGAACGGTACCGTCCTGATGACCTGCGCGTCACCAACAATCGGGGCATCGTCCTCAAGGCATTGGGTCGAAACCAGGAGGCGCTCGAGGCCTTTGACAGCGTGGCCTCGCGAAATCCCACCGATCTGGATGCGCTGGTGAACAAGGCAGGGCTGCTGACCGAAATGGGCAGCCTGAACGAGGCTGTGGATGCTTGGCATGAGGCGGTCCAAGCGGACAGAAAGAGCGCTGAGCTATGGTTTCGCCTGGGCAAGGGCCAAAAAGCGGCTGGCATGATGGATGAATCGGCCAGGAGTTTCGGGGTGGCCGCTACCCTGGACCCGGAGATGGGGGAGGCCACCAAGGAAAGGGAGCAGTCCTTGGGCGCGGCCGGTCTCCTAGAGAGCGTCACCGGCTCTTCCAGCGAGGAGGACAGGGCTCTCCTGGGCAAGTATATGATCTCATCCCTGGCGTTACAAGCCATAGGGGATCTGGACGCGGCGCTGCGCGAGGCGGAGCGCTGCACGGCGTTCGAGCCTCGCGACCATGAAGCTTTCGTCAGGAAGGCCTCGGTGCTGATGGACCTGGGCCGGATCGAGGAAGCGATCGCCACCCTCACCATTGCCATGGTGGAGAACGCCCGCTCCGATGAGGTGGTGCTGGACCTGGAGTCCCTGATGTACCGCATCGGCAGAAGGGAGGAAGGGCTCAAACTGCTGGCCGCACGCGAACCGACCCTGCAGATGTTGGAGAGAAAGGCCATCAACGAGCTGGCCGGAGGCAGGATCGAGCCGGCTGTCGAAGCGGTGACCTTTGGGGAGAAGGGCGACAGCATCGCCCGATCGCTCCTGGCGCTGGTGCTCTTGAGGGGCGGTCGATTTGAGGAGGCGGCGGATCAGCTCATTACGCTCACGCAAGAGTTCGCCTGCTCTCCCCAGCTTCTGAACGATCTCGGAGTGGCCCTTCGTTTCGCAGGACGGTCGGAGGAGGCGCTGGCCTACCTGCATCAAGCGGTGGACGCCGAGCCTGAGTACTCTGATGCATGGAACAACCTCGGCTCCGTGAACTACCTTCTCGGCTCGTACGACGAGGCGGAGAGGTGCTTCAGGGAAGCCATTCTCATTGACCGACGGCCGGACTACATGCTCAACCTGGGCATGTGCCAGCTGGGCCGCAATGACCTAGAGGGTGCCGAAGAATCCTTCACCTCCGCCTTGCAGATGGACCAGTCCGCGGAGGCCTTGAACGGGCTGGGAGTGGTGGCGGAGAGGAAGAAGGACCTCACTCACGCACTGGAGTTGTATGAGGCGGCCTTGAAGCGAGTCCCCGAGTTCCGGGACGCGCAATACAATCGAGCCAGGATCAAGATGCTATTGAAGGGCGCGTGAGCTTCCGGCCTGAAGGGGCCGGGCTCGAGATCGCGACCAGGGAAATAGAAAGCAAGGTCCTCTAGTGGGTGATGTTCATGACCACGACATCGCGCACCGCGTTCATCTCGGAGAACGGCAGGATCAGGCGGCCCTTTGCGTCGGTACGGAACAATCTGGTCTCTACCTCTTCCGCCGGGACGACGAGCACGTGCTGGATCTCGCCAGAACCGGTGTCGACGACGAAGTTCTCGATCATTCCCAGTATCTGTCCATCGTTCGTCATTACCGTCTTGCCCTTCAATTCCGTGATGAATTTCCTCATGAGTGCAACCCTCCCAGCAGGTCAGATGACCACAATTATGAATGTTTTGTCCGTATTAGAAGATTTCCCATCCATCGGCTTTGCACCTAAACCCCGTTGACACTAGCACTTTGGGTGCAGACGCCGGACTTTAGGTGCAGGAAGTCCGGTTTCACCCCATTCTCGTACATCTCATGGATGATGACCGTGATGTTGTAGGCCCATACAGGGCAGAAGCGCTCGCGGAGGTCGGCACAAGCTGCACTTGTCCAGTTTGCAAGCGGTATGGACTGGATGATTTGTATTCAGCCAGTGTTCAACAGTAATAGGTAGGCTTTAGATCCATAGGAGGCATGCCTATACGAGCGAATGCAAGCGCATTCAGACAGAATAGGGAGCGAAGATCCCACGAAGGGCTATCTTGCATATCTCCATACGAAATCCAAGGCAGAAGGGGAAATTGTGAGAATAGTCTTGGATGTCAAAGAAATCAAGGCAGGTCTATACTTGTTCAGCGACGAATTGAAATGTATCACCAAAGGGATACCCGCTCATCTCTTTCCCCTCCCTCAGCCTAAGGTCGGAGCTAAACGACTTCACGGTTTTTCATTGGGCTCAAAAACCATTCTTCCGTCCTCTGTTCATCCTAGATTGTCCTTAAGTAATCCAATTCCTGAAGGTCAAAAAGCATCGTCCTCGTGTTTTTCGTCTTGTATCTCTTCTTTTCCTCCGATGTCTCGAAGATAAAATCGAATCCGAGTTTCTTGTAGAAATCAATCGCTCGATTCTTCGCTTGAACCACCAGCAATCTTACACCAGCGTATTTTGAGGATTCGAGCGCATAAATCGTGATTCTCTGCATTGCTGTTCTTCCGATACCTCGGTTCTGCCAGTTCTGGTCAACCGCGAGTCTCCCAATAATCATGCAAGGTATTGCGTTGACATGATACTCACTAAGTTTCGCAAAGCCTTTCCAAGTTCTTAGATACTCAGTTCTGAGCGACCCATTGCTGATTGTGTAGTAAGCTGCCAAATTGCCGTCATAGTAGACAAGTGTGGTTTTTCCAAACAGTTATTTCTCATAGTTCTCGACTTCTTCCGAGTTCAGAAAAGTATTGAGGTCACTATTTCCGCAGTCAAACGACTTTACTGCAATGGAATCTGATCTGAATGATTCAAACCTGAACTTGAAGGGGTCAGTCTCAGAGGGGTGTTCGAATAATCGCGTAATCGGCTCAATCTCCCGTTATTGGCCAACTTAGAATCACTTGGAGCCAAATGTCTTCTGCGCTTCTCTGTAGAATTCCTTCTGAGCACCATTGAGCTTGAACGACTCGAGCTTCTTCTCGAATTCCTTAGCATCCTTTGATTTGAGAAACGGAATGGGTTCTGGATAAGCCATTACTGATACCACCACTACTACTACAACAACAAAATCATGCAAGGCATATAAGACTTAAGCACCCAATTCTCACGCTTCGGCAGCGATGTATACTTATGTACTGCGTCAGCGCTCTAGCGCTAGCATCTCGTATACAATACACTATATTCAGCATTTGGACACTACGGATGATTCGGACAAGTGCAAAGAACGCTCAGATGGCCCCAGTGGAGTTCTCCACGGAACCAGCCATTAGCACAGAAGGAGATCAATCAACAGCGTCATTCATGAAAAGTAAGAAAGTGTTTGTTCAATTCGATGTGATCGAATTCAGAGAATGAATGTCTGGCTTGACGTTGATTCAAATCCCGCCGCCCCTACCATCCACTCAGCAGAGGATTGACTTTAGGTGCAGCCTGACGACTTTGGGTCCTGTCCCTCGCGCTTGCACCTCTCTCATACAGCGTTGCTTTGGTGCGTTTCATCGCAACCATAATAGAACGAGTTGCCTTACTCACAACCACCATTTGTCTGATGGGCAAGAGGAGAGGAGGTTCGGTATGACGGACGTGACGATAAGGGGTATCGACGACGAGGTCTATGCTCGATTCGCGGCGGAGGCGAAGAAGCGAGGGGTCCCGATAGGAGAGCTCACAACGATGGTCATGAGGAATCTGGTCGACGAGGAGCGCAAACCGAGCTACCGCATCGGGAACCTGGAGGACCTCTCGGTCTCCAAGACCGACCTGGAATCCATGGATGCCCCGGTCGTGTTCGCGAACATCGAAACCCTAGAGTTCGAGAGCGATGTCGATTGGCCGGTCTTCAAGGCCCAGGTGCAATCCATCGACAACGTAGAGACGGTGAAGGTCCCCCGGTCCCTCTCCAAATTCCAAGTGTTGACCAAGTCCAGGAACGTGGAAGAGGTCGTGAGCTCGGGTAAATGAGTTCTCGTACGGCCTAGGTCCCGTGTCCCTCGAATGCTACCGATACATGCCCAGGTCCTCGCCCAAGCTGCCCTTCTCCAGTTTCTTGCCTATGCTCTCGTACTGCTTCATAATGTCCTTGTCCGCGGAAGGTCTCACGCCCTGCAGGGCCGTTTCGAAGTGCCTCATCTCCACGATCTTAGCGTTCGGGTCCTCCCGTAAAGCGATCATGGCGGCCTCCCGGCACAGGTTCTCCAGGTCCGCGCCCACATAGCCCTCGGTCCTGGTCGCGAGGCTCTCCAGGTCGACATTCACCAACGGCATCGGCTTGGTGTGCACCTTGAGTATGCTGAGCCTGGCTGCCTGGTCCGGGACCGGTATCAAGACCAGGCGGTCGAACCTTCCGGGCCGCAGCAATGCCGGGTCGACGATGTCCGGCCGGTTGGTGGCGGCGATGACCGTGACCTTCTCCAGGGACTCGAGACCGTCCATGGAGGTCAGCAGCTGGTTCACCACTCTTTCCGTTACATTGGTGTCCGAGCCCCCTCCCCGCCGGGGGGCGATGGCATCGATCTCGTCCAAGAACACGATGGCGGGTGCCACCTGCTTCGCCTTCTTGAACGCCTGGCGCACCGCCTTCTCGGACTCGCCGACCCACTTGCTCATGATCTCCGGTCCTTTGATGGAGATGAAGTTCGCCTTCGATTCGTTCGCCACCGCCTTGGCCAACAGGGTCTTGCCCGTGCCCGGGGGACCATAGAGCAAGATCCCGCGTGCCGGCCGGATGCCCATGCGCTTGAAGGCATCCTGGTTCTCCAGGGGCATCTCGATCATCTCTTTCAGCTGCAGCTTCACGCCCTCCAGCCCCCCGACCTCCTCCCAGGTGACCACGGGGATCTCCACCAGCACCTCCCTCATGGCGCTTGGTTCGAGTTCTTTGAGCGCTTTGTCGAAGTCGTCGGCAGTGACCTTCAGCTGCTCCAGCATCTCCGAGGGGATGGGTTTTCCGAGGTCAAGCTCGGGCACGAAGCGTGATAGGCACTTCATGGCCGCCTCTCTGGCCAGAGCCATTAGGTCTGCCCCCACGAACCCATGGGTCAACGATGCCAGATAATCGAGCGAAACATCCTCGGTCATCGGCATGCCGCGGGTGTGGATCTCCAGGATCACCTTGCGGCCTTCCTTGGTCGGTACCCCGATCTCGATCTCGCGGTCGAACCTCCCCGGTCTGCGCAGGGCGGGATCGATGGCATCCTCCCGGTTGGTGGCCCCGATGACGATCACCTGTCCCCTGCCGCTCAGGCCGTCCATCAACGTTAGCAATTGCGCCACCACCCTACGTTCCACCTCGCCGGAGACCTCCTCGCGCTTCGGCGCGATGGAATCGATCTCATCGATGAACACGATGGAGGGGGCGTTCTTCTCCGCCTCCTCGAACTTCTCCCTGAGCTTCTCCTCGCTCTGGCCGTAGTACTTGGACATGATCTCCGGTCCCTGGATGGAGAAGAACTGCGCGCCCGCCTCGTTGGCCACCGCCTTGGCGATGAGCGTTTTTCCGGTGCCTGGCGGACCGTACAGGAGGACCCCCTTCGGAGGATTGATACCCAGGCGGTCGAACAGCTCTGGATGCTTGAGCGGCAGCTCGATCATCTCCCTGACCCGCTGCAGCTCCTCCTCCAGGCCGCCGATGTCATCGTAGGTGGTGGAGGGCGCCAGCCTCTCCTTGGCCTCCATGGCCTCGGTCTTGACCATCAGTTCGGTGTGCTCGCCGACCAGCACGACCCCCGCTGGCTGCGTGCTTATCACCACGAAGGGCAGAAAGCCGCCCATAAGCGCGATGTTGGGAATGAAGAACTCGTCGCCCTTCACCAGGGGCCTGTTCGTCAAGCCCTTCTTGAAGAGCTCCTCCACCCCCGAGCCAAAGCGCAGCTGCTTGCCCTGCGGGATCTTCGGCGCGACCGTGACCTTGAGGGCCGGCTGCGGATCTCCCTTCTTCACGGCCACCTTCTCTCCTATGGAAACGCCAGCGTTGGAGCGGATCATGCCGT
>Ga0315279_10001255_pt1 | contig 43000 bp, 36 predicted proteins | sample YL17G06_20_MG_FD_203694 | JGI IMG/M metagenome (GOLD analysis project Ga0315279, IMG submission 203694) | Sediment microbial communities from Yellowstone Lake, YNP, Wyoming, USA - YL17G06_20 | ecosystem: Environmental > Aquatic > Freshwater > Lake > Sediment | place: USA: Wyoming | collected...
ATCCGATATTGATCCTTCGACGAAAACGATCCATCGACCTGATACTTCTTCCGCCTTCCACCTTTCATCCCGACAACTCCGCGCTGATAGGTTACTGCCCATACCACCACCTCTCACGACATACTACCCTCATCTACCGAGATAGGTTCTAAGAGCCTATCTCACTTGGCAGAGCGTCCTGATGGTGATCCAGACGCAAGCCAGGTGGAGGAAGGCCAGATAGGTTTCGAGCTTCTTCTCCCACCGGATGAGGAGGCGACGAAACCGGTTGAGCCAGCTATGCATGCGTTCGACGACCCAACGACGAGCTTTGAAACCCGCCTCTCGTTTGATCGCCTGCGCCTCTTCGCCGCGGGAGCGAATGTGCGCGGTATATCCGAACATCGCCACCAGTTCCCGCACCTCGTCGTAGTCGTATCCTTTGTCCATGCACAGGTTCTGCGGGCATTCAGGCGTCGGTTCCGGGCGTTGGATCACGATGCTGGTCAGCGTTTGTTCCACGAGCTTCATGTCATGCCGGTTGGCGCCTGCCACGGCAATGCCGATCGGCAGACCGCCGCCCTCACACAGGGTGCTTCGTTTGACGCCGTCTTTGCCTCGGTCGGTGGGGTTCGGACCAGTTTTTTTCCCCGCCCAGCGGCGCTTTGGTCATCGCCCCGTCCACCGACAGCCAGTCCCAGTTGATCCCGTGGGCCGCGTCGTATTCCTGAAGGCCCAACGCCCATATCTGCAGGAATACCCCGGCCTCAGCCCACCGCCGAAACCACCGATATGCCGAGGAGTGCGAGCAGATACCCGTCGCGTCCAACGCCCCCCATTGGCAGCCGGTGCGCAAGACGTAGAAAATCCCCTCCATCGCCTTCCGCGGATCGACCGGCGGGTTATGACATCCCAACGGGTGGGGCTTGCCCGGCGGCAACAGCGGCTCGATGCGTTCCCACAACTCATCGGGTATCCGATACTGATCCTTCGACGAAAACGATCCATCGACCTGATACTTCTTCCGCCTTCCACCTTTCATCCCGACAACTCCGCGCCGATAGGTTACTGCCCACACCACCACCTCTCACGACATACTACGCTCATCTACCGAGATAGGTTCTAAGTAGGTCATCCACGTAGGCGCGCCGGGTCTGATTGTTGTGAGAAGCGGGTGATATCGGTGGGTTTCGTGCTGGATGATGCCGGGAAGGGGGCCGGAGATGTCGGAGAAGCGCTGGGTGGTGACGGTGGATGATGCGGAGCGGACGTATCTGAAGGATCTGATCTCGAAGGGAAAGCGGTCGGCCCCCGCGGTGATCGGGGCACAGGTGCTGCTGAAAGCCGCCGAGGGATGGGCCGATACGCAGATCGCCGAGGCGCTGCCGGTGTGCGTGCGGACGGTCGAGCGGCTCCGCAGGCGCAGCGTCGAAGAAGGGGTCGAGGCGGCGTTGCAACGCCGGAAGCAACTGCACCGGAAAGCAGCCCGGCTCGACGGGGCAGGCGAGGCGCGGTTGATCACGCTGGCCTGTAGCAAGCCGCCGGACAGGCGCGCGCGGTGGACGCTGCGCCTCCTGGCCGGCCAGCTCATCGAGTTGAAGGTGGTGCCGAGCATCTCCCACGAGACGGTCCGGCAGACGCTGAAAAAAACGCTGTCAAGCCGTGGCAGAAGCGGCAGTGGTGTCTCGCGGAGGGGCCCGACGCGGCATTCGTCTGCGCGATGGAAGACGTCCTCGATGTCTACCACCGGCCGTATGATCCGGCGCGGCCGGTGATCTGCATGGACGAGACGTGCAAACAACTGGTGGGTGAGACGCGCCTCCCGCTGCCGCCCGCGCCGGGACAGCCGGAGCGCTACGACTACGAATACCGGCGGAACGGGATGGCGAACATCTTTCTGTGGGTGGAGCCCCTGACCGGCGCGGTGGGCCTGCGCGTCACCGAGCGGCGCACGCGGACCGACTGGGCGCAGTTCACCCGCGACCTGGTCGAGGAGCAGGCGCCCCCGACCGGGCCGCCGGTGCTGGTCATGGACAACCTGAATACCCATGACAAAGCCTCGCTCTACGACGCGTATCCCGCGCCAGAGGCGCACCGCATCGTCGAGAAGCTGGAGGTCCACCATACGCCGAAACACGGCAGTTGGCTCAACGTCGCCGGGCTTTTCATGGGCATCGTCATCGCCCAGTGCCTCGATCGGCGCATCCCGGACATCAATACGCTCCGCCGCGAAGTCGCCGCGTGGGTCGCCCAGCACAACGCGCATCGCGCCCCGGTCTTCTGGCAGTTCACCACCAAGGACGCCCGCATCAAACTCAAGCGGCTTTACCCGACCGTGCTGACATGACCACGCACTAGCCCTCGGCGATATTTGCTCGCAGTATCGATGCGAACACCGTATCGTGGTAATGCCCCACGGTAGTAAGATGCAGACGCTGGGCGCTAACCTGTTCGCGATGGCGCACCAAGTGTGAATGGTATTCGCGATGCCCAAGTCCTACGACCCGAAACGTTACTCCCGCGGTGCGTCACAGGTGTGGACGATCCAACTCGGTGCGATTCAAAGCGTTCGTGAGAGCCTCAGATCAGCGAGAGCCCTTGGCCAGTGGTAGATCTCTCCCGGCGCGCAGTTCGCTTCATTGCGCCGAGGGCGCCCTAGGTTCGAGTTTCGCACGTGTTCCTGAGCACTCCCATTTGACCGCTGCGACCCTGCGCTGCATACTATGCTCTCCCGCATGAAACATCAAGACGTTTGTCAGGCCGTTCGATACTGCGGGGCACAGCCCGGTTAGCTGCTTCGACAGGGAGTAAGCACATGCCAGACGCGTGGATCGCGAAGAACCCGATGGAGCTCTTCCGGCTCGACGGGAAGGTGGCCGTCGTCACCGGCTCGGCGAACGGTATCGGACGCGCCTCGGCGATCATGTTCGGGCGCGCGGGAGCGCGCGTGGTCGTATCGGACATCGCCGACGAGAAGGGCGAGAAGGTGGCGGCGGACATCTGCGCCGAGGGGAACGACGCGATCTACGTCCACTGCGATGTGGCCGACACCGCCCAGGTTGCCAAACTCGTCCACCGTACGCTGAACGAGTTTGGCGGCCTGAACGTCCTCCACACGAACCCGTTCTACTCGGTGGGCGGGGCCGTCGGCGACACGACCGACGAGGCGTGGGATAGGACGCTCCGAGTGACGCTCAACGGCGTGTTCTACTGCTCCCGCGCGGTCATCCCGGAAATGCTCAAAGCCGGCGGCGGGTCGATCATCCACACCTCGTCGGTGGCGGGGGTCGTCGCGCTGGCCGGCACGGCGGCGTACAACGCGGCGAAGGGCGGGGTGGTCCAGCTCTGCCGCTCCATCGCCCGTGATTACGGAAGGAAGGGCATCCGGTGCAACGCGCTCTGCCCCGGCAACGTCATCCCGAACGAACGCTTCCCCGAAGACATCAAGCCGGGAAGCACCTTGGACATGATGACCTGTCTCGGTCGGAGCGCCCATCCGGAGGAGATGGCGACCGTCGCACTGTTCCTCGCGTCGGACGCGTCGTCGTACGTTACCGGCGCGGCAATCATGGCCGATGCTGGTTGGACCTCGATCTGAGTCGACGCCTGTCGACGGCCAAGCGCCATCGCGGCGCGCGATGGCGCCGGCGTTACGTCGTGTACTCCGCGTTGATCTTCACGTAGTCATACGACAGGTCGCACGTGTAGACCTCCGCGGCGCCGGCGCCGGCGCCGAGGTCCGCGCGGATCGTGAGGACCTTCTCCCGGAAGTGCCGCTCCGCATCCCTGAGGGAGAAGTCGGCCGGCATGCCGTTCTCGAAGAGCAGGAGATCGTCCACCCAGATGCGGAGGCGGTTCGGGTCGAAGGCGACGCCGGAGCGGCCGAGCGCGGCGGCGATGCGGCCCCAGTTAGGGTCGCCGCCGAAGATGGCGGTCTTCACGAGCGGCGATTCGGCGACCGTCCGGGCGGCGCGATCGGCGTCGGCGTCGCTCGGCGCGCCGGAGACGTGCACGGTGACAAACGTCGTCGCGCCTTCGCCGTCGCGGGCGACCATCTTTGCCAGATCGACGCATGCCTCTCGGAGAGCGGCGCCGAACGACTCGTACGCGGGCGTCCCCGGCTCGATGGGGCCGGCACCGGCGGCGCCGTTCGCCAGGACCAGGAGCATGTCGCTCGTGGACGTGTCGCCGTCCACGGTGACGCGATTGAACGAAGCGGCCGCTGCCTCGACGAGGAGCTGCCGGAGGACCGGCGCGGCGATCTCGGCGTCGGTCGTGAAGAACGCGAGCATCGTCGCGAGCTTCGGGGCGATCATCCCGGCGCCCTTGGCGATGCCGCCGATGGTCACCGTGTGGCCGCCGACATCGACGCGGGCAGTCACCTCCTTGAGCAGCGTGTCCGTGGTCATGATGGCGCGCGCGGCCGACTCGTTGCCGTCCGGGGAGAGGGCCGCCGCCGCTCGCGCGATGCCGGGCAGCACTTTCCCCACGGGGAGCGGCCGACCGATCACGCCCGTCGAGGCGACGAGCACCTCCTCCGCGGGGATGCCGAGCGCGTCGCCGACGGCGCGGCACATGGCGAGGGCGTCCGCCTCACCGCGCGCGCCGGTGCACGCGTTCGAGTTGCCCGCGTTCGCGACGATGGCGCGCGCCCGTCCGCTCGCGAGGTGCCGCCGCGTCACGATCACCGGCGCGCCGCAGACGAGGTTCGTCGTGAGGAGCCCGGCGGCGACGGCCGGCCGATCCGACGCGACAAGCGCGAGGTCGAGCGCTCCCTTCGCCTTCAGGCCGCACGCGATCCCCGTGGCGCGAAATCCGATCGGGGCACAGACCCCGGTTCGCTGCGTGCCCATCCGTCCCTTCTCTCCCTGCCTCTGTGCCTCTGTGGTGAAAACCCCCTTCAGCCCGGCTGTCAGTACGTCCCGTACTTCCGCACGAGCGCCATGACGCGCTTGTAGTCCTCGAAGCTCACGTTGTCGGGCACGCTGTGGTCCGAGTGGTAGATGTACCCGCCGTTCACCTTGGCGACGGTGATCTTCGAGCGGATCTCCTCCTCGATGAGGTCCGGCTGGCTCATCGCTCGGACGTCGATGTTGCCCTCAAGGACGAGCTCGTCGCCGAACTCGCGCTTGAGCCGGATGACGTCCATGCCGGCCTTCACTTCGAGCGGATTGAGGCTGTCGAGGCCGATCTCGACGAGGTCGGGCACGAGCGCCATGATGTTCCCGCACGAGTGCATCATCGTGTAGATGCCGCGGTCGTGCGCCCAGTCGAACGCGCGCTTGTGGATGGGCTTGAGCACCTTGCGGTACGTCGCCGGCGAGAAGAACGGGCCGTTGCGGTAGCCGAGGTCGTCCGGGAAGTTGATCGCGTCGAAGCGGTAGCCTTCGTCCCAGATCATCTCGAGGAGCTTGAGGCTCACGTCGAGGCTGTGGTTGAACATGTCCATGCACCACTCGGGGTCCTCGATGAGCGCGATGAGGATCCGCTCGGTGCCGACGTGCCACGAGGCGAAGACGTCGTAGCCGAACCAGAGGCCGCCGTTGATCCAGAAGCCCCTCGCGTGCCAGTCGTCGTAGTGCTGCTTCAGGTAGTCCCAGTCGACGCGATCACGGGTCGGCACCATGCGCGCCTTCGCGTCGGCCCACGTCTCGCGGTCCTTGATGGTGAAGTCGAGGAAGTCGGGCACGGAGGCGGAGTGCTTCCAGTTCTTGAGCGTCGCGCCCCACGACGAGGTGCTGATGACGTAGCGGTCGGTCTCCTCGATCACCTTCGTGGGGTAGCGCGGGCTGTTGTCGCCGCCGACGCCGGCCGTGAGGTCGTAGCCGAAGTACTCTGCCGGGCTGACGTTCTCCGGCAGCCCTTCGCGGCGCCAGCGGGCGACCGTGCTGCCCCACGGCCCGTCGACGATGGGGATGCGGTCGGCGTCACGGTGGGCGAACATGCGAGCGAACCGTTCGTGAGAGGTCATGGTGTCAGGCATGAGAATGCTCCGGCAACCGGGGATGCCCCGGATGATGGTGTCGTCCTGTGTCGCTGCGCCGAGAGTACACGCCGAATCACGCGTCTTCGATGCAGCCGCGGAGGTAAGCCGCGAAGCGATCGACGGCGACGACGGGCGGGTCTTTCTCCTCGTACTCGATGGAGATGAACCCACGGTAGCCGGCCTCGCGCATGATCCGCACCACCTTGCGGTAGTCCACGAACTCGCGCCCATCGCCCTGGCGGACGGTGACCTTCGTGTGGGTCGTGACGGCGTACGGCGCGCAGCGGGCGTACTGGCCGTAGATGTCGCCGGTGAAGTTGCCGAAGTCGAGGTTGAGGCGGGCCCACGGGTTGTCGAGCGGCATGATGAGGGCGAGCGTGCCGTCGGCGTCGGCGGTGAGGCCGCCGTGGTTCTCCAGCGCGACGACGACGCCCTCCTCTTCGCCCAGCTTGGCGCACTCGGCGAGTCCGTCGCGGACCCACTGCTCGGCGACGGGTCGCTTGACGCCCTCCGGGCAGCCGCCCGCGAAGGCGCGGAGCACCGGCGAGCCGAGGATGGCCGAGTGCCGTATCCACGTCTTGACGTGCTCGATCTGCGCCCGGCGCTTCCCCTGGTCGGCGTCGGAGAAGTTGCCGCCGCACGCCGTGCCGGAAAGCTCCAGCCCGCGCACGAACGTCTCGCGCTTGATGCGGGTGAGGTACTCCTTCGTCGTCTCGGGGAAGTAGTACGCGGTCAGCTCCACGCCGTCGAAGCCGAGATCGGCGGCGGTGTCGAGGAACTGCTCCAGCGTCATCTTGCCGGCGGTCAAGAGATCGCGGTACGAGTAGGAACAGGTGCCCAGCTTCATGGCGCTCATCCTTCCTCGCGTGGAATCGTGAACATGGGGGTGTCTGACACGCGTAAGATAGGGCGAAACCGGTCGGGAACCCACACCAGCGCGGCCGGCTCCGCCGCTGCCCGTGGGTTTCGCTCCGTCATCGCCCTATACTTACCGTAGCGCCCCGTTCCGGGGGCATGCCGATCTTCCACCTCCGCCGCGCGCCCTGCGTGCTGCCGGGGCGCCTTGCGCCCGGCAGCCTCGCGAGGCTTCACCAGGCACCACGGTACGAGGACATCCATGGGCGACGGGTCCATCCGCTACGACGCGCGCAGCTTCATCATCAACGGCAGGCGCGAGTTCCTCACCTCGGGCTCCATCCACTACTTCCGCGTCCCTCGTGAGCTCTGGCGGGACCGCCTCGAGAAGGCTCGGGCGTTCGGCCTCAACACGATCCAGACCTACGTCGCCTGGAACTGGCACGAGCGCGAGGAAGGCACCTTCGACTTCACCGGCGACCGCGACCTGGACACGTTCCTCGACCTCTGCGCCGAACTCGGCTTCTACGTCGTCGCCCGCCCGGGGCCGTACATCTGCGCCGAGTGGGATTTCGGCGGCTTCCCCGCGTGGCTGCTCACGAAGCGCGGCATCCGCATCCGCCACCACGATCCGGTCTACCTCGGATGCGTGGACCGGTGGTTCGAGCAGCTCATCCCGGTCATCGCGCGGCATCAGGTCACGCATGGGGGGACCGTGATCCTGGTACAGATCGAGAACGAACTCGGCAACGTCGTGCCCGAGGCGGGCGACGCGGCCGGGTACATGGCTCACCTTGGCGAGCTCGTGCGGCGGCTCGGCGTCGACGTGCCGCTCGTCACCTGCGCCGGGCAGGCGGAGGGCGCGATCGAGGCGATCAACAGCCACAGGCCGGCGGACGCCTTCCCCGAGTTCCGCCGTCGGCAGCCGAACGTGCCGCTCCACTGCACCGAGTTCTGGTCCGCCTGGTACCAGACGTGGCACCGCCAGCGCCAATGGACCAACAAGACGGCGGACGACCTCGCCTACCACACGTGGCGCGTCATCGCCGAGGGCGGCGCCGGCTACAACTACTACATGTGGCACGGCGGGACGAACTTCGGCTACACGACGATGTACCTCCAGACGACGAGCTACGACTTCGACGCGCCGCTGAGCGAGGCCGGCGGCATCGGCGAGCGCGGCAGGAAGACCATCCCGCCGGCGCACTTCGCCCGCAGCTTCAGCTTCATCCTCGCCGACTCGGACGCCGCGTGCATCTCCGACGCCAGCGGCGCGTCGATCTGGGAGCGGCGGAACTCGTACGGCCGGCTCCTCTTCATCGAGAACCGCACCGACGCGACGATCACCACGGAGCCGATCCACGCGGACGACGTGACGCTCGGCCCGATCACGGTCGCCCCGAGGAGCGTGCGCCCGGTGATCGCCGGGGTCGACATCGCCGCGGGCACCTCCCTCTATACGGCGTCGTTCGTCCACGGCGTCTACCGCGCCGGCGACCGCATCAACGTTGTGCTGACGGGCCCTCCGGGCGAGGAAGTAGCCTGCTGCCTGCGGAAGGACGGCGCGATGGAGGTCGTCTCCGGCCGGATCGGCGAGGAGCCGGAGATCCTCGGCGCCTGCGTCGTCGGCGGCCTCGACGTCCGGGCCATCGCGGCGCCGGACGGAGTCGCCGGGCGCGTGTGGCACGTGGGCCGGCGGCTCGTCATTGGCGCCCGGTACGCCCGCCAGGTGAACGCCGAGGGCGTACAGATCCTCCGGGATGCCGGCGACCGCGCGTGGGTCGTGAGCGACGCGGTGCGCGCCGTCCTGCCGGCCGAGGGATCTCTGCCGGAGCTACCCTCGTTCCGCCCCTGGACCGTCCGCCGCGGCGACGCCGAGGTGCAGCCGTGGGGCGACGACCGCGGTTGGATCGCGTCGTTCCGAGCCGTCGCGCGCGATCTCGTCGGCGACCACGCCGGATACGGCTGGTACCGCGCCCGGTACCGCTCGCGCGAGGCGAGGCGCGCGGTGCTCCACATCGACGCGGTGAGCGACCGCGCCCTCGTCTTCCTGAACGGGAGGCACGTGACGACGACCATCGAGCCGGTCGAGGACCGCCGGTTTCAGCCGTCGGTCACCGTGCCCGTGGACCTCGTCGCGGGCGAGAACGCCCTCGCCGTTCTCGTCGACAACCTCGGTCACGTGAAGGGCGACTGGCAGCTCGACGAACTCGGGCACCGCGACGCGCGGACGATGCGCGACGACCTGAAGGGCATCCTTGGCCGCGTCTGGTTCGATCACGACGAGGTGCTCGGCTGGCAGATGCGCGCCGGGCTCGAGGGTGAGCGCGACCGGTGGTACACCTTCGCGGCGGCCGAGGGCTGGGACCCGCTGCAGGCGGACGACCGCGCCCCGCTGCGGTGGTTCCGCACGACGTTCCTCCTGAACGGCGGGGTGCTCCGCTTCGGGGCGGACCGGCCCCTCCGGGTGCGCGTGACGGGCCTCGGCAAAGGCTGCCTCTGGGTGAACGACCACCACCTCGGCCGCTACTGGAACATCAATGGCCACACCGACTACTTCGTGCCGAGCCCCTGGCTCGACATCGAGAACACGCTCGTCCTCTTCGAGGAGACCGACGCCTCGCCAGCCGATGTGCGCCTCGTGTGGGATGCCGTCGCCGCGATGGCCGACATCACCGTCCTCGACTGACGCGGGGAGGCGAAACGATGGGCACCGGCTTGACCTGGGAGCGCCTCCGGGCGGACATCGCGTCGATATCGGTGATCGACTGCCACGAGCACACGCAAGGGCCGTCGGACGCCCCGCAGTACCCGGACGCCATCGCCGCGCTCACCCAGATCTACATCGATGCCGACCTGCGGAATGCCGGCAGCGACGCCGAGGCCCAGGTCCTCGCAAGCAGGACCTGCTCGTTCGAGGAGAAGTGGCCGGTCTTCGCACGGCTCTGGCCGCGAATCGAGCACACTGGCTACGCGCGGGTGTCGAAACGCGTCGCCCGCGACTTCTACGGCGAGCCGGAGATCACCCGCGCGGCGCTCGAGCGGATCAACGGGAAGCTCATCGATGCGCGCGATCCGGCGACGTACTGGGGCATCCTCGACCGCGCCGGCATCCGCTGCCGCCTCGTGAACATCTGGGTGGACGTGCGGAAGATCCTCGACGGCTCGCACAAACTGCCGGAGCGCGACCGGTACTTCATCGGCCTGCCGGGCTTCCACAGCATCCGCGACTTCGGCGGCGTATCCAGCATCTGCGCGATGACCGGCCGGTCGGCGACGAGCCTCGACGAGTACGTCGACGCCTGCCGCGACATCTTCACGCGGTTGCAGGCACGCGGCGCGATCGGCATGAAGGACCAGTCCGCCTACAGCCGCATCATCCGGTACGAGAACGCCACGCGGGACGAGGCGGAGCGGCTCTTCAACTTCATGATGGAGGACCCGCGCCGGTCGCTCGGCTGGCCCGAGGCGAAGCCGCTCGACGACTGGCTCTTCCACGCGTTCATGCGGATCGCGCGCGATCTCGACCTGCCGGTGCAGCTCCACACAGGCGGCATGTTCGGTCTCCGGAACGACATCGCGAAGAACAACGCCGTGCACCTGACCGGCCTCATCGAGCTCCACCGCGACGTGCGGTTCAGCCTCCTCCACATGAACTGGCCGTACGGAGGCGAGTGGCTCTACCTCGGCAAGAACTACCCGAACGTCGCGCTCGACTGCTGCTGGGCGCACATCATCGATCCCGTCCGCACACAGAACGCGCTCGCCGAGGCGGTCACCGCCGTCCCCCACGGGAAGATCCTCGGGTTCGGCGGCGACTACGGGGACATGCCGGAATATGCAGCAGCGCACCTGGAGATCGCGCGGGACAACATCGCCGCGGCCCTCGCGCGCCTGGTAGACGCCGGCTGGATCGGCATGGACGAGGCGCGCAACGTCGCCGCGGACTGGCTCTTCAATAATCCGAACCGCTTCTTTCGGCTGGGCTTCGACTCGGTGCACGTCTGACCAGCATCCGACGCCGCATTGCCGCCGCACCTTCACGGGAGGGAGTTGATCATGGGAGCTCTGCCTGCGTCCGCGCGCGCGTTCGACCGGCTGCGCGCCGACATCGATCCGATCCCCGTCATCGACTGTCACGAACACACGCTCGGGCCGGGGAGCTTGCGGAAGTACACCGACCCGCTCGGCGCGCTCATCCAGGGGTACGTCCAGTCGGACCTCCATTCCGTGTCGAACGATGCGACGATGGGGATCATCAACGACGCGAGTCGTCCGCTCGAAGAGCGCTGGGCCGCCTTCGAGCCGATCTGGCGACGCACCGAGCACACCGGGTACGCCCGCGTGACGAAGTGGGTCCTGCGCGAGATCTACGGTGAGGAGAAGCTGAGCCTCGACGCGCTGGGCCGCGTCCGTGAGAAGCTCCTCGATCTTACGAACCCGGAGGTCTACTGGCATATCGTGGACAAGGCGGGCATCCGCTGCCGCCTCGTGAACATCTGGGTCGGCGTGCCGAAGATACTCGACGGCTCGCACAAACTGCCGGAGCGCGACCGGTACCTCATCGGCCTGCCGGGCTACCACGGCGTTCGCAGCCACGCGGTCGTCACCGACATCACCGGGCAGATCGGCCGGAGCGCGACGAGCCTCGACGAGTACGTCGATGTCTGCCGCGATACCTTCGTGCGGTTGCAGGCGCGCGGCGCCATCGGCATGAAGGACCAGGCCGCCTACAGCCGCGTCATCCGGTACGAGAACGCCACGCGCGACGAGGCGGAGCGGCTCTTCAACTTCATGATGGAGGACCCGCGGCGCTCGCTGGGCTGGCCCGAGGCCAAACCGCTCGACGACTGGCTCTTCCACGCGTTGATGCGCATGGCGCGCGAACTCGACATGCCGGTGCAGATCCACACCGGGCACATGGCCGGCGTCCGGAACGACATCGCGAAGACGAACGCGATCCACCTCACGAGCGTGCTGGAGCTGCACCGCGACGTGCGGTTCGACCTCTTCCACGGCAACTGGCCGTACATGGGCGAGTGGCTCTACCTCGGCAAGAACTTCCCGAACGCGGCCCTCGACTGCTGCTGGCTCCACTGCATCGACCCGATCTACGCGCAGGACGTGCTCGCGGAGGCAGTGACGGCCGTGCCGCACAGCAAGATCCATGGCTTCGGGGGAGACTACGGCGACGCGCCCGAGTTCGCCGCCGGGCACCTGGCGATCGCGCGGGACAACATCGCCGCCGCCCTCGCGCGCCTCGTCGACACCGGATGGATCGGCCAGGACGAGGCCGTCGCCATCGCAGGGGATTGGCTGTTCAACAACCCGAACCGGTTCTTCCGTCTCGGCTTCGCGCCGGTGACGGGCTGAGCACACGGATGGCCCGCGATGATGTAGGGGCGAGGCATTTGCCAAGCCCCTACGACGACGTCACCTTGACGGTCCACCGGGCACAGCCGAGTGCCTACTTGCAGAAGAGAGTGTGCCAATACTACGGAAGAGAAAGCCCATCTGCTGGGACTTCAACAGCCAATTCCGCGTACATGAACTTGCGCAAGTAGGCACTAACGGTACTGCACGACGACGACCCGGTACACGTCGGTGGGCGGCACGTTCACCCGCGGCTCTCCCGACGCGCGGCTGATGGGCAGCGCCTGGCGCGGCACCTCCGGCCCTTCCGTCCACGCGCTCTCGATGTTCCAGCCCCGCAACGGAGGGATGGTGAGGGGGAACTGCGGTGCGCGGCCCGGCGCAGGGATGGACTCCGCCATGCTCGCGGACCCGTAGTTCACGACGTGCACGACAAGGCGCCGATCGGCCGGCACGAGGTACGCCCGCAGGCGGACGGCGTGCGCCTCGCGGGCCTGCGTGAGGGCCAGATCGTACGCCGTCGCGCGACGGATCACGCCGGCGAGCGGCGCCGGCGCGGAGAGGTCGATGCCCGTCCAGCCGGCGAGCGCCTCCTGCTGCTTCCGCCATGGGCTGTCGAGAACGCGGTCGATCGCGATCTCGTGGGTCGAGAGGACGGACTCGGGCTTGTGGCCGCCCGGCCCGACCGTGATGACCGAGGTGCCGTCGGGTAGGTCCGTCGGCACGTCGCTCGCGCCGGGGTTGATGAGCACCTCCGGCCGCAGGTCGAAGAGGTTCGCCGCGGTGACGACGTTGAAGGGGATGTGGCTGCGTCCGAGCGCGCGCGATGCGGCGTAGAACAGGCCGAGGTGGTCGTCGTTGTTCCGGGTGATGTCATCGAAGGAGTAGTAGAGGCCGACCGGCGCGTAGGGCACGGCGCCGGAGAACAGCTCGGACCGCTCCTGGTAGAAGGTGCGGTACGCGTTGCGGAGGTCGCTCGTCCCGTACTGATCGCAGAGGGCGCCGCAGCAGGCCGAGGCGACCTCGGCGTAGGTGAGCTGCTGCTGGCCGGCGCCTCCGCGGGTGTACGCGAGGAGGGCTGGCTCGCCGCCGTGCGCCTTCACGACGCGGCAGGACGTCCACAGATCGACGACGAGCCCCGGCGCGACGTAGCCGCAACTGCCGTCCTCCTCCAGCATCTGCCAGACGGCGCCCGGCTGCCAGCGGCGGAAGTTGTGGCCGAGCCGCCGGCGGATGCCGAGTGGGCGGGCGCTGCGGGACATGCCCCAGTTGGCGACGATGAAGAACTTCGGGTTGTGCTGCCGGCCCGAATCGCGCAGCCGCACGAGCATCTCGCCCACCGTGTGCGACCAGAACGCCTGGCTCGCCTCCCAGACGAGCGTCGCCCAGGGGTCCGCCGGCGCACCCTCGATGAAGGGCGGCCCGTCGTTGAGCTTGCCGCTCGTCGGCCGACGCATGGCCGGACCGGTGCCCTTCCCGTCGTCGCTGTAGAGCATCGTCCGCTCGATGGAGAGGCGCGCCTCCAGCTCGCCGATGCGGCCGGCATACTCCTCCCGCAGGAACGCGCGGAAGTCGGCCATGCACTGCGGGCAGTAGCAGTGGACGAGGTCGTCGTCGGAGAAGAGCCCGTCGTAGCCCGCCTCGGCGATGAGGCCGGCGACGATCTCCACGTAGCCAAGCCACGACTCGCGGCGGAGGCACGGCTCGTACCGCTGGTACGGACAGAAGTCCGCCGGCACCTCGAAGGGGAACCAGTTCCGCTGCATCCAGTCCATGGGGTCGGACTCGGGCAGGCGGTCGAGGCCGAACTCCGCGAACTCGTGCCGACGGCGCCAGAAATGGAAGAACCCGGCCGGCGTGTCGGGGTTACCGCCGATGATGGACGCGTTGATGTACGGGATCACCCACCGCACGCCGAAGCCGTGGAGCCGGTCGATTCCGCCACGCAGCCGCTCGATCTTGGCGCGGACGTCGGCGGGCGTGCCGGCATGATCCGGCTTCCAGCCGCTCAGGCCCTTCGTCGGCCCCCAGAGGTTGTTGAGCGGCACGTCGTGCCCATGGTGGAGCAGATCGGGGGGCGACGTCCTGATCTGGTCGGCCCACGAATCGCTGACGCTGTTCTCCTCGGCGTAGGAGATCACGTAGGTGAGCGGGCCGCGAGGCGTTCCATCGGGATCGGTCTGCATGGCATCCTCCGGGACGAAGGCGCCGGGAGTCGCTCCGGGAGAGATGGCTCGGCCCCAGCCGTCAGGGGCTCGCCGCGCGACGCCTGTGCATGCGCGCCTGCGCCGCGGCGAGCCACCGGTTCCGCAGGGTCTCGTCGACGTCGAGCGTGGCGCACCAGTACTCCAGCTCACACGGGCCGAGCTTCCTTGTCCCTTCGTTGTACAAATACCCCAGGAGCACGTCGGTGGGATACGTCACGCGCAGCCAGGCGACGGTGTGTTCGTCGGTATGGGACATCAGTCGGTCGAGCACGAAGATCGCGTGCTCATGCGGGTCGAGGCTGTTGGGATCGCAGTCCCAGAACAGGTAGGCCAGCACCTTCGGTATTCTCACGGTTCATGCCCCTCCTCAGAACGGCTAAGTATACGCCTGCGGCTATGGCGGGTCGAGGGGTGGCATTGGATTTCTCGCGGGCCTCCAGGGGCGGCTGCGGAGGCGCTCGTCGTCCGTCTGGGCCGCAGCGTGATACACTATCATGGCCGCTCACAACCACGTCTCCATGCGCGACATGGTGCTCCGAGGAACCGCGGCGAGAACGCCCGCCGAGTCCACCTGTCCGCGTCGCGGCGGCGGAACCTGCGCGGCAGGCCCGCGTGGGAACCCCGACCCCGACGTGCCCGTATCAGATTCGGTCGCGCGAGGTTCACCCGAGGGACGGAGATCGTATGGCGGGCGAGATGGTGGTCGTCGCCATGAGCGGCGGCGTCGACAGCTCTCTGGCGGCGGCGCTCCTGCACGAGCAGGGCTACCGCGTCGTCGGCGTGACGATGAAGCTGTGGGATTACGACGCCGTCGGCGGGGATCTCGAGCGAGACGGGCTGTGCTGCACGATCGAGTCGATCGACGACGCGCGCGCGGTGTGCGGGCGCCTCGGGGTGCCGCACTACACGGTCGACCTCCGGCGGGCGTTCGCGCGATCCGTCATCGAGGACTTCGTGAACGAGTACGACGCCGGGCGCACGCCGAACCCGTGCGTCCGGTGCAACGCGCGGATCAAGTGGAAGGTGCTCTTCGCAAGGGCGCGCGCGCTCGGCGCCGAGTACATCGCCACGGGGCACTACGCGCGGCTCGTGCGCCGTGCGGACGGCGCAGTTGCGCTGTGCCGGGGGCTCGACGAACGGAAGGATCAGTCGTATGCTCTGTGGGGCCTGCCGCAGGAGGTGCTGCAGAGGACGCTTCTGCCGCTCGGCGAGTTGACGAAGGACCGCACCCGCACGATGGCGCGGGCTCGCCGGCTCGCGACGGCCGACCAGCCGGAGAGCCAAGAGATCTGCTTCATCCCCGACGACGACTACGGCCGGTTCCTCGCCGAGTGGAACGCGCGACACGGGCGGCGGTCGCCCGCGCTCGAGCCGGGGCCCATCCGCGACCGCGAGGGACGCGTCGTCGGCACTCACCGCGGCGTGGCATACTACACGGTCGGCCAGCGAAAGGGCCTTGGCGTCGCTCTCGGTCGTCCGCAGTTCGTCACCCGGATCGACGCGCCGACGAAGACGATCTGGATCGGCGGTCCCGAGGATCTCCTGGCCGATGGCCTGACGGCGGGCGAGACGAACTGGACGCTCGGCACGCCGCCGGAGCCGGGCACGTCGGTCACGGCGAAGATCAGGTATCTCCATCCCGGCAGCGCCGCGAAGGTGGCGCCGGGACCGGACCGTACACTCAGCGTGCACTTCGATCAGCCGCAGCGTGCGGTGACGCCGGGGCAGTCCGTGGTGCTCTACATCGGCGATCTCGTGCTCGGCGGCGGCGTGATCAGGGCGGCTACCTCATGAACGACGCCTCATGCTGCTGACACGCCGCGAATGGTACCTGGCGGGCCTCTCGGGAGCTCTGCTGGCCCTCGCCCTGCCTCCGCTTCCGACCGGCCCCCTCGCGTGGGTCGCGCTCGTGCCGTTCCTCATGGCGATCGAAGGGGCGTCGCCTGGCCGCGCGGCGCGCATCGGGTTCGCCCTCGGCCTGGTATACCATGTCGGCGCGCTCTACTGGATCGCCTTCCACGTCGAGATCCCCTGGCCGCTCTCGATCCTCTCGTGGTTGCTCGCGAGCGTCATCCTCGCGCTCTACACGATGGTCGCCGCGTTCGGCGTGCGCGTCGCCGCGCGTTGGACTGGGCGCGCGTGGGCATGGACGCTCCCGCCGATCTGGGTCGCGACGGAGTATGCGCGGTACACGACGGAGTTCGCCTTCCCGTGGTCCACGATCGGGCACACGCAGGCGGGACTGCTCGGCCTCATCCAGCAGGCCGACATCTGGGGTGTGCTCGGCGTCTCCTTCTGGCTCTGTGTTCTCAACGTGGTGGCCTACCGCGCCGTGGCGGCCGCGCTCGCGGCGGAGCGCCGCCGGCCGTGGCAGTATGCGGGCGCGTTCGTCCTCATCGTCCTGGCCACCGCGACGTACGGCCGCTTCCGGCTCAACGAACTGCCCGCGCAGCCGGCCACGACGCGCATCGCGCTCGTCCAGCCGAACGTGGACATGGAGACGAAGTGGGCATCCGGCACCGGCCTCGATCGCACGGTGGACATCCTGCGCTCCCAGACCCTCCAGATCGAGCCGAAGAGCGTCGATCTCGTCATCTGGCCGGAGACCGCCATCCCGGACTACGTCGTCTACGGGCTGCCGAGCGCGTACAACATCCCCGGGCGTGTCGTCAACCCGCGCTATCGGGCCATGCTCGGGGAGATCCTCGGCCACACCGGCGTGCCGCTCGTCACCGGGACGCCGGCGTACGACTACGAGCGCGAGGAGCCATTCAACTCCGCCGCCGTCATCATGCCCGAGAGCCTCACCGTCCAGACCTACGACAAGCGATTCCTTGTCCCCTTCGGCGAGCGCGTCCCGTACAGCCGCTTCCTCGGCTTCCTCGACCGGCTCGACCTCGGCATCGCGCATTGGACGCCCGGCAGGAGCGCGAATCTGCTCCGCACGCCGGCGGGCTCGTTCGGCGTCGCGATATGCTTCGAGTCGGTCTTCCCCGGCATCATGCGCCAGTTCGTCCGCGAGGGTGCCGACTTCCTCGTCGTGGTGACGAACGACGCGTGGTTCGGCCGCACGTCGCTCATCTACCAGCATGCCGAGTTCGCCGCCTTCCGAGCCATCGAGTCGCGCGTCTGGATCGCCCGCGCCGCGAACACCGGCATCTCCGCCTTCTTCGACCCGTGGGGCCGCATGGTCGAGAAGACGCCCGTATTCCGACAGCGGACCCTCACCGGCACGATCGGTCGGCGCGAGGGGACCACGCTGTACCTCCGCTGGGGCGACTGGATCGCACGGCTTTCCGCGGCCTTCGCCGTCGTCGCCGTCGTCGGCGGATGGTGGGTGGGATGGCGGCCACGGAAGCGCCGGCGATGAGGCTGCCTCCGCGCACGAGCCTCGCCGCGTTGGCTGCGCTCGCGTACGCCGGCATCTGGAGCTACGGCTTCGCCTCCGACGACGTGGGACTCGTGGACCGCCTCATGCGCCACGGCTGGCAGGGGATCGCGGCCTACCTGAGCCCCCGGACCGGCGTCATCGGCTCGGGGTTCTATCGCCCGGCCTGGGTCCTCTCGATCGCGGGCAACTACGCGCTGTGGGGAACCTGGCCCGGCGGCTACCACCTGACAAGCCTGCTGCTGTTCGCTGGATCGGTGGTCCTCCTGGGCGACGTCGTCCGCCGAACGACCGGCGACGCCCGCGCCGCATGGTGGGCGGCGGCGCTCTTCGCCGTCCATCCCGTCGATACCCTCGCCGTCGTCTGGATCAGCGGCGGCACCGACCTCCACGCCGTGTTCGGCATGCTCGCCGCGCTCGCGGCCGCATCGCGCTGGTGGGAGCGCCGAGAACGCCGGTGGCTCGTCGCCGCGCTGGGGGCCGCGGTCTTCGCGCTCGGCTCGAAGGAGATTGCCTACGTCCTGCCGGCGCTCGCGATGGTCACCGAATGGACGCGCCTGCGCAGGGTCGGCTGCGCACGCCCGTTCCGCGAGGCCCTGCGCGAGAGCGCGCCATTCTGGGTCCTCACGCTTGTCTGGGGCGGCACGGTCCTTGCCCTCAGCGCCGAGACGACCCGCTACGCATGGCTCGTCTCGCCGCGAGAGGCCATCGTGAACTGGGCCGCGGCGCTCGTCCTCGTCGCCCTGCCGGTCGACTACGAGCTGCTGATCCGCTTCTTCGCCGCCAGGCCCGCACTCCTCGCGGCCGGGGCGGCCCTCACCGGCCTGGCAGCGCTCGGCCTCGCGTGGGGCGCGCGGCGGAACACGCTTCTTCGCTGGGGCGTCCTCTGGATCGCGCTCGCCATCGCGTTGTGCTACCGCCTGACGATGCGGTGGTACCTTCTCCTCGGCGCCGCCGGGATGTGCATCTTCCTCGCGGGGCTCGTGCGGTCGGTCGAGGCGCGGAACGGTCGAGCGCTCGGCACGGTCCTCGGCGCGATGCTGCTGGTGACCTTCGCCGCAGGGCTCGTCCGCGAGCGGATGAAGTGGGCCGAGGCGGACAGGTTCGCGAAGTCCGCCCTCGTCACGCTCGTCGTCGAGGCGGGGCGCCCGCCCGTGCCCGAGCGGGTCATCCTGACCGCGAGCCCGGCGAAGCTGCGGCGGATGGGCGTCTTCGGTGGGTACACCGAGTCGTTCCTTCGCGTCGCGGGCGGTCCGCCCGTCGAGCTGTGCGTCCTCTCCCGCGTCGCGCTGGATCGTGAGAGCGCCGCCGTGCGCTGCACGAGGGTGGATTCCTCCCGCGTACGGCTGGACATCGCCCCCGGCGACGGCGCGTTCCTCGTCGGGGATGACCTGGCCGCGCTCAACCGCCGCGGCTACCTTGTCGACGCCGATGCGCGGCGCATCCGCTTCGCCACCGACCTCGGGCCGGCAACCGTCACGGCGGTCGATGGCGACAACCGACCCGTCGCGCTGGAGGTGGCCCTCGTCGGGCCGATGCCCGCGTCGACTCGATGGCTGACCCTCGACGGCGGGCGATTCGTGCCGTTGGAGCCGACACCATGACCAGGGGCCGACTCGCGCTCGTCGCAAGCTGCGTGCTGCTGGCCGCCGCGAGCCACGCCGCCGTCGGCGACTGGACGTCGTACACCCGGCTCGTCGTCCGACGCATCGCCGCCACGGGCACCGACGTATGGGCGGCCACCGCGGGCGGCATCATCCACTCCAACCTCCGCAACGAGACCGTCCGGACGTACTCCCCGACCGAAGGCCTCTCCGACGGCGACATCCATTCGGTCCTTCTCGATAGCCTCGGCACCGTCTGGTTCGGCAGCGAAGCGGGCGGGCTCATCCGCTTCGCCGTGCGCGCAGGGACCGGGTCCCCGGTGCTCCTCGAGCCGCTCTTGCGTGGAGAGGTGAGCGGGATCATGGCGCTGGCGACCGACGGCAGCCGCCTGTACGTCGGGCATCACACCGGCCTCACCGTCCTCGACCTGGCGACGAACCGCGTCATCGAGACCTACCACCAGCTCGGCCCGACGAGCGACATCCGGAACCAACAGGTCACCGCCGCCGCCGTCGTCGGCACGAGGATCGTGGCTGGCCTCACGTCGGGCCTCGCCATCGGCGACCTCGGCACGGACCTGCTGCTGCCCGGCAACTGGCAGTACCTCGCCGGGACCTTCTTCGCGTCGCCGTTCGACACCGTCGATGCGGTCGCCGCGTTCAATGGCGTCGCCTACATCGCCACGCGCGCGGGCATCTTCCGCGAGACGGCCTCGGGCTGGCAGACCGTCGGACCCGCGCTGCCGGCGCACGACCTGGCCGCGTACGACGGGGCGATCTGGGCGGCGACCGATGGCGGCGTGTACCTGAGCACGGATGGTCAGAGCTGGTCGCGGGTGACGGCGGTGTCCGGTCCGGCGCGCGCGCTCGCGTCGGTGCCGGGGACGATGCTTGTCGCCGCGGGCAGCGGCGGCACCTACCGGGTCGTCGGTGCGGCATCGCCGGTCGTCACCAAGGTTCCCGGTGTGGATATCCCGCCGGGCGAGACCTTCCGCTGCCTCGCGGTGGATACCTCGGGCGCGCTCTGGGTCGCCCCGGGGCCCGTGTCGTCGCCCGGCGAGGACGTGAGCGGCCTCGGCATCTTCCGGTTCAAGGACAACCGGTGGACGCAGTTCCGCTCGGGCCAGGACGGGCTCCTCCTGCCGTTCGACCGCTCCGGGTTCGTGAGCATCGCCGTGGATGGGCAGAACCGCGTGTGGGCGGGCTCCTGGGGTGCCGGCCTCTCCATCATCGATCAATCCAGCGACCCGCCGCGGATCGAGACGGCGACCTCGTACAACAGCCCGCTCATAGGCTTGGCGAACGCCCCGGCCTTCGTCGTCGTCCGCGCCTTCGCGCCCGACCCCGGCGGCGCCATGTGGGCGGCGGTGTACCATAGCCTGCTCTTCGCCCTGCCGCCCGGCTACCACGTCGGCGACCCGAGGGTGACCGACGTCGCGGCGCCCTTCATCAGCCGGGGCGACGTACCTGCTACGCTCGCCCCCACATCGCTCGCGCGCGACCACGCAGGGGTGCTCTGGATCGGGACGAACGCCGGGGTCGTGCTGCTCTACCCGAACGGAACGCCGACCGATCCGAGCGACGACCGCTTCGTCGGCATGATCGGGGCGCAAGGCGATGGCGTCAGCCTGCTCAGCCAGAACGTGAAGAGCATCGCGGTGGACCGGACGGGCGACGTCTGGGTGGGCACCGACGCGGGGCTCACGTCGTTCAGCGGCCAGTATGATCGGACGGCCAACTCCTATTCCTTGCACGCGACCCACTACACGAGGAATGGCGGTCTGCCGTCGGACATCGTGCAGGCGGTGATGGTGGATTCCGCGAACGTGAAGTGGATCGGCACCGACCGTGGCCTCGCGCAGATCACGCCGGGCGGCCCCGTCGTGGACCTCACGTCGAGCCGGCTCGTCGACCCGGACGGCAACGTCGCCGCCCTCGCCTACGACGCGAAACGAGGCTACGTCTGGATCGGCACGCCGCACGGGCTGAACCGGTACGAGGCGTACCTGCCCGCGGGAGCCCGCGACACGCTCGTCGCCGAGCCATCGTCGAACCCCTACCGCATCGAGCTCGCCCGCCGCGGACCCGACTACGTGCTGACGGGCCCGCCGCTCACGGTTCTCGTCACGCCCGGGGCGACCTTCCGCATCTACACTGTCACGGGGGATCTGGTCTTCGAGGCGACCGATGCAGGCATCGGGCAGGTCACCTGGGATGGCCGGACGCGCGGCGGCTCGACCGTCGTCGCCTCGGGGGTGTACCTCTACGTCGCCGAACGGGGCGACCGGCGCGCGATGGGGAAGATCGCCGTCATCCGCGACGCACGATAGGGTTCCACGCGCCTCGGCGCGGCCTCTCCGCCGTGATGGCGAAATAGAGGGCAACCCAGCCCGTCATGTGATCGTACGTGCCCTCGGCCGCCAGTGAGTCGTGGTGGAGGTGGCACGGGTCCTCCCACACGCCGCGGATCATGAGCCCGGCCTCCGTCAGCCCGTTGAAGATGTCGCTCAGCAGATGGCGGAACTCGATCGCCTCGTCCGCCGCCTGCGGGTCGAACCTTCCTTCCCCATACGGCCCGGCAATCCGGTAGCCGCGGCCGTCCCACGAGCGCTCGTCGACAAGGTACACCGCCGGGTTCCCGTGGGCGACGCGGTACGTCCCTCCGCGACGGAGCACCCGCGCGACGCCGCGGTACACCTCGCGCACGTCCGGCACGAAGACGAGGGAGATCTCCTGGTAGACCAGGTCGAAGGACTCCGACGGGAGGGCCGAGAGGTCGCGCATGTCGCCCTGCACGGTCCGGACCTCGTAGCCGTAGTGTCGTGCCGCGACGCGATCGGCGGCGAGCTGGCCGTCGGAGAGGTCGTAGACCGTCACGTTCGCACCGAGGAGGCCGAAGGCGGCAGACTGTTGCCCACCGCCCGTGGCGAGCAACAGGACGTCCTTCCCGGCGACGTCGCGGAGAACCTGAGGCGGGTAGAGGTAGATCCACGGCCGCGGCAGGTGGTCGAGCCTTCCCTCGACGTACGCGCGCAACATGGAGACGTCGAGGTCGAGCCACGGCGTCGAGTAGCGGCCGCCTCTCGCGGCGCATTCGTCCCACTGCCGGCGGTTGTGCCGCGCGATGTCGTCGTTCCCGGCCACGGGTCCCTCGCTGCGTCATTGGGTGGCGGAGGACGATCTTCACCCGTTCCGCCGTTCGGCGCCGGGGGTCGGTCAGGTAGATCTCGTGGAGCCTGCCACGGAGCCGGTAGCCCTTGTCCCTGATCGAGGTGTACAGCCGCGCTCCAGTGCGGCCTGTTCCGACGCGTGATACGCTTCCGTATTGAAGACGCTACATCGTGGCTGTAGGGGCGAGGCATGCCTCGCCCCTACAACTCATTGTGCAGACGCATCATACAACCCACGATATGGGCAGACCCCGTGTTCGGCCATGTAGCGCGTTCAAGGCGAACCCGTATGAGAGCGTCTACGTGCATGATCTGCGCCGCGAGCCCTTCATGGACGTGCTGGAGGTACACCCTCGCCAGGGCGGGCGAGCCGCCGCGCCGAGCCCGCACGCGCGTCGTCGCCTCGTCGAGGAGAGCTCTATCCGCGACGGCCGGCTGACCCCTTGAGGATGGTCGCCACTTCGACGGAGAGGGCGCGCAGAGCGTCGGCCGCCTCCAGGAACGTGGGCGACGTGTCGGAAGCGCCGTCGATGGCCAGGAAACGCATCTCCGGCACATCGACGGTGGCCACGTGGTTGGCCGAAGGGAAGTGAAGGCTCTCCAGCTCCTGCCTGAAGTCCACGACTCGCATACGCCTGCCTCGCGAGCGCTCAGGCCCGTGCAAGGGCCTCCGCTGGTGCGCGTGCCGTTCCCGTGCGCACGCGGGCGAATCGCTCCGGCAACACCTTGCCCGGGTTGAGCAGCCCGCGCGGATTCCATGCGTCGCGCACGCGGGCCATGGCCTGGAGGCTGTCCGGGCTGAAGATGAGATCCATGTACGCCGCCTTGTCGAGCCCGACGCCGTGTTCGCCGGTGATCGTCCCGCCCGTCTCGATGCAGAGGTGCATGATCTCTTTCATCGTCTTCTCGACCCTGGCCACCTCGTCGGCATCGCGGCTGTCGAATGGCACGTTCGGGTGAAGGTTGCCGTCGCCCGCGTGGAAGACGTTCGAGACGAGCACGCCCTGCTCGTCGCAGATGGCGCAGATCCGGCCGAGGGTCTCCGCGAGGCGCGTGCGCGGCACGACGGCGTCCTGCACGAACAGATCGGGCCGGAGCCTGCCGACGGCGCCGAACGCGGCCTTGCGCCCGGCCCAGAGCTTCGTTCGCTCCGCCTCGTCGAGCGCCATGCGGACGCTGCGCGCGCCGTTCTTTCGGCAGAACGCCGCGGCGCGGTTCGCCTGATCGTCGAGGCTCGGTTCAAGTCCGTCGAGCTCGATGATCAGCACCGCCTCCGCGTCGGTAGGATACCCCGCCGCGAGCACCGATGCCTCCACGGTGGCGATGGTGCGTCGGTCCATGAGCTCGAGCGCCGCCGGGATCATGCCGTCGGCGATGATGTCGGACACCGCCTGGCAGGCGCTCTCCACCGAGAGGTAGTCGGCCAACAGCGTCCGCACGCTCTGCGGGATCTTCTCCAGCTTCAGCACCGCCTTCGTGCAGATCCCAAGCGTGCCCTCCGAGCCGATGAACAGGCCGAGCAAGTCGTACCCGACGCCGTCCGCCGCGCCGCCGCCTAAGATGACCGCGTCGCCGTCGGGCAGCACGACCTCCGCGCCGAGCACGTGGTTGAGCGTGATGCCGTACTTCAGGCAGTGCGGCCCGCCGGAGTTCTCCGCGAGATTCCCGCCGATCGTACAGGCCGCCTGGCTCGACGGATCGGGGGCGTAGTAGTACCCGCCCGCCTTCGCCATCTCCGAGACCTTCAGGTTGAGCGCGCCCGTCTCGACGATGGCGACGCGGTTCTCGTAGTCGATCTCGAGGATGCGGTTCATCCGGGCGAGTTCGATCATGACGCCCCCCTGCGTGGGGAGCGAGCCGCCCGACAGGCCCGTGCCCGCGCCGCGCGGCACGAACGGCACGTCGAGCTCGTCGCACGCCCGGACGACCGCCTGCACCTCGGCCGTCGTCCGCGGCAGGACGACCACGTCGGGCCGCAGCTTGTGGTGCGCGAGCCCGTCAGACTCGTACACGACGAGTTCGGCGGGGTCGGTCAACACGTACCGCTCGCCCACTGCCGCGCGAAGCCGCTCGATCAGCTCGGGAGGATAGGATGCCATTGGCAAGGGTCCTTGTACGGTCATATGCTCAGCCAGTGCACGAATATGCGCCGCGCCGTGAACCTGCGCGACGCGGGTGCCCGTCCCGGCGGCCCAGGTTCCAGGTCAGGAGACGAACCGATGATGGAGCGCCGCAAGGTCGAACCGTCGCGCGGCGGCGTCGGAGATCGCGGCGTTGCGGTCCGCCTCCTCCGGCCGTCGCATGCCGACCAGGGCGACGTCGACGAGCGGGTTGCTCAGGACGTAGTTCAGGCAGAAGGCGTCGAGGTCGAGCCCGGCGGTCGCATCGCCGAAGGCCGCGCGCATCGTCTTCTGGAACAGCCCGCTCGTGAGTGTCCGCATGGTGATGATCCCCATGCCCTGCTCCTCGGCACGGTACATGATGCCGGCCCGCGCGCTCACGTAGTCGCACGGATGCTGGTAGCAGACGTTGTAGCGGATCTGGAGGGTGTCGAACCGGCCCGTCGCGACGACGCGTTCGAGCGCCCCGGTCGGGCCCTCCGAGGTCAGCCCGATGAACCCGACCTTGCCCTCGTCGCGCAGCCTCAGCATGGCGTCCATGCCGCCGCCGAGGACCTGCTCCGCCATCTGGGCCGTGTACATCCCGCCGTGGAACTGGAGGACGTCGATCCGGTCGGTGCCGAAACGTCGCAGGCTGACCTCCGCGGAGGCCAGGACGTTCTCGTAGGTCCACGGCTCGCCCACCTTGGTCGCCAGGACGACGCGGTCCCTCCGGCCGACGAGCGCCTCACCGATGATCCGCTCGCTTGCACCGTCGCCATACCCCGGCGCGGTATCCCAGTAGTTGATCCCCACGTCGAGGGCGTGGTGAAGGGCGCGGATAGCGGTCTCGTGCTCGTTCTTCGCCGACGGGTCCCAGGCCTCCAAGTAGTTGGCGATGCCGATGGGCGCCGCGCCGAAGCCGACCTCGGAGACGGACAGGCCCGTGCGGCCGAGGGTGCGGTAGTTCATCCCGGGTTCCCCTCCATGCGACGCGGGCCGTGCCCGACGTCCTCAGGCAGACCGTATGATCTTCGCCAGGATCTTCTGGCCGGTGGCCGGGTCCACCTTGCCGGTCTCGCGGAAGCCGATGGTCCGCCAGAAGGGCTCGGCCTCCTGCTGTGCCTTGAGGCCGATGTACCTCATCCCTCGCCCCTTCATGTCGTGCTCGGTCCAGTGGTAGAGCATCCTGCCCCAACCGGCTCGGCGCCATGCGGGGCTGACGTAGAACTCCAGGACGCTCCCCGTCGGCTCGCGGCCCGGGTCACTCCGGCTGAGGCTGAAGCCGATGGCCCGCCCATCGCACCGAAGAAGGAGGAGACGGTACCTCGGCTGCGCGAGCGCCGCCATGATGCCGGCCACGAAGCGCCCTCGCTCCTCCGGCGTCCACGTGGCGATCTCGGTGACGTATGCCCGCGCGAGCGGGATGAACTCGGCGATCGTGTCCGGCCGGGTCGACGCTGCCGCGACCACCTCGACCTGTCCTACGGGAACGCTCATGACGCGGTCCCCCTCACTCGAACTCATCGCGCGTCCGGTTCCGGCCGCTCCAGTCTTGAATGTAGCCGCGCGCAGCCGCAGTGCAAACAAGCGCGGCGCATCCTGCCCGCTCGGTGACGGGGGACGGAAATGCGTATCTTTACAGTTCCCAGCTTCCCGCACCGGCGCGCAGACAGGCACCGCATGACTCTACTCTGCCTCGTCAGACACGGACAGACCGACTGGAACGCCGAGAATCGCTGGCTGGGCCATCGGGATATCCCTCTCAACGCGGTCGGGTTGACGCAAGCGGAGGCCGTCGCCAGGGCCTTTCGCGGCGTGCCCGTCGACCGGGTCTTCACCAGCGATCTTGCCCGCGCGGACCGGACGGCGCGCGTCATCGCCGAGGCCGTCGGCGCGCCATTGGAGGCGGTCCCTGAGCTGCGGGAACGGTGCTTCGGCCAGTGGGAGGGCCGCACGACCGCGGAGCTCACCGCCGAGGTCCCTGGTCAGATGGAGGCATGGGGGAAAGACCGGCTCGGGTTCGCTCCGCCGGGAGGAGAGTCGTGGAACGAATTCGCTCTCCGCGCCGTTGCAGGCATCGAGGATCTTGCCGAGCGTCACGCGTGGCAACGTCTCGTGATCGTCTCGCACTACGGGCCAGTCAAGGAATACCTCGACCATATCCTCGGCCTCCCGCGGGGAGTGTTCGGCAGGTATCAGCTCGACAACGCGTCGATAAGCGTCGTGCGCACGCGAGCCGACGCGACGGGGACGGCCTCGCGGCAGGTGGCGGCGCTCAATATCACGGGCCATCTCGACGGAGCCCTACCTTCGTGAGTGGCATCTTCCTCTCCCTCGAGGGCATCGACGGGTCCGGCAAGACCACGCAGGCCGCGCGACTCGTCGAAATCCTGCGCGGCGCGGGACATAGGGTCATCTCGGTGCGTGAGCCCGGGTCCACGGCCCTTGCCGAGCGCGTGCGACAGGTCCTGCTCGATCCTGCGGCGTCGGCGATCAGCCCTCGGGCGGAGCTCCTGCTCTACGTCGCCTGCCGGGCGCAGCTCGTGGACGAGGTCATCCGCCCGGCGCTCGACGCGGGCGCGGTGGTCGTGAGCGATCGCTTCGCCGATTCGACGCTCGCGTATCAGGGGTATGGGCGTGAGCTCGGGCCGGAGGTCGTCCGCGAGGCGAACATGGTCGCCACCGGTGGCCTGGCTCCCGCGCTCACCTTCGTCCTCGACATCCCGCCGGAAGAGGCTGTCCGGCGCCGGGGAGCCAGCGCGGCGGACCGGCTCGAGGGCGAGGCGCGCGCGTTTCACGAGCGCGTGCGGCGGGGCTTTCTCGAGATCGCTCACCGGGAGCCGGAGCGGGTGTCCGTCGTGGATGGCGGGCTGCCGCCTGAGGAGGTGGCGAGTCGGATTCTCGATCTGATCGACTCGCGATTCCCGGAACTTCTCGCGGACCGACCACGGTCTATTCATGGTAGGAACGCCGACCAGCTTTCAATGAGAACGGACAATGGCTAACCGAGGCGCGGAGGCATAGGATGGCGTTGCGACGACGCGATTGGGGTTGGCTCGCGCTCATGGCGGTCGTGGTCATCTGGGGCGGGCAGGTCTTCAACCATGTGGAGGCCACGGCGCAGGATGCCTACGGCTCAATCGCCCAGGCGGCGGATGACCGCTACGAGGTCGAGCGGGCGATCATGCGCTACTATGTGGAGGAGGTCGACCCGGCGAAGCTGCAGCTCGCCGAGATCGACGGCATGATGAACGAACTCGATACGTTCAGCGACTTCCTCAATGAGCAGGAACAGGAGGAGCTGCGCACGACGACCGAGGGCGCATTCGGCGGCCTCGGCATAGAGATCTACGTCGTCAGTCACTATCCGACCGTCATGGCGCCCCTGGAGGAGACCCCCGCCTGGGAGGTGGGCCTCCAGCCGGGCGACCAGATCATCAAGATCGAGGGCGAGTCGACGCGCGACGTCAACCTCGACGTCGTCGTGAGCAAGCTGCGCGGCGTGCCGGGCACCGCGGTGAACATCACCATCGCCCGCCCGGGCGTGAGCGAGCCGATGGACTTCCACATCGTCCGCGCCATCATCCAGATCCACTCCGTCACCTTCGCCGGCATGGTGTGGGACCCGCGCGCGCCGAATCTCCTCCTCGCCGCCACGCCCGATTGGGTGCGATCCGGCGAACACGTCGGGTACCTCCGCCTGCGCGCATTCTCGCGCGGCGCCACCGACGAAACCCGCGCCGCCCTCGATGACCTTCGCGCAGGCGGCGCCCGCGGCATCATCCTCGACCTCCGGTCGAACCCCGGCGGCCTCCTCGAGGAGGCGCGCGGTGTGGCGGACCTGTTCCTGCCGAAGGGCCAGCTCATCGTCTGGACGAAGGGCCGGGTGCGTTCCAGCGAGCAGCGGCTGTTCTCCCAGCGAGACCCTGAGATACCGCCGACGACGCCGCTCGTCGTGCTCGTGGACGAGGGCTCCGCTTCGGCCTCCGAGATCGTCGCGGGCGCCATTCAGGACAACGACCGCGGCCTTGTCATTGGCCGGAGCACCTACGGCAAGGGCTCCGTGCAGACGGTGTACAACGCGGAGTTCGGCGCGCGGTACGGCCTCGACTTCTCCGAGCACGCAGTGCTCAAGCTCACGACCGCGTACTACTACTCGCCGAGCGGCCGCGCCATCCACAAGCCCCGCTGGCGCGAGGGCGCGCGCGGCGCCGTCGTCTCGAAGGCCGCCGGCGATACCGCAACCGAGTACCGTACTACCGTCCGCGGCCGCGTCGTCCACGGCGGTGGCGGCATCTCGGTGGACGTGCAGGTCCCGCCGGACGTGCCGCCGCCGCTCTACTGGCAGCTCCGGTCGCAGCGGGTGCCGTTCAACTTCGCGATCGACTACGTCGTGAAGCACCCGAATCCCAACGCGCGCACCTTCACGATCACCGACGACATCCTTGCCGGCTTCGAGCGCTTCGTCGCCGACTCCGCCCACGAGTTCAAGTACGAGCCGCAGGGCTTGCGGGAACTCGACGAGCTGCAGAAGTCGCTTCGCGTCGCGCAGTCCGATTCGTCGGTGTTCAGCGAGGTGAACCGGCTCAAGACGATGCTTCAGAACCAGGAGGCGAGCCAGTTCGCACGCACGCGGCCCTACATGAGCGCGCGGTTGCTCTCGGAGATCGGCGGCCGGGTCTGGGGCCGCAATGCCCGCGTGCGCGCCGAGTTCGTCCGTGACTGGGGCCTCAAGGAGGCGCTCACGTATCTCAACAACGAGACGCGCTACGTGAACCAGCTCGCATTGAGCCCGTCGGCACCGCCGGAGCGTGACGACGAGCCGCCGGACGCGATGTTCGACATGTCGCGCTGACAGGCAACAGAAGGCATCCGGCGACCTTCGTCCGCGGTCGCCGGCGTGAGATGTGGGCCGTAGCTCACGCGGCTGCGGCCCGCGTGCTCCCCTCCCACCCATACGAACAGCGGTCGTCCATCCGTTCACCTCACCGAGGGTGGGCATGGCGAGACCTGTGTCGCCAAGCGATGCCGAGCTCATCGACGAGTTCCTCGGTGGGCAGGCCACGGCGTTCGACGCGCTGGTCCGACGCTACGAAACCGCCCTGCTAGGCTTCCTGGCCCGCATGACAGGCGATGGACCGCTCGCGGAGGACTTGTTCCAGGAGACGTTCCTTCGCATCATGCAGGCGCTACCCGACTATCGGGAGCGCGGGCGTTTCCGGAGCTGGCTGTTCAGCGTCGCCCGGAACCTCGCGCTTGACGCGTTGCGGCGACGGCGGTTCGAACATGGCATCTTCCGCCATGCGCCCGCGTCGCCCGACGGCGCCGAGGACGGTGATGATCCGGTCGCGGACGGGATCGCCGCAGAAGAGGATGCGCCCGATGCTCTGGCTGAGCGCGCCGAGTGGGCCGGACGCCTCGAGAGGGCGATTGCGCAGTTGTCGGAAGAGCAGCGCGAGGTGCTCGCGCTTCGCGCCGGCGCCGGATTGACGTTTCGCGAGATCGCGGAGATCACCGGCGTGTCGATCAACACGGCGCTCGGGCGCATGCGCTATGCCACGATCGCCCTGCGCAGGAAGCTTGCCGAATACCGAGCGGAGGACATGACGTGACGCAGCATACGGGGATGGCATGCCCGAGGGCGGCGACCGACTCGGTCCTCTACGTGGCCGGCGAGATGGCCGGCGGCGAGGCAGCCGCGTACGCCCGCCATGTCGAGGTCTGTCCGACCTGCGCAGCCGCGGTCGCCGCCGGACGGGCGGCGGAAGCGTGGCTGCACGGTCTTCCCGTCCGACGCCTGCGCGGCGAGACGCGGGAGGCGCTGTCGATGGCGGCGCGCGCGTTCGTCGCCGAGCGAGCACGCCGCGCCTCGATCCGTGAGCGCCGCGTGGTCTGGCTCCCGCGCTGGCAGCCGGCGCTCGGCTGGGCGCTCGCGGCGACCCTGCTGCTCGTCGCCGGGAATCTGTTCCAGACCCCGTCCGAGATGGCGCCGGTCACTCCCTCCGCGGCTCTCTTGACCTGGGACTACGGTGCGACGACCGCCCGTACCACGGGCGAGTCCGGCGACCTCCTGCCGGAGTTCTCGCACGACCCGCTGGAGGTCGCTCTCGGCACGGACCTGCTCGCCGTGCGGGGTGAGGTGGACCGCCTCGCCGAGAACATCGACGATTTCTAGCCGATTGCAAGGAGTCCGCGCATGAGCGCTCTGTACCGATGGATGCTGGCGCTGCTCGTCATCGTGGGTGGCTGGAACTACGCCGCCGCGCAGCGGCCGGAGCGTGGGCGTGGCGGCCCGGAACGATTCGATCCGGGGCACCCCGGCGGCATGACGGGCTGGATGTCGCGCCCGGTGACGCCGGAAGAGGAACAGGAGGCGAGGGAATTCCTCCGCAAGATCAACCCGGGTCGGGTGGCACATCTCGACGAGATGAAGACGTCGGAGCCCTACCTGTACAACACGACGATCCGGCGCATCCTCTGGACGAAGGCCCGCCTTGCCGACATGGAAGGGAGTGATCCCGAGGGGTACCGGCGGCAGATGGCGGCGTTCCAGCTCGAATCGGAAGCGCATGACCTGGCACTCCGCTATCGCCAAGCCACCGCCGATTCCGATCGGCAGCGTCTACGCGCCCAACTGACCGACGAGCTCGCGCGCCTGTTCGACCTTCGTGAGGCGGACAAGCGCGCCGAGATCGAGCACCTTCAGCGGCGGCTCCAGGAACTCCGGCGCACGGTCCAAGAGCGGCGCCGCAACAAGGACGCCATCGTCGACCGCCACACGCAGGAACTCCTCGGCGATCTCGACACCGTCGAGTGGTGACGGGCCGGCCCCGTCAGCCCGCGTTCTTCTCGAATAGCCGCGCGACGAAGTCCTCCCCGAGCATCCGCGCGAGGTCGCGCCGCGCCCGTACCGGATGCGTGGCGCCCCAGTAGAGCCGGCCGCACGATGGGCACCGGAGGATGCGCTCCTGCGTGCCGTAGACGTACGGCCATAGCCTCTCCCGCACCATCTCCTTGTCCACCTCCTCGATGAGCACGTTGCAGCGCACGCAGCGCGAGAAGGGGCGCAACCCCGTCAGGTCGAATGCCGCGGCGACCTGGCGGAGCTGATCGGCGAGTCGGTCGTGCGCGATGACGAAGCGGGCCTCCGGGGCCAGACGCCGCGCGAGGGCATGATCCCGGGTGAGCACGAGACGATGCTCGGTCTCGGCGCGACGCAGCAGTTCGTCATCGTCGATGGCGTTCCCGTAGGCGACGTCCGCGCCGATGAGGCGGAGCCAGGTCGCCAAGCGGCCCAGCATCATGTCGGCGAATACGGGCAGCAGTGGAGGCGGCACGGCTGCGCTCCGGCGGATGACCGCATTGATCGGAAGCTCGGGAGGTAAGGATACGGCTTTGCGGCGCATTCGCCCAAGGAACGCGGGCTCAGCGGACGATCTGCCCCACGCGCGACCACCGCACGTGGCGGAACGAGCCCCACCGCGTCCGGCTCGGCGCTGCCGACCAGTAGATGATCATCGGCTTGCCGCGGAGCGCCGTCAGCGGCACGTCGCCCTTCATGCGGCTGTCGTCGCTGTTGTCCCGGTTGTCGCCCATGACGAAGATGCGGCCCGGCGGTACGAGGTGCGGGCCGAAGCTGCGGAGTTGCTCCGCGAAGTGCCAGTACTCGTAGTCCGGCCCCTCGCGCGAGAGATACTTGACGCGCGGCGCGCCTCGTCTCTCGGCGCCGAACCGCCGGGCGAGGAGGCTGTCGAAGGGGACGCCGTTGACAAGGAGCATGTTCTCGATCACCTCGACGGTGTCCCCCGGGATGGCGATGCACCGCTTGACGAAATCGTGCTCGGGTCCATCCCAGGCGGTGAAGATGACCATGTCGCCCCGTCGCGGCTGACGGAGTGGCGGGAGGTGCAGGAGGCGGCCGATCCACGGCGGGCCTACCGTCGCGCCGTAGCTGATCCGTTCGGCGAGCAGGTAGTCGCCCACCAGGAGCGTGTTCTCCATTGACGACGAGGGGATGCGGTAGGCGTGGAGCACGCAGATGCGGAGCGCCAGCGCGATGAGAACCGCGCCCGCGAGCACGGCCAGATAGCGGCGCAGAGAGGCGCGGAACCCCGCGCGTTCCTCACGCGCCCGTCGGGACGTGGCCGGGATGACGGCATTCGGGGACACCTAGTGCCTACTTGCAGAAGAAAGCATACGAATACTGCGGAAGAGAAAGCCCATCTGCTGGGACTTCGACAGCCAATTCCGCATGCATGAACTTGCGAAAGTAGGCACTAGTGGATGATCCTCCCGATACGCCTCCACCGCACGAAGTCGAGGATGTTCCAGGGCGGTCTGCTCGTGTCCATCGACCAGTAGATGATCATCGCGCGCGCCTTGACGCGGTTCGCCGGCACGTCGCCGTTGAAGCGGCTGTCGGCGCTGTTGTTGCGGTTGTCGCCCATCATGAACAGGTGTCCGGGCGGGACGATGTGCGGCCCGTAGTTGGCCGGATCGAACCCGCCGAAGCCGTACACGCGTTCCTGCGGCGACATGCCCGCCCTGATCTTCGGGTAGTCGCGCGGGTCGTTCCCGAAGCGCTCGCGCAAGATGTCGTCGAAGCTGCGGCCGTTCACCGTCACGACGTTGTCGCGGATGATGATGGTATCCCCCGGCAGACCGACGACGCGCTTGATGAAGTCCTCGGTCGTGTCGGTCCACGAGGCGAAGATGAGCACGTCGCCGCGCTTCGGGTTCGACAGCGCCGGCAGCCGGCCCAGCACGATGCCGGTGAACGGGATCTCTACCGGCGCGCCGTAGACGAATCGGTTTGCCAGGAGGTAATCGCCCACGAGGAGCGTGTCCTCCATCGACCCGGACGGGATGCGATAGGCATGGATGATGAACGTGCGGATGGCGAGCGCCGCAAGGAGGATGATGACGAGTGGCTGGAGGTACTCCTTGGCGAGCGACTTCTTTCGCGCCGGAGCGCCTGGCCGATCCTTCAGCGCTTGACCCGGCGACCGCTTCGGTGTGTTGGCGGGTTGGCTGTTCACGTCCGATCTCCCGGCGGGTCTGACGGCATCCGACTCACGTCGGCTCCATCTGGAGCACGGCGAGGAACGCTTCCTGCGGTATCTCCACGCTGCCCACCTGCTTCATCCGCTTCTTGCCTTCGCGCTGCTTCTCCAGGAGCTTGCGCTTCCGCGTGATGTCGCCGCCGTAGCACTTGGCGGTGACATCCTTCCGCAACGGCCGCACGACTTCCCGCGCGATCACCTTCCGACCGATCGCCGCCTGGACGACCACCTCGAAGAGTTGCCGCGGAATGAGCTCCTTGAGCTTCCGGCAGAGGCTGCGACCCCAGGGGAATGCCTTGTCGGCATGCACGATGACGCCGAGCGCGTCCAGGGGGTCGCCGTTGATGAGGACGTCCAGCTTCACGAGCTTCGACGGGCGGTACTCGGCGAATCCGTAGTCGAACGAGGCGTACCCGCGCGTGGACGATTTCAGCCGGTCGTAGAAGTCGAAGACGATCTCCGACAGCGGCATGACGAACCGGATGTCCACCGTGGTCGTGGAAAGGTACTCCGTCGTTCGATAGTCCCCTCGCCGTTCCATGCCCAGCTTCATGACCGCGCCGATGAAGTCCGCCGGCGTGACGATCTGCACATCGAAGTACGGCTCCTCGATGCGCTCGATCTGCGCCGGATCGGGCAGCTTCGAGGGGTTGTCCACCCAGACCGCCTCGCCGCTCGTCGTCACCACTCGGTACCGCACGTTCGGCACGGTGGTGATGATGTCCATGCTGAACTCCCGGTCGAGGCGTTCCTGCACGATCTCCATGTGGAGGAGACCGAGGAAGCCGCACCGGAAGCCGAACCCGAGCGCGAGCGAACTCTCCGGTTCATAGACGAGCGAGGCATCGTTGAGTTTCAGCCGCTCCAGCGCGTCCCGCAGGCCCGCATACTCGTCGGCGTCCACCGGGTAGATCCCGGCGAACAGCATCGGCTTGACCTCGCGGTAGCCCTTGAGCGGCTTCTCCGCCGGACGCGCGTCGTCCATGACCGTGTCGCCGACCCGCGCCTCGCTGATCGTGCGGATGTTGCCGATGAGGTAGCCGACCTCGCCCGCGCTGAGCGAGTCCGCCGGCACGCGGTCGAGGCGCAGGAAGCCCACCTCTTCCACCTGGTGCACTGCGCGCGTGACGGCGAGGCGGACCTTCCTCCCGCGCGCGATCCGCCCGTCCACGACGCGCACGTACACGACCGCGCCGTGGTATGGGTCGTACACCGAGTCGAAGATGAGCGCGCGCAGAGGCGCGTCGGGCTCGCCGGATGGTGGCGGGATGCGCTCGACGATGCCCTCCAGCACGCGGTCGACCCCCTCGCCCGTCTTTGCCGAGACGAGGAGGATCTCGTCGTCCGTCACGCCCATCATGTCGCGGAGCTGGCCCCGCACCATGTCGATCTGCGCGCTCGGCAGGTCGATCTTGTTGATGATGGGGATGATCTCCAGGTCGGCCTCGATCGCCTGGTAGAGGTTGCTCACCGTCTGCGCCTCGACGCCCTGCGCCGCGTCGACCACCAGGAGCGCGCCCTCGCACGCGGCCAGGCTGCGGGAGACCTCGTAGGAGAAATCGACGTGTCCCGGCGTATCGATCAGGTTGAGCGCGTAGCTCGTGCCGTCCTTCGTCCGGTAGTTCATGCGGATGGCGTGCGCCTTGATCGTGATCCCGCGCTCCCGCTCCAGGTCCATGCTGTCGAGGACCTGGTCCTGCATCTGGTTGGCGGCAAGCGTGCCGGTGCGCTCGAGCAGCCGGTCCGCGAGGGTGGACTTGCCGTGGTCGATATGGGCGATGATGGAGAAGTTCCGTATCAAGTTCTGGTCGGTCATCGGCAGGTGCCTTGTGCGATGGTGCCGAGCGGGTATGCCCGTGACATACATAGACATGCAAAGGTAGTATCGGGGCGGCCACAAGACAACTGCCCGCCGCAGGCGGGCGCTGCCGCATATGTGGGCACGTCAGGAGATGTGATCGATGAGGATCCGCAGGCCGATGCCGATCAGGATCAGCCCGCCGATGATCTCCACCTTCCGTTCGAAGAGGCGGGCGCAGCGGTCGCCGAGGAACACGCCGGCGAAGCTGGCGACGAAGGTCGTCGTTCCGATGATGGTGACGGGCAACGCGATCGATGCGACGAGGACGGAGAAGGTGACCCCGACGGCGAGGGCGTCGATGCTGGTGGCCACGGCGAGCACGAGGAGCGTCCAGAGGCTCATCGGCACCGCATCGACCGTCGCGTCGCACGGTCGGCCGCGGATGCCCTCGTCGATCATCTTCCCGCCGATCAGGCCCAGGAGCCCGAGTGCGACCCAGTGGTCGAAACCGGCGATCAGGTCCTTCATGCCGATGCCCGCCAGCCACCCGACGACCGGCATCGCTGCCTGGAAGATGCCGAACGCGAGCGCGATCCTGAGCGCGTCGAGCGGGCGCGGACGCCTCAGCGCCATGCCGCTCGTGAGAGACACTGCGAACGCGTCCGCCGAAAGGCCGACCGCGATGAGGAAGCTCGTGAAGAAGCTCATGAAGTGGCGCTCGCAAGGTGAGATTGCACGCCGAGGCGGGCTCGGCTGCCGCGTGCGACATGTCGAAGGAGGATCGCAAGGGTGCGCCGGGGCGGCGGCGCATGACGCCTCCACTGTCTCACGGTACGAGAGCGTGCGGCCCGGCGCAAGCCACGTTCTGCGCCGGAGGGAGCGGGCAGGCGTCGCGCGGACCGCGTCATGACGGGGGCGGGTTGCGTTCCGGTGTGGGAACGTCTATTCATCATGTGTTTGCCGCTGCGCCGCTCGCAGGGCGGCGGAGAGGCCGTCCGGGGGACCGTCCGACACGGGGGGAAGGATCGCTATGGCCGCAGACGGTGCGCGTTCTGCCGGCGCTTCCGCGCCGATCGTCGTGCCGGTGCCTCAGCACATGGAGAGCACCGGCGCGGCATTGCCGCTCGGAGCCATCGTCCTCGCCGACGAGGCCCATGCGGACTCGTGGGCGGTCACGACGTTGCGCCGCGGCGTGGAGCGGCTCGGCATGGGGGCACCGCTTGCAAGCGCGCCGCATGGTGAGGCTGCGCGCGGCTCCTACACCCTCCTGACCATCACCTCCGACCCGGCGGCCGTGCGGACGCTTCTGCGGCAATGTCAGGAGCGGTTCGGCCGGGGTTGCGCGCTGGAGACGCTGGGCGACCAGGGCTACATGCTGGGCGTCGGCGACCGCGCCGACGGCCCGGTGCGACGAGTCACCATCGCCGCGCAGGGAGGTGCCGGGCAGGCCTACGGCGTCGATACCTTCGTCCAGTTGATCGCCGGCGGCACGCTTCCGCGGGTGCTCATGTTCGACTATCCCGCGGTCCGCAACCGCGTGTACGGCGGAGGCAGGAACGACGACTGGGTGGCGACCCTCCGCTTCAACATCGGCCGCGGCGTGCGGACCGAGGCGGAGATCACCCAGATGCGGTTGCGCCACGTCGAGCCGTGGGCGACGATCCACCCATCGCACGCGTACGCAGGCCAGCCGGGCCTCTGCTACAGCGATGCGGAGGCCATCGAACGGGCGATCGCACCCCTCGTCGAGGCGGCACAGCGCGGCGTGCGCTGGCTTGGCATGAACTTCGACGATATCGACCTCCGGCTCGGGCACGCGGACGACGTGACGCGGTTCGGGACCATCGGCAAGGCGCACGTCCACTTCATCAACGGCACGTACGCCCGCCTGCGCGCCATCAACCCGGACGTGCGGCTCAGCGTTATCCCCATCATCTACGGCAACATCTGGCTGGCCGGTACGTGGGTCTACGCCGTGGACGAAGGGGAGATCTACGACTACCTCACGACCCTCGGCCGCGAGGTGGCCCCGGAGGTCATCTTCATCTGGACGGGCGAGAGCATCGAGTCGGTGACGATGACCGACGAGGGCATCCGCCAGTGGACCGACCTTGTCCGCCGCAAGCCGTTCATCTTCGAGAATACGCCCACGGGCGACCTCACCGACCTCGGTGCGCTCAAGTTCCGCACGGCGAATGCGGGCGACCTGCTCGATGGGTGGATCTATATCTCGCGCGGCCCCCAGGCAGAGCTCGCCGAGCTCACCACGGCGGAGTACCTGTGGAACCCTCGCGCGTACGACCCGAAAGCCGCGCTCACGCGGGCGATCTGCCGCGCGGTCGGCGCCGAGGCGGCACCGGCGATGGAGAGGCTCATCTCCGTTTTCAGCTACGGCGAGGGCGTGCGCTATCGGCACCCGATCTGGCGCGAAGGCCGGCTCCTCGAGGTAGTGGAGCCCGACGACGACGAGGTCGCGGACTTCTACGTCAGGCGGATGCAGGTGATCAGCGAGGTGCTGCCGGTGCTCGAACGGCTCATCCTGGAGCTGCCGTTCTACCAGGCGGTGCGCAAGATCGCCCTCAACAGCACCGAGGTCGGCCGCGCCTACCTCGAGACGTACATCATGCTGAAGTCGGCGGCGCGCGGCGAGCGGAAGGAAGCACTTGCCGCCGGCGACCGAGTCGAGACCCTCCATCAGGAGTGGACGCGCTACAGCACCGGCTCCACCGACCTCCACTCGCCCAGCGACCGACGCGACGCGATCACCTATATCGAGCAGATCGGCGTGGCGCGACGGCTCCGCGCCCTGCGCCGTGGCGGCCGCGAGCCGATCCCGTGGGTGAACGTCCCCGCCGCTGGCCAGAAGGGCGAGATACGCCTGGGACGCACCTGCGCGGCCTTGCGCCATCCGAACGACCGAGTCCGGCTGAGCCTGCGCAGCGATGGGTCCCGTCGGTGGCTCGTGGTGACCGCGGCCGGTCCTGGGAAGTCGGCCGTGCGGCTCGAGGTGAATGGCCGGGCGGAGGTGCTCCCGGAGGGAGCGTGGACGCCGGATCGGTGGCGCTCGGTCGCGGTGGCGGTGCCCGGAGGAAGCGGCGTGCTCGAGGTCGCGCTGGCCGTGGACCACCCGACCGACTGGGCGCTCGCCCGCGCGGCCCTGATCGCCGATCCATCGGCGGAGCGACTCCTCCACGCCACGCGCTCGTCCGTCGCCTTCGGCGCTGAACGGCGCGTCGAGGCACCGCGACGTTTCCTGCGCGCCGTCGAGACGGACCTGGTGGAGGGCCTGCTCGCGGTCCGTTCCGATATCGAGCTCAAGCGCGCCGCCTCGGGGCGGTACTTCCCCGGTGAGCCGGGCACGTGCATCGGGCAGACGTTCCACATGCCTCGCGCGGACGAGGAGATGATCGCGCCGAAGGACCCGGTTCATCTCCTCGCGCGGGAGTCGTCCGACGGCGATTTCCTCCACGCGATGGGCGTCATGTTCCAGCACCAGGGGGAACGGCCGCTCGCCCTCGACCTCTGGCGCTGGGCCGGCTCGGTCGAGGAGACGGTCGGCGGCGCCGGCAATCGCATCGCGACGACCCTCGGCCGACCGGGCACGCCGTTCGCCCCCTCGCACCATTGGGTGCTGTTTCCGCTCGACGTGGAACTCGATGAGGGGACGACGTACTACGCCGAACTGACTGCGCCCGAGGGCTGGAATGGCTGGCGGCTCCACGCGGCGTTCGGATGGTACGGCTACCGCTACGATCCCACTCGCTCGGCCTACGTCAACGGCAAGATCGATAGGGACGTAGACATCCCGTTCAGGACGTACGTGTGCGACGTCTACGTGGCCGAGCGGAAGCGCTGACGCCTGCGTTGCGGACAGGCGGGTCGGGGCGTGTTGTGCGTGTGCAGGTCCCATCCATCGATGCGGGAAAGGCTCCCGCGGCGGCGCCGTTCACGCGCCGGTACGGTCGGCGCCACGACCAAGATCGGGTCGGTATACGTGCGTGCGCGGCCGGACCCATTTCGTGCCGCGTCCCAGCACGGTGGTACGGTTCTTGCACTGGAACAGAGAGAGCTGCAGTGTCCCAAGTGGATGCAGAGAGTCCTCATTATCAACCAGTTGCGATGGTGGCCACACTCCGTCCTTGAACCTTCTCCTCCCCTTCCCCTCGCAGTACACTTGACTCCTTGGGGAGTGTGGAGCATCGTGACCAGTCGCGGAAAGGTTGGGTCCTGAATTCATGTTACGACAGCCATTGCCTCCTCACTATATGGCCTGGCTCGAGCAGCAGCACATACGCCCGGAGGACGTGCTCCTCTCGACGAGCAACGACATCACGTTCGAGGGCAACTACGCCGAGCGCTGGGTGATCGTGACCCGGGACGAGGTCATGATGCTGCGGGAGCGCGACGGGATCGTGGAGGCAGCCCGTCGCTTCCCCATGGAGAGTATCGAGTCGGCCCGGATCGACTCGCGGGTCGGCAGCGGCTTCCTCCAGGTGAAGGTCGAGGGCAACTGGGCGGAAGTCGCCCGGTTCTCGAACGCGCGCGCCATCTGGTTCGAGCGGATGGCGGCGAAGATCACCCGGTTCAAGGAGACCGGGGAGATCGTCATCACCGAGGAGGACGAGAAGGAGCAGAACCGCTGCCCCACGTGCGGCCTCATGCTTCGCAGCTCGACCGACATCTGCCCGCGCTGCATCAAGAAGCACCGCGTCTTCGGCCGGCTGCTCATCCTCATGAAGCCGTACTGGCCGTGGGCGGCCGGCACGCTCGCCCTGGTGTTCACCGGCATCGGGCTCGACCTCATCCCGCCGCAGCTCTCGCGCATCCTCATGGACGACGTATTCGTCCGCAAGGCCGGTCGTCCCCTCCTCATGCCGCTCTGGGCGCGCAACCTCATCGGCACGAACCCGGTGGTGATGCTGTTCTGGGTCGTGTTCGCCGGCATGGCGGGCGTGCAGCTTCTCAGGATCACCATCAACGTCATCATCGGCCGGCTGTCGGTCACCGTCGGCACGATGATCACCTACGATCTCCGGCATCGCCTCTTCTCGCGGCTGTCGGAGCTCTCGGTGAAGTACTACGACCGGCACCAGGTCGGCATCCTCATGCAGCGCGTGTCGGGGGACACCGAGGCACTTCACGGGTTCATCTCCCAGTCGACGCAGGGCTTCCTCGTCAACATCCTCCTGCCCGTGTTCATCGGGGCGACGCTGTTCCGGATGAACGCGACGCTGACGTTCTACGTGCTGATCCCGGCGCCATTCGTCATCGTCTCCACCTACTACTTCTGGGAACACGTCTACCCGAAGTACTACAAGTACTGGGACAGCAGCTCGAAGCTCTCGGCCATGCTGAACTCGGTCCTCTCCGGCATCCGCGTGGTGAAGGCGTTCGCCCAGGAGACCCGCGAAATCAAGAGGTTCGACAAACTGAGCGACAACCTTCAGGGCGCGCGCCGCCGCGTGGACAAGGCGACAAGCACCTTCTACCCCATCGTCGGGTTCTTCTTCGGCCTCGGTGGCCTCATCGTCTGGTTCGCGGGCGGCCGCTACGTGCTGGAGGGGCAGTACGGCATGACGCTCGGCACGCTCACGGCGTTCACGTCGTACCTCGGCATGTTCTACGGCCCGCTCTCGAACCTGACGTACATCTCCTCCTGGCTCACCTCCTTCATGACCGCCTCGCAGCGCATCTTCGAGGTGCTCGACACTGAACCTGAGCTCGAGGAGGCGGCCAAGGCCTACCACATGCACATGTGCCGCGGTGAAATCGAGTTCCGCAACGTGACCTTCGGCTATGACCGGTACAACCCCGTCATGCGCGACGTGTCGTTCCACATCAACCCCGGCGAGATGATCGGCATCGTCGGGCGGTCCGGCTCCGGCAAGACGACGCTCGTGAACCTCCTCTGCCGCTTTTACGACGTCGATTCCGGCGACGTGCTCATCGACGGCGTGAGCGTCCGCGACCTCCACAAGGACGACGTCCGCCGGAACATTGGCCTCGTGCTCCAGGAGCCGTTCCTCTTCCGCGGGACCGTGGCCGAGAACATCGGCTATGGCGCTCCGGACTCGAACATCGAGAGCGTGATGAAGGCGGCGAAGGCGGCGAACGCCCACGACTTCATCATGCGCCTGCCCGACGGCTACGACACGAAGCTCGGCGAGTACGGTTCCGGCCTGTCCGGCGGCGAGCGCCAGCGCGTCAGCATCGCCCGCGCGCTCCTCTACGACCCGGCCGTCCTCATCCTCGACGAGGCGACCTCCTCGGTGGACACCGAGTCGGAGAAGCAGATTCAGGACGCGCTCGCCGTGGTGACGAAGGACCGCACGACCATCGCGATCGCGCACCGCCTCTCGACGCTGCGCAACTCGAACCGGATCATCGTCATGAACGACGGCCGCATCATCGAGTCCGGCACGCACGCCGAGCTCATGGCGCTCGAAGGCACGTACTTCAAGCTCGTGAAGATACAGACGCAGCTCACCGCGGAGCCCACGGTCGACCGGCTGCAGATGGAGAAGGCGTGAGCGCGCATGACAGGTGCAGGCCGTAGGGGCGCCGCGTCCTCGGAAGGACGTGTCTCCGCACCCTGGGCTGGGAGATCGTGCGCGCGGTGAGGCGATAGAGACGCCGCCACTCGGCGGCAGGAGCGCATTGGATGGTGGATACCACGGATACCGGCGGCTACAAGGGGCTCGTCTTCCTCGACGCGAAGCAGCTCGTCATCACGGAGTCGAAGCTGTTGGGGCTCAACGTGACGGTCGGGGATGAGGCGTACGAGGGCGTGCGCGCGTCGCTCGCGCTGCCGATCACCGACGCGGAGAAGTACGTCAGCTTCCGGGTCGGCCCCACGAAGGGCGAGGAGGTCGAGATCGGCATGATCCGCGACCTAAGCGAGCTCGACGAGGATCAGCAGCGCCTCGTTCGGCGCGAGCTGCGGAAGCGCTACTTCCTCCACGTCATCCACAAGATGCTCAGCGTCAAGGAGAAGTTCGGCTTCATCTACATCGAGGCGGAGACGAGCAAGGGCTTCCGCAAGTTCGCCCTGCGCTACGAATACAACCGCGTGCAGGAGTACAGCGAGTTCGGCCGCGTCATCCTCGACACCGACGAGAACCGCTACATCATCCCGGACCTGCGGCTCCTGAGCGACGAGGAGTACAAGGCGTTCACGCGGTACATCTACTGGTAGGGGAGCGGCGCCCGCGTACGACGAGCGCACCGTCCATCACATGGGGTCAGCGAGGTCGGTCATCACGCAGGTGGCCGACCCCGGTTGTGTTGTACGGAGGCAGGGGGGCCGGAACGCCCTTCAGAACGGGCCGACCTGGTGGCAGCACGATGTGCTACTACGCGCACAACGCGCTGTCATTCCGAGTGAGCATGCTGCCTCGACAGAGGTAGCATGCGACGAGGAATCCCTTCACCGCACGTGCTCTCTCCCATGAGGCCGTGCTGCCCGGTGCAACG